>Ga0247691_1000088_pt1 | contig 24340 bp, 17 predicted proteins | sample CNK32_metaG_FD_182721 | JGI IMG/M metagenome (GOLD analysis project Ga0247691, IMG submission 182721) | Soil microbial communities from Purdue University Martell Research Forest, Indiana, United States - CNK32 | ecosystem: Environmental > Terrestrial > Soil > Temperate forest > Bulk soil...
CATACTTTTCCAGGGGCCACGGTTCCTTTTGGGATGGTTCAATTGAGCCCCGATACTGATACCATCTCGTATGCAGTTGACGGCAAATACAATCCGGACGTCTATAAATATTGTGCAGGTTATCAATTCGAAGATCCGACAATTGTAGGATTCAGCCATACACATTTCAGTGGAACGGGCCATTCCGATTTGGGGGATATCCTGATCATGCCAACTAGCGGAAAACTTCAGTTGAATCCGGGAATTGCGGCTAATCCTCAAAGTGGTTTTCGTTCAGCTTATAAGCACCAGAACGAGATTGCCCAACCCAATTATTATTCGGTTCAGTTAGATGACCATCAGATCAAAGCCGAACTGACAACGACCACGCGTGTTGGAATTCACAAATACACCTTTTCAAGACAGGACTCTTCTCACATTATTCTCGACCTGGTTTCAGGAATTTATAATTACAACGGGAAGAACGTAAATACTTACGTCCGTGTTTTGGATGAATTTCACATCGTTGGTTTCCGCCAAACTTCCGGGTGGGCGAAGAACCGGACGGTCTATTTTGCTATTGAGTTTTCAAAACCCATTAAATCTTATGGATACGATGATTTTCAGGGGAAAAAAGTTTACCAGGGTTTTTGGCGAAAGTTCAATCTGAAAGCTGACTTCCCTGAAATGTCGGCTTCGCAGCTGCGTGCGTTTTTCGATTTTGACCTGGACGGATCCAAAGAATTGCTTCTGAAGGTGGCACTATCGAACGTAAGTATGGAAGGTGCGTTGTTGAATATGACGACTGAAACGCCTAACTGGAATTTTGATTCTTATAAAAAGGCGGGAGAGGATCTGTGGGACCAGGAATTGAATAAGTACGAAGTTCAAATGTTGAACGAAAGAGATTTGACGAATTTCTACACGGCGGTTTACCATACCTGCTTGGGGCCTACGATTTACCAGGATGTTTCGGGGACGTATCGCGGATTGGATTTTTCGAATTACCGGAATCCGGAGGACCAACTGAACTATACCACGTTCTCACTTTGGGATACCTATCGGGCGTTGCATCCCTTGTTTAATTTGGTTCAGCGAAAACGGAATACGGATATGGTCTTGTCGATGATAGCTCATCAAGGTCAAAGTGCGGAGAAGATGCTGCCGATCTGGTCGCATTATGCCAATGAGAATTGGTGCATGATCGGTTATCATTCCGTTTCTGTCATTTCGGATGCATATAATAAAGGCTTGGAAGGGATTAACTACAACAAAGCCCTGGATGCTTGTGTACAAACTGCAAGGACCCGCTATTTCGAAGGAATTGATTCTTATATAGACTTGGGTTATGTTGCAGAAGATAAAAGTGGAAGTTCGGTTTCGAAGACCCTGGAATATGCCTATGATGATTGGGCAATAGCCCAGTTGGCTTATGGTTTGAAGCGCATGGATATTTACGAAGAATTCTTTAAGCGAAGTGAAAACTATCAAAATGTGTTCGACTCCAGGTCCGGGTTTATGCGTGCTAAAATGAGTTCGGGAAAATTCATTGAAAAGTTTGATGCATTAGAGACTCATCAGGCGGGTTATATTGAAGGAAATGCCTGGAATTACAGTTTGTACGTTCCGCATCAGGTAGAATCGATGATCCATTTGATGGGTGGAAAAAAACGCTTTGCCTCGCATTTGGATTCACTTTTCACCATGCAACTGGCAGATAAATACTTTGAGCATACGGAAGACATTACGCGCGAAGGGATTATGGGTTCCTATGTTCACGGGAATGAACCTTCCCACCATGTGATCTATTTATTTGATTGGGTCGAGAGACCGGATTTGACCCAAAAGTATATCCGTCAGGTATTGAGAACAAAGTACCTTCCGAAAATTGATGGATTGAGCGGGAATGATGATTGTGGACAAATGAGTGCCTGGTATATTTTTAGTTCGCTCGGTTTTTATCCGGTTTGTCCGGGTTCGGATGACTATATTTTAGGAAGTCCCTTGGTTCAAACAGCAAAAATTCACCTGGAGAATGGAGCCACAATAGACATCACAGCAAAGAACCAAAGTGAAAAGAATTGTTATGTGAAAGCGGTCTACCTGAACGGAGAAAAAATGAAGGACTTCAAATTGAACTTCCAAAACATAAAAAATGGTGCAAAACTGGTGTTTGAAATGACTGGTAAACCCGCAAAAACATTTTGAGAATTCAATTTTAAGAGTTAAAAGTGGTTTGAGATAAGGATTTAAATCGTAAATTCAGAGCTCAAATTACTCTTATGAAAAGAAAAGCTATACTCTCCAGTATGTTTTTCCTCAGTGTATCGCTGTGTTCGATCGGGTTTTCCCAGACTACACAGTTGAAAAAAGGCACTTGGAAAATGATTACAGAAAACGACATTCCTGTAAGTGGGACTCGTTACATCAAACCAACAAAATTCCTAACCTTTAAACTGGATGTAGCCAGCATGCAGCAGGTTTTATCGCAGGCTAAGCGCATGGATGATCCGAATTACATCCCTGTTTTTATTGAACTCCCTAAACCGGACGGAACTGTCGGAAGCTACCAGGTTCATGAAAATGAAACCATGTCTTTGGGATTAGCGGCCCAATTTCCGGAGATCCGATCTTACGATGGGATTGCAATGGATAATTCCGGTGAGGTTGTCAAATTTGATTTGACTCCACAAGGTTTCCATGCAATGACATTGATTCCGGGAAAACCGACCTTGTTCATTGATCCTTACTCTTTTGGAGGTGGTGATATTGAAAACTATGTGGTTTATTCCAGAGCGGATTATATATCAGACAAGACCTTCACTTGTCATGTGGAAGAACAACTTCCAACTGAGATCAAAGGGGCAAATGATGGAATTGTAAAAAGTTTCGGTAACTGTACCAAACGCACTTACCGCTTAGCATTATCTGCTACCGGAGAATATACAGCTTTCCACGGAGGAACAGTTGTATTGGCGCAAGCTGCTCAAGTAACAACGATGAATCGTGTGAACGGTGTTTACATGCGCGATTTAGCTGTAACATTGACGATCATAGCGAACAATAATATTTTAATCTTTACAAACTCAGGAACGGATCCGTTTACAAACGGAAACCCTGGAACCATGATCAATCAGAACCAAACGTATACCAACACAAACATTGGTGCTGCAAACTATGATATAGGGCATGTTTTCGGAACAAATTCAGGTGGGCTTGCCGGTTTGGGAGTTGTTTGCAATAATAGCCAGAAAGCAAGTGGTGTTACCGGTTCCGGTGCTCCGGTTGGTGATGCGTTCGACATTGACTATGTAGCTCATGAAATGGGTCATGAATTCTCCGGAAACCATAGTTTCAGAGGAAGTACCGGTTCGTGTTCAGGAAATGCAAATGGTGCAACTGCAATGGAACCGGGTTCAGGTAGCTCGATCATGGCTTATGCCGGGATTTGTTCTCCACAAGACGTTCAACCGCATTCGGATGACAACTTCCATGGAGTGAATATGAATGAAATGCACATTTTTATCAATGGTGGAGGAAATGGTTGTGCTGTTGCAACAGCAATACCGAGTCAATCTGCCCCAACTATTACAGGAAGTGTTGGAAGTGTGACAATTCCTGCAAATACCCCTTTTGCTTTGACAGCGACAGCAACAGATCCTGATGGAGATGTATTAACCTATTGCTGGGAACAAATGGATAACCAAAATTCCACACAACCACCGGTTGGAACTTCTACAAACGGACCAAATTTCCGCTCCAGAACTCCTTCTACAAGCGGAACACGTTATTTCCCTTCTATCGCAAGTTTGATGTCTAACGGACCATTCACATGGGAAGTTCTTCCAACGGTTAGCAGAACAATGAATTTCCGTTGTACAGTTAGAGATAATGAAGCAAACGGTGGATGTAATGATCACGAAGATCTGGTGATTACGACCACGAGTACAGCCGGGCCGTTCATTGTGAATTATCCAACTGCGACAGGAATTACATGGCCAGGAAATTCAACTCAAACAGTAACCTGGTCTGTAGCAAATACAAATGCTGCACCGGTTTCCTGTGCAAATGTAGATGTATTGATTTCTACAAATGGTGGTGCAACGTTCTCCGTAATTGCGAACGATGTTCCAAATGACGGATCACAAATAATTACGGTACCGAATACTGCAACTACAACTGCAATTATCATGGTTATGTGTGAGAACGGAACATTCTTCGATGTTTCTAATAATGTTTTCGCAATCACGGCAGCAACCAATGATTATACCTTGAATTTCCAGAATTCAACGGTTTCTGCATGTCAGGGAACAAATGCGGTGTTTACGGTAGTTGTCGGGCAAATCGGTTCTTATGTTGATCCGGTTACTTTGTCTGCAACAGGAAATCCTGCCGGAACAACGGTGGTTTTCTCTCCAAATCCTGCAACTCCGGGAACGAATGCAACCATGACGATTTCAAATACTGCTGGTGCAACTCCGGGAACTTATAGCTTGACTGTAAACGGGGCTTCCACTTCAGGAGGACACTTTACAAACGGTACGGTTCTGATTTCCACTTCCGGTGTCGTGGCTTCAACATTATCAAGTCCGGCGAATGCTGCAACAAGTGTTCCGGTAAGCCCGGTAATGAGTTGGACAAATGCTGGAGTTGGGGTGCAATTCAATATTACGATTGCAACGGATGCTGGATTTACAGCAGTTGTTGAAAGTGCAACAGGATTAAGTTCTCTGACATACACAGCTACTTTGTTAAGTCCGTCGACAACTTATTTTTGGAAAGTTGAAACGTTGAATTCTTGTTCTGCAGCGGTTGCATCCACGACATTCTCGTTTACGACTGCTTCTTGTATGACATTCAATTCAACGAATATTCCTATTACCATTTCTTCTTCAGGAACACCGACAGTTACTTCCACATTGAATATTGCAACAGGTGGAACCATCAACGACATCAATGTGGTGAATTTGGCTGGAACGCATTCTTATATCAGTGATTTAACTATTAAATTGACTAGCCCAACAGGAACAATCGTTAATCTAATGGTCAATCCATGTAATGACGAAGCGGATTTCAATTTGAATTTTGATGATGAGGCTTCTACAGCAACACTTCCTTGTCCGCCGGTTGGTGGAGGTTTCTACATCCCTGCAGCGGCATTATCTGCTTTTGATGGTCAAAACATGAGTGGAACTTGGACTTTAACGATTTCAGATGCATTCAATCAGGATGGCGGTTCATTGAGCTCATGGGGGTTGGAGATCTGTTATACTCCTTCAACACCTTGTACACCTCCAACTGCTGCAACGATCGGTGGAACGACGACTATTTGTCCGGCTGGTTCAACAACCTTGTCTGTAACTGCAGGAACTCTGAATGATGCAACTGGATGGCAATGGTATTCCGGAACATGTGGCGGAACAGCTGCGGGTTCAGGAACATCAATTAACGTCTCAACTCCGGGAACTTATTTTGTAAGAGGAGAAGGAGGTTGTGTAACTGCAGGAACGTGTGTAACGGTAACAGTTACTCAGACAACTTTAAACCTGAATACGACCATTGCCGGAACGACAATCTCTTCCGCTCAAGGTACTGCGCAATACCAATGGATCAATTGTGGAACCGGAAATAGTGTTATTGCCGGAGCTACGAGTCAATCGTTCATTGCACCTGCTAACGGATCTTATGCGGTAATCGTTACAAAAAGTGGTTGTACGGATACAAGTGCCTGTGTAACGATCTCGAACCTTGGAATTGATGATTTGAATTTCGAAGACGTTTCGGTTTACCCGAATCCATCCAATGGAAAAATCACCGTTTCTTTCAATAAGGAAGTGAATTTGAAATCATTTGTAATTCGCGATGTAACCGGAAGAATGGTTCGTGAGGAAAAACCACAGACAACGAGTGGAATCACATTTGATATTTCAACGGAAGCGCAGGGAATCTACTTCTTGAATATCGAAGTGGGTGGCGCAACTCAGTCTTTCAAGTTGATTAAGAATTAATAGATAACAAGACATCAGGATATTAAGACCTCAAGACTTTAGGACTAGATCCGAGTCTTGGGGTTTTAGATTATAGAGGTTCTAAATTATAAAATCCCCGACACCATCTTGGTATTGGGGATTTTCATTATCCTGGAGGAATTTTTATGATATTGCAATATCGTAAAATAGTGAATTCGTTATATAACGAATTAATGATATTATGAAATTCGATTATCCTTGAATAGCCGCTAAAATCTCAGCCAATTTATTTTCATCCGGAAGGAGAAGTGTTTCCTCAAAGGCAGTTTCGGATTCAACCGTAACTTTGGAAGTTCCCGAAAAATGGATTGCCTGGATCCCCGTCGCTTTCAGTTCAGGAATCAATTCTTCCTTGACTCCGCCACCGGCCATGATTTCGATGCGCCCATTTGCATAAGAAACAAGCTCTTTCAGGCGCTTTATTCCATGAGCTACACTCTGATCGGATCCACTGGTCAAAATGCGTTTAAAACCCATTTTTATAAGCTGGTCCATTGCGGTTTTCCAATCATCGATCGAATCGAATGCACGGTGAAAGGTAAAATCTACCGGAGGCGCAGTTCGCTTCCAAGTTTCCAAAGCTTCTATATTCAATTTGAAATCTTTGGTCAAAGCCCCAACGACCAATCCTTTGATTCCTGTATCCTTCATTTCCAGGATCTGGTCCCGCATAACGACAATTTCATCGTAGTTGTAAACAAAACCCCCGGCTTTCAGACGAATAAGTACATGCTGTTCGAGGTCAAAAGTGTTTTGGATCCAGTTAACCATGGCTTTCGACGGAGTTAATCCGCCCTGTTCCAATGCAACACAGGTTTCGATGCGGTCGATCGGAAGTTTACTAACGATTCTTGCGGCCTCTAGTGTGCCGACACAAATTTCTATTTTCATCGCGATAAGATCAGTTCGTTAATAAATGTCCATGGTGTAAAACCTGCCCCGGTCTGACCTGCGGGAATCAATTCCTTGTTGTAAATGATCACTTTGACGTAACGCGTTTTCATTTTCTTCTTCACAACGATGAGGTCGCCGGTCATTTTTGATTTGGCCACATTCTTGAATTTTTTACCATTGGAGCTAATCTGGATCTGGAATCTTTCCGGTCGGTAAATCCAGGATCCGGGATCATTCAAAGTTCCGATCTGAATGTGATTGAATGTGGTAACTGTTTCCAGGTCCAGGGTAAATTGAATCGTATCATTATTGAATCCCAGCCATTCGTTGCCTTTCCAGGGAGTTTTACCCACAATACCGTCTGTTAGGCCCAAATCACCATTATGATTGTATTTTTCGTGAGGTGGAGTATCAAATTGCACACGTTTCCCCAATGCAAGGTGCGAAGTAAAAGTGTAATCACAAACCCGCAATTCCTGATCTCCGATATTGGAGTGAATCAGGTAACGTTGCTCCCGGACCTGATCCGTTCCTTCAATGTTAATCCCGCTTACGACTTCATTGTTTACTGAGAAAACCACCTCTTCCACGGGTTTGATCAAGCCATAGCTTACCCCGTTTTTAAATGGTCTCATCTCCAGTTTCGGATCTAAAAAAGAAGTGGAAAAACGAACTCCGTCATTTCGCAATTGTGGCAAATAGTAATTGGAAAGCGCCTCTACAAAATCGGAATAGGGTGCTTTGCTTTTATTCCACAATACTTCCGACATGGCAACCAATCGCGGGAAAGCGTTGTATTCCACTGCCTGGATATTCGGTAAATATTCCGTCCAAAGGTTTGCCTGTCCACCTAAGATGTATCGTTGGTACGGTTCTTCCAACCCTTTTAAGGGGTTGAACTGATATACTTTTTCAAGTGGCAGGTAACCGCCGATTGCTAATGGTTCGGATGGATGTCCGCTTTGGTAATAATCGAAATAACAATAGGAAGTGGGAGTCATGACAACCGAGTGTTTTTGTTTTGCAGCAGCAATTCCGCCTTCCATTCCCTGCCAGGACATCACCTGTGCATTGGGAGCCAAACCACCTTCTAAAATTTCATCCCAACCAATAATTATTTTTCCTTTTTCATTGAGGTGATTTTCAATGTCGCGGATGAAAAAGCTTTGAAGTTCGTGACTCGTTTTTAAGTTGTTTTGAGCCATTACAGCCTTGCATTTCGGACATTTCTCCCAATTCACCTTCGGACATTCATCTCCACCGATATGAATGACATGCGAAGGAAAGATCTCCATCACCTCGTCCAATACATCTTTGAGGAACGACCGCGTTTTTTCCTGGCTGCAGAATACTTCATCGAACACGCCCCAGGTTCCGACAACCGGAAGTTGTAGTCCGGTACAACTCAATTCCGGATAGGCAGCCAAAGCAGCTCGTGCATGCCCGGGCATTTCGATTTCCGGGATGATCTCAATGCCACGGATCCGGGCAAATTCAACCAATTCTTTTGCTTCTTCCTGGGTATAGAATCCACCGTATTTCTGATGCTCATATTCAACAGGTTGTTTACTGAAATGTCCGATCAGAGTACTATCTCTCCAGGCTCCGATGCTTGTGAGTTTCGGGTACTTCTTTATTTCAATCCTCCAGCCCTGGTCGTCCGTCAAATGCCAGTGAAAGCGGTTGAATTTCAGTTTAGCCATCTGGTCGATGAACTTTTTCAATTCGCTGATGGTGAAGAAATGACGGCTACAATCCAGGTGAACACCCCGGTAGGAGAATGCCGGTTGATCGGAAATAGTTACTCCGGCAAGTTCCTTGGTGTTTTGGATCAATTGGTTCAGGGTTTGGAATGCATTGCGTAAACTTTCATCATTGCTGTATTGAATGTCAATTCCGGAATTTGAAACAGTTAAGTTATAACCTTCCGTATAAACAAAAGTCTGGATCCGGTGTAAACGGATTGTTGCCTGTTTAAGGGGAACTGCTTCCAAATGGATGAATTGCCGCCCGAACAATTCCTGAAAATAAGGAAAAAGATGCTTCGGAATTTGCGTTTCGTCCACCAGCAACCGGCCATTGAAGACAAATTTTTCACCTGTTTGTTCCCATTGCATTGGCTGCGGAAATACGAGGCCATGTTGAGCTGATAATTGAGTTGTAAAAAGGAACAACAAAACAACAAGCGTGATTTTCATAAGATTAAAGTTTGATTCCTACCAGGATAATATCATCAATTTGAGGGAAGGACCCTTTCCAGTTCTGTAAACTTGTCTGAAGGATTTCTTCCTGTTCTTTTGCGGAAAGATGATTGATCGCCAATAGCAATTGTTTGAGGTTTTTGGTCATGAACTTCTTGTTCCGTTCGCCACCGAACTGATCGGGATATCCATCGGAGAATAAGTAAATGGAATCTCCTTTTTGAAGCGGGATGGTGATTTCAGTGAATTCGTAATCGGAATAATTGTTTCCTCCGATAGACATTTTATCGGGCGAGTACTGGATGAGTTCCTTATCACGGATCAACCACAAAGGCCTGTTCGCGCCGGCGTATTTCACACTGCTCAGGTCTTTTTCAAAAATACAGATTGCAGTATCCATCCCATCCTTGTTTTTAATGGTGTCTGCAGAATCTTGCTTCAGGGATTCAATGATGAATTTGTTGACATGGTTCAGGATCTGGGAGGAACTTTCAATGCGTTTTTCAAGAATGGCATAATTCAATCCGTCAATTCCCATCATACTCATGAAAGCTCCGGGAATTCCGTGTCCTGTACAATCCGAAACTGCAAAGATCTTCTTGCCATTTTCTGTTTCGGTGAACCAATAGAAATCGCCACTCACGATATCCCTTGGAAGATACATTACGAAAAATTCCGGGAAAGAATCCTGGATAGATGAGATTTGAGGCAATCTCGCCTGCTGGATCTGCAATGCATATTCAATACTGTCTGAAATATCTTTGTTCTTGATCTCAATTTCCAGGTAAGCCCTTGCAATCAACTGATTGTCTTTCTTCTTGCGCAAAAAAGAACGGTAGATAAAGAATCCGAGAAGGAACAGGAAGAAAATGACCACGAAGAGAAAGATCTTGAAGTTTCGTTCGCGGTCCAATTCCGCATCGGACAATTTTTGCTCCTGCTCCAGGTTCTTTATTTGAAGTTTGTTTTGTTCGTACTCCAGTTTGGCACCCATTTCCTGTATGTAATCGCGATTGTTCCGTGCATTGACAGAATCATTCGTTTCCGCATAAAGCTCCATGTATTCGTATGCTTTATCCAATTTGTTCTGGGACTTATAGATTTTGGAAGCCAGGTTATATCCTTCAGCCAGTTCGGGAGGAAAATTGTGAGCTTTGGCAAGGAAGATTGCTTTTTCGAATAGTGGCAATGCTTCCGATGATTTGGCCTGTTTGTTTTTCACTTTTCCTAAACCCAGATAACCCAAACATAAATTGTACGATTGATTAGGGACTTTTGAAAGAATCCCGATTCCAGCATCGTATTCCATTTCAGCTTCCGATAGTTGGTTTAATTCGTAATTCAATTGACCTGTCGTGATGTGAATGGTTCCGATCGCGTCCATCCGTTGGTGCTTTTTAGCCAACAGGATCGACTTCTCACACGATTTAAGTCCCTTTTCATATTGTTTTGAAGTCAGGTATAAATTTGCCAGATCATCGTAATTGATAATGATGCGTTCCTTATTGTCGATCTTAATATTCAGTTGCAGGGATTTCAACAGGTATTCTTCAGACAGGTTGTACTTTTTTTGTCCCAGGTAGATCCATCCGATATTTCGGTAACATTCCGCAATCTGGCCCGTGTTTTTGGTTTTTTGGAAATTTTTGAGTGCGTTAATGTAATATTCGGAAGCATGATTGTAATCTCCTGAAAACCAATACAGATTTCCCATGGAGTTTTGTGCCCTTCCCATGAGTTCCTTGTCTTTTGTTCCTTCCGCAATTTGCATCGCTTCGGTGGTCAATTTGAAAGCTTTCTTGTAATCGGAATGCGCGATAGGTTGTGCCTCCTTCAGAAGTTTCAATACCGTGATACTATCTCCCGCAATTGCTTTTTTATCGGAATTAGCGGTTTTTTTACCAGGTTCGTCGGTTGATTCTGCCTTGTCTGCCTGATCGATGATGTTGAATAATTCAATCACAGAAGCCGGTCGGGGAGAGCAAGCACTCCTGGAATCCAGGTTGGATTTCGGAATTTCATAAGAAAGCGCGGAAAATTGGAATACCCAAAGGAGTGTGATCACAAGTAAGATTCCTTTTCGCAGGATCATGAGTTTTATTATTTGAGTCACAAATTAAGTATTTATATTTAACCTTTAGTTTAAAATTATCCGTATTTCATGAAAGTATCAGTAGGATTCAGTGTTTTGGTCGCACTAATTTTGGGAATAAATGCTTTTGGACAGAAGAAAATCCTTGGTCCGGAAGTCTATAATTCCTGGAACCGCATAGGCGATGTGCAACTTTCTCCCGATGGGAAGTTTAGCGTGTATTCCATTAAGCCATATCGGGGTGACGGATACTTGTATTTGGTGAATCTGGCGAATGGAAATAAAGACTCCGTTGCGCGCGGATATGAACCTAAGTTCGAGGAAAACGGAAAGTATATTGTGTTTAAGATCCATCCCGGGTTCGATACTTTGAGAAAAGTGGAATTGGCAAAAGTGAATAAGGACAAGTGGCCAAAAGATTCATTGGGAATTTGGTTTGTCGGGAACGATTCACTGGTGAAATACCACCAGGTGAAAGAATTCAAATTGTCTGAAAAAGGAAATGCACTAGCTTTTCTTTCTACCAAAAATGAATGGCCTAAGGGTTATTTGACGAAAAGTGAAGCAAAAAAGGAACAAAAACACGAGAAGAAAAAAGGAAAGATCAAGACGGATGGAAAATTATTGACATTAATCGATCCTGTTTCAAAACAGAAGAAATGCGTCAAAAACGTCACCCAGTTTGAGATAAGTAAGGACGGAAATTACGCCGTTTTTGTGCAGCAGGAAAAGTTTAAAAAGGATTCTGTTCGTTTGGGAATCTATGATTTCTCCAAAAAGGAAGTCTGGATGGACAAGAAACGGGTTTCGGAATACGCGGGAATCAGCTTCTCCGGGAAGAACAATTCCCTGCTTGGATTGGCAACATTGGATACCGCTTCGAACAAACGATGGTCTCTATTTATGGTCCGGCCTGATACCAAGGAGTTCAAACAATTGCTGGATACTTCCATGCACTTTGCAAACGATGAAGTGCTATCTTCCAATTTCAAACCCTATCTGAATAATAATGATGCAGATGTGTTTTTCGGTGTTGCTGACAGACCTGAGAAACCGTTCAAGGATTCGGTGTTGGAAAGCGAAAAATCAAAAGTGGATTTGTGGCATTGGAAAGATGACCGCTTACAGCCACAGCAACTGGTGGAACTGAAAAGGGACCAAACCAGGACCAACCTGGCTGTTTATCATTTGAATTCAAGCCAGGCAGTGGTTTTAGGAAATGATAGCTTAGTTGTTCAATCAACCGAACGATTCGACCAGCAAGTCCTTCTGGCGAATTGTGATGCCATGTACCGGTACGAAACCTGGCATACCATGAATCCGACCAATTATTACCTGATACAGGTTTCAGATGGTAAAATCAGCACATTGAGAGATCGAACATTTACTAGAGGGTTTTTATCTCAGGGAGGAAAGCAGTTTGTGTTTTGGAATGAACGTGCAAAGAATTATTACCTGATGGATGTGGATTCCCAGGTCGAGGAGTGTCTCACCTGCAGTTGGAAAGGGAATTTCTTTCAGGATAAAAATGGAATGATCGAAGACGATGAACCCCAGGGAGTGATAGGTTGGGGTCCAAACGACGAGAATATATTTATTCAATCGGATAGGGATATCCTGTCGTATGAACTTGCTTCAAGGAGGTTGCGTTCCATGACTTCCATTCTGCAGAATTCGGACCTGGATACCAATTACACGTATGAGCTTTTCAATCTGAATCCGGATTCGGTGCGCTATTATCCGGAAAGTACTGTCTTGACGCGTTTCAGTAAGCTAAGCAAAATGATGGATGTTTACCGGGTGAAAGTCTCTTTCTCAAATCCGAATTTTGAACTGATTTCCGGATCAAATCATCACTATTTTAACTTTTTAAAAGCGAAAAAGACAGATCAACTTATCTTCAATCGTTCTTCCAACAGCGACTTCCCGGACCTGTTTGCAACAACAAGACCGGGTGCTGAAATTGTCCGGATTTCTCATGCGAATCCGCAGCAAAGTCAATACAACTGGTCTACTGTAGAATTGATCAAATGGACGAGTTATTCAGGCATTCCATTGGAGGGCTTGGTGTATAAACCCGAAAATTTTGATGTGAACCAGGAATACCCCTTATTGGTTTATTACTACGAAATGTATTCGGATGATATTCACAATCACTATGCGCCAAAACCGACGGCTTCCATTATCTATCCAACCGAATACGCTTCTGCCGGATATGTGGTTTTCATTCCGAATATCCGTTATGTAGCCGGTCATCCTGCAAATAGTGCATATGATTGTATCTTGAGTGGAACAGATGCGGTTTTGAAAAAATATTCAAATGTGGACTCGAAGAGAATGGGTCTGCAAGGCCAAAGCTGGGGAGGATACCAAACCGCACAATTGATAACTATGACAGATCGTTTTGCCGCAGCAATGGCTGGGGCTCCGGTTGGGAATATGTTTTCAGCTTATGGAGGAATCCGTTGGGGTTCTGGTTACAGCAGACAATTCCAATACGAGCATTCCCAAAGCAGGATCGGGAAAACCATTTGGGATTCGCCCGAGTTGTACGTGGAGAACAGTCCGATCTTCGGCTTGCCAAAAGTGAAAACTCCTTTGCTTATTATGCACAATGATGAAGATGGAGCAGTTCCCTGGTATCAGAGTATTGAGTTGTATACCGGTTTGCGTCGACTTCAAAAACCTGTTTGGCTCCTGAACTACAATGGCGATGACCATAACCTGATGAAGCCTGCAAACAGAATGGACTTAAGTATCCGTATGCGCCAGTTCTTCGATTTCTACCTGTTGAACAAACCCGAACCCTTGTGGTTGAAAGAAGGTATTCCTGCAATTCAAAAAGGGAAGAAGTACAAATACGAATTAACGGAATAAAAAAAGGTAGGGGCGAAAAATTTTTCGCCCCTACCTTTTTCAATAATGTAAATCAACCGGTTAAATAAATACCGTTTCTTCTGATGTTTCTTCTTGCTCAACTTTGATGATGCCGTTTCCCACGGCACCACCCAAGCTTGCTTTTATTTTAAATACGGCTACACCACATTGCCCCAACTGATAGATATCGTTGTAATTGAATATGGCTTCACCCTGCTCATTGGTCGTTGTTACTTTCGGATCCCGTACTGATCCATGGCCGTAAGAACCCGGTGTCTCTTCACCGATCAGTTCTACTGTTGCACCAGCTACACGACTATTGGTTGAATCCAGCACATAGATCTTCGCAATCGTATCTTCTTTCTTTCTGCAAGAACCGATACCGATTACTATTGCTCCAATAGCCAAAGTCAAAATTGAACGTGATAACATAGCACACTAGTTTTGTTACTTCAATTTCCAACATAAAAAGAGAACTCTCCTTTTGAAATGAATAAAAGCGCAGTATGAATGTTCCTAAGTGAATTTTGTATGAATAAAAAACCCTGACGTCCCGTACAAACGGGAGTCAGGGTCTAAAATTATGGGAATGAGGAGTTACTGGATAAATACAGTCTCTTCGTTTTCTTTTTCCTGTTCGATTTTGATAATCGCTTCGCCTGAAAGTGCATCTTTCATAGCTTCGATATTCAAGACAGCTACTCCGGCTTGTCCTAATTGGTATACATCGTTGAAGTTGAAAGTAGCAACTCCGGAACCATCGCTATATGCAGTGTCAAAAAGAACAACCGGTGGAGAATTTTGAACCGTTGATTCGCCTTTAAGCACCACTTGCGCATCTGCTACCCGCTGATTTTGAGCGTCAAGAACATAAATATAAGCAATTGTGTCTTTTTTCTTTCTGCAACCTGTAGAGGAAAAAATGACACCCATACCAATAATAAGTGCTCCGAAAAATGCAGTTTTAATAATTTTATTCATGGTATTCGGTGTTTTTAGATATTATTGTGAAAGGTTAACTGTAAGGACATTGGTAATATGAGCTCTGCAACGGATATATCCCGATCCTTCCTTTGTGTCTCTTTTAGCCAATACATCAAAATATCCGGTAGTTTCTTTCTTACCCAATTTGCTGAAAAAGTCTTCCATATCGAAGTATGCAAAACCGGATGAGTTCGTTTGAACCGTGTCTACATAAGCAGGTGTTGCCGGATCGGAATTAACGTCCCCGATGATGATAACTTTCGCGTTATTAGCTAATTCATTGTTGTATGTACGTACAAAAACCTTTAATACAGAAGGGTCTTTCTTGCATGAGGACAATGCCATCAGTACCGAAACCAATGATAAATATCCAATATTGCGTACTATTTTATTCATAGTCTTGTTTTTTCTCGTTGTAAATATAATCTTTTTGGGATTATAATCTGATTCTCCACAATTTCGTAACTTCGTTGCTTGAAAAAGTATGTTTTTAAACATCAAATTAAAAGAAAAAGTTACATTTCTGATACTATTTTTTTAGAAAGACGTTTAGAAAGTCAAAAGGTTGTAAAAAAAGAATGAAAGAGCAAATCGCTGCAGCTAAGGAAGCTATTGAAAATTATGCCGTAACAGACCTGAATTCTGTTGAAGCATTCCGTATTCACTTTTTGGGTTCCAAAGGGGAATTGAAAAATCTTTTCGGTGAATTGAAGAACGTTCCAAATGAGGAAAAGAAAGAAGTCGGACAGCTTTTGAATGGTTTGCGTATCCTGGCTGAAGAAAAATGGATGGTTTCCAAAGAAAACCTGGAAAATGTCCAGGGTGCTGATTCGGATGTGGATGTTACAAGACCTGCCGAACCGATTCCTTTGGGAGCAAGGCATCCGCTTTCGATTGTTCGAAGTGAGATCATTGCCATTTTTGAACGTATCGGCTATTCTGTTTCCGAAGGACCGGAAATAGAAGATGATTGGCATAATTTCTCCGCTTTGAATTTTCCGCCGGAGCATCCTGCAAGAGATATGCAAGATACCTTCTTCATTGAGAAAGGCGAGCGTGAAATGGCGCTAAGAACGCATACTTCTTCCGTGCAAGTGCGTGTGATGGAGTCTTCCACGCCACCGATCCGGACTATTTCTCCGGGAAGAGTTTATCGCAATGAGGCAATTTCAGCCCGCGCACATTGTTTCTTCCACCAGGTAGAAGGTTTATATATTGATAAAAATGTTTCATTCGCTGATTTGAAACAAACGCTTGATTATTTCGCGAAATCCTTGTTTGGGGATAAAGCAAAGATCCGGCTTCGACCGTCTTATTTCCCGTTCACCGAGCCAAGTGCGGAAGTGGATGTTTCCTGCACCATTTGTAATTCGAAAGGATGCAATGTGTGTAAATACACCGGTTGGTTGGAGATTTTAGGATGCGGAATGGTTGACCCGAACGTATTGGAAGCTTCCGGAATCGATTCGGAAGTATATACCGGTTTTGCATTCGGAATGGGAATCGAACGCATTGCCCAATTGAAATTCCGGGTAAACGACCTGAGACTTTATTCGGAGAATGACGTGCGTTTTCTCAAACAATTTAAAGGAGTGAATTTCTAGTATGGGACTTTTTTCAAGTAAACAGAAGGTGGAATTCCCTTGGGTGAAATTGACCACTTCGGAACAATTGCACGAATTGCTGAAGTCTTCGGAAACGAAACCGGTGTTGCTTTTCAAGCATAGTACACGTTGCAGCATTTCTTCGATGGCACTCAACCGTTTTGAGTCCAACATGGACCCGGAAAAGGCGACTTGCGTTTATTTGGATCTGATAGCATACCGGTCTTTGTCAAATGAAATCGAAGAGCTGACCAAAGTGCAGCACCAATCTCCTCAGGCAATACTTATTGATAATCACCAGGTCATTTATACCGAAACACATTCTGGCATAAATGCTCAAGACATTTTGAAACTCCTTTAATTATGAAAAGAAGATACGGAATCATTGCACTACTCATTTTGGTATTGGCAGCATTCATCCTTGTTCCGATGCTGAAAAATTGCGGAGGGCCAACAACGGAAGATACCGAATTAGCTAAATTTCAAACTCCGGGTGATATCCAGGCGGTTTATGGAACAGATATTCCTGTAAAATTTTCTATTCCTGAAGGATTGGTCAAAGTGGAGTTGCTTTACAATGATTCGGTTTTTGAAACCTGGAACAACCCTAAAATGCAAACCCGGACAGTTGCGATGAAAACGAATTATTATGGAGTTGGAACAAGACCATTGGTTTTGCGTTCAACATTCAAGGATGGAACTTCTTTGGATAATTCCATCTTTATCAAAGTGGTTTCAGATATCACACCGGAATTGGTGTTCACGAAAATTGTGAAGGAATACCCGCACAACTCACTGAACTATACACAAGGATACGAGTTTGATGGCAATCAATTGTATGAAGGAACGGGAGATCCGGGTCAACAGGGAAAAACATTGGTCGGGCCGGTTTCATTGGAAACAGGAGCTTTTAGTGAGCCGAAGAACGGACTGGATGCAACTTATTTTGGAGAAGGGATCACCATCCTGGGAGATCTGTTGTACCAGGTTACCTGGCAGAACAGCAAGTGCTTTGTTTACGACAAGAAAACAATGATCCTTAAAAATGAATTCACTTATGTAGGTCAGGGATGGGGATTGTGCAATGACGGGAGATCCATCATCATGTCGGACGGTTCGGAACGGATTACTTTCCGCGATCCGAAATCTTTTCAGACGACTCGCGTAATTGAAGTGTATGATGCTGTGGATCGAAGAACGAATTTGAACGAGTTGGAATACATTGATGGAAAGATCTATGCGAATGTATATATGACAGGAACAGTATTGGTGATCGAACCGACAACCGGAAGAGTCTTGCAGGAAATTGATGCGAATGAACTGGTGGTTCGCGGGAAGAATGGTGGAGATGTCCTGAATGGAATCGCATACAACAAGCTCACGAAGAAATTGTACATGACCGGGAAGTACTGGACCAAAACGTTTGAAGTTTCCCTTACCAAGTAATTCATGATCTCTCCTTACAACGATGAGTACTTTATGCGTCAGGCATATATGGAAGCACAAAAGGCTTTTGATCTGGGAGAAATTCCGGTCGGTGCCGTTGTCGTTGTAAAGAACCAGATTATTGCCCGGGCGCATAACTTGACCGAGCGTCTTCACGACGTAACCGCTCATGCTGAAATGCAGGCGATCACGGCAGCTTCGGAATACCTGGGAGCAAAATACCTGAAAGACTGTACACTTTATGTAACGCTTGAACCCTGCGTGATGTGTGCCGGAGCGCTTTACTGGTCACAACTGGATAAGATCATTTTCGCTGCCCGAGATGAAAAGCGCGGTGCCGGACGTTTTCAAAACGAATTGTACCATCCCAAAACAGTGGTTAGCAAAGGTCCGATGGAAAATGAGTGTTCCCAATTAATGATTGATTTCTTTCAGAACAAGAGGGATTAGAAAACAAAATTCATTTAATTCTCCACCAAAATCACTTTTGCAATAACAGCTTCTGCAGGGATCCAACCATTTATTTTGCCTACATTATTCCCGATTAGTAATTCGTTATTCTTTTTATCAATGATCAGGTGAAGCAGATAGTTTCCCTTCCAGTGAATGAATATCACATCATTGATCTCCACATCGGTGAAATTCGAATTCTGTAAAGTAACCAGTTGTCCACTTTCAATTCTTCCACGCATGGAACCTCCCATAGGACGAATCTGTGCCTTCCCATCGTGTTTTAAAGATTCAAGTGCTTCTTTTACCCAACTCATGATCCAAAGATAACTCGTAATTCCATCCGATGCCCGTCGGATAGCATTCGTAATTTAAAATAACCTTTTATACTAAAATCCGAATTCCGAACGCTGGATTATTTTAGCTTTACCAAAAACAATCGTATGTCTGAAACTATTCTCGAAGTAACGGATCTGGATAAGAAGTACAAGGATGTCCATGCTCTGGGCGGTATTTCTTTCAAGGTTCGGCAAGGTCAAATCTTTGGTATCCTTGGCCCGAATGGAAGTGGGAAAACCACTACTTTGGCGATCCTTCTAGGAATTCTGAAAGCAAATAAGGGAACTTTTTCCTGGTTTGGAAATGGAACGGATGATGCCAACCGGAAACGGATCGGTGCACTTTTGGAAACACCCAATTTCTATCCTTATCTGAACGCAATTGACAATTTGAGAATTGTTGCGAAGATCAAAGACCTTTCGGACCCGATGCCGGCTATTGAAAATGCTTTGGCAAAAGTGGGCTTGACGGACCGCGCGAAGTCAAAGTTCAAATCCTACTCTTTAGGAATGAAACAACGTTTGGCAATTGCTTCTACTTTGCTTTCAGACCCGGAAGTACTGGTATTGGATGAGCCTACAAACGGATTGGACCCGATGGGTATTGTAGATATTCGACGACTGATCCTAAAATTGAAAGACGAAGGAAAAACGATTGTCATTGCTTCGCACATTTTGGATGAAATGGAGAAGATCTGTACGGATGTGATCATCATGCGCAAAGGAAAAGTGATCCGGGATGGAAAGCTGGATGAGGTTATGCAGGACAAAGAACATGTGATCATTCGAAGCAAAGAACTTTCCAAGATCAAGGACTTGTTGGGTTCACACATTTTGCGCGTAGTGAATGAGCAAAATTCGGTCATGGAATTCACCAGTGATCTGAGCAGCCTGGAAATCAATAAACAATTGGCCTTAGCAACGATCTACTGCGAAGAGATCTTTGTGAAAAATCAATCATTGGAACAATCATTCATAAGTCATATCGAAGCATGAAAAAGTTAATTCAAATAGAGTGGATAAAAATTAAGAAGCTCAATTCAGTTAAAATCATTTTAGCCATTTACATGGTTTTGTTGCCCATATCGATGTTGGGACTAAACGCATTTTTTGAAAAAATAAATGTCAAACTGAATCTCTTTCCTTCTTCGGAAACAATGTTTTCATTTCCAAATGTTTGGGGGGTGGTGACTTATTCAGCGAGCTATTTTAACTTGTTATTGGCCGTTATAGTAATCATCCTGACGACAAATGAGTTTTCGAATCGAACATTAAGACAGCATGTGATTGATGGACTGACAAAGAGAGAGGTGATCTTATCCAAATTCCTGGTCGTATTCTTCCTTTCCGCGATCGCTACATTTTATAGTCTGTTGGTTGGAACTGTTTTTGGTTTGTCGCAAGGGAAAGGATTGGACCTTTATACAAATATTCATTTCATTGGATTATTTTTTATTCAAACACTCTGTTATTTTGGTTTGGCTTTCTTCCTGTCTATTTTGCTGAGACGACCGGCATTGTCCATCATTTTGTTTTACGGGATTCTATTCCTTGAGGTGGTGATCGGTATTTTTCTACCGGATTCAGTATACGCTTTTATGCCGATGAATAATACTTCCAAGCTGACCCCGCTTCCCTTTTTTAGGGAAATTTTTGTAGATTCGAATCCCAAACATCGTCATGAATTCTATATGCTGGACCTGTGGCAGGTTGCGTTGTTATCTTTATTGTTTATGTTTATTTGGTATGCAATTGCACTCTCCCGTTTAAATCGCAAGGATTTGTAATTGAATGTGTTAACAAAATAACAAGTTTGGAAATTAGAAGTGTGTACCCTAAATTGCGGGACATTAAACTTCTACTATGAATAAACTATTACTATTAGGTGGCCTGGTTATGGGCTTATCCGCGCATTCTCAAACAACTCTTTTCCAGGACAATTTTGAAGCTGGAGCTGGAAACTGGACTTTAAACGGAGGTTCTGGTCTAAACCAATGGATTTTGAATTCCGAGTATGTGGATGGTTCAGGATTTGGAATTGTTCCGGATACACCAAATCAACCAGGCGGTGTAACAAACGGACCAAATTCTGCATACTTGCACATTCACAACACTCAGGCTTGCTCCGGGTTGAATATTTGTAACGCGTCATTTGATACAGGTTCTTCCTCTAATCAAAGTGCTACGCTAACTGCTATTGGTACAACAAGTTTTACCGGTGTTACACTTGAGTTCATTTACTTGTGTGATGGTGCTTCAGGAACAGCTTACGGAGTCGTTGAATATTCTACAAATGGCGGAGGTACGTGGACAGCTGCTGCAAGTCAATATTCGGGAGTTTCCACTTGGACAAATGCTTCCATTACCTTACCGGCTTTTGATAATCAGGCTTCTTTGATGATCCGGTTCAGATGGCAGAATGGCAGTTCGGGAAATGATCCTGCATTCGCTATCGATGAGGTGAAAATCACCGGTACTGTAGGATCTGCTCCTAATGTGGGAACCGGAGTAATCACTACAACAACTTATTGTACAAATGCCAGCGCAAACATTTCGGTTCCTTTTACTGTAACCGGAACCGTAAACGCTGGAAATGTTTACACAGCTCAATTGTCGAACAGCACTGGATCATTCGCTTCTCCAACTGCAATCGGAACATTATCTTCCACTGCGACAGGAACATTGAGTATTCCTGCAACGATCCCAAGCGGATTGCCTGCAGGAACCGGGTACCGGATTCGTGTGGATGCTTCTGCTCCTGCAACTATCGGAACGGACAACGGAACGAATATCACTATTGCTGCTGCTCCATCAGTTGCTGTTACTTCAGTTCCTGCAAATGGGGTTATCTGTAGTGGAAACTCTGCATCATTAACAGCTTCGGGTGCTACGGTATTCGGTTGGAGTCCTGCCGGATCACTGAGCAGTGCAACCGGTCCGAACGTTACGGCGACTCCGGCAACAACTCAGGTTTATACCGTTATAGGAACAAATGCCAACGGATGTTCAAACACGGCTACATTCACCATTACTGTTCAAAGCTGTGCCGGCCTGGAAGAAGAAACATTCGGAGATTTCGAATTGTATCCAAACCCGGTAAACCAATTGTTAAATGTGAATTTCGGTGAATTGAAGGGAATTCAAATGCTTACTGTTCTGGACCTTGCCGGAAGAACAGTTCTTTCCGATAACTTGGTTTCAACAACTGTTGATGTTAGCTCACTGGAAAGTGGAAAATACTTCCTGATGATCGAACATTCCGCAGGAGTTTCTGTAAAGGCTTTTGTAAAACAATAATCCATTTATCTTAAAAAAGCTGGCACGAGCGCGATGCTTGCGCCAGCTTTTAATCCTTTAAACCTGTAGGGCTGCGATTAATCGCAGCCCTACAGGTTTTTTCATTTTGAATTCATAATTCGTAACTACCTTTGCACTATGAGTATTTCTCCAAAAACCATTTGTGCTTTATCGACCGCTCCGGGAATGGGCGCTATTGCCTTGATTCGTCTATCGGGAAAAGATGCCATTTCCATTTTATCACAGGTTGCCGGTAAGTCGTTCGAACAAGCAGCTTCACACAGTGCGCATTTTCTTCGCCTGAAGAATTCGGATGGGTCTGTCCTGGATGAGGTGGTTGCGACGATTTTTCATGAAGGACGTAGTTTTACAGGAGAAAATACGGTTGAAATTGCATGTCACGGTTCGGTATACATTCAGCAGGAAATTATCCGTCTGTTTTTGGCGAATGGCTGCGAATTGGCGAAGCCTGGAGAATTTACCATGCGTGCTTTTTTGAACGGAAGAATGGACTTGAGCCAAGCAGAAGCCGTTTCCGATCTGATTGCCTCCGAATCTGCCCGTTCGCATGAAGTGGCAATGAACCAAATGCGGGGGTCCTTTTCCAATGAATTGCGCGATCTGCGCGAAAAGCTCATTCATTTTGCTTCCCTGGTGGAGTTGGAATTGGATTTTGCGGAAGAAGATGTGGAATTTGCCGACCGAACGGAATTATTGGCTTTGGTAACCGAAGTTTTGGCTTATGTGAAAAGACTGATCCAATCCTTTGAATTGGGAAATGTGCTGAAAAATGGAGTTCCTGTTGCAATCGTGGGGGCACCGAATACGGGGAAAAGTACGCTTTTGAACCAATTATTGGGTGAAGACCGGGCAATTGTAAGCAATATCGCGGGAACAACGCGTGATGTCATCGAAGAGATCCTGAACATTGATGGAATCCTTTTCCGACTGATTGATACTGCCGGAATTCGCGAAGAAGCAGCGGAAGAAATCGAAGCTTTGGGAATTCAGCGTTCCCTGGATAAGATCAAACAAGCCAAAATCGTGTTGATGCTAAGTGATTTCAGCGGAGAAAATTCTTCAGCAGAAGGACATTTATCGATGAATTCGGAAGAAACCGGTCGTTGGGCAGATGAACAAATAAAGCTCTATCCGGACAAACACTTTTTAGTGATCGGAAACAAATACGATCTACGCAAAGATCAATCAAACGAAGCCTGGACTTTTGAAACACCTTTCTTACCGATCAGTGCAAAGAACGGAAGTGGGATTGCGGAATTGAAATCCTGGTTGTCTCAGCAAATATTGGGTTCCTTCAATACTCAATCAGATACGATCGTCACCAACGCACGCCATTTGGATGCTTTGGAAAAAACCCAGGATGCACTTGAGAAGGCGAAATGGGGATTGGAAACACAAGTCACCGGAGATTTCGTTGCAATGGATATCCGCCAGGCCATGTTTTGGTTGGGAAGTATCACCGGTCAGATTTCCGAGGATGATTTGTTGGCGAATATCTTCAGTAAGTTTTGTATTGGGAAGTAAACTTGTTTTTGAAGAAGAGCTAGCAAAAAATCAATAATTACTAGCGTATTTACTGCAATTATTTGTTTATTACAATACGTTCCGTTTTCAAAATCATTCCGTCCTTATCCATCATTTTTATTGAATAAATACCTGTTGCAGCATCTGATAGATTAATCATTTCGATATTTTTTTCCGATAGAATGATCTTTCCGTCCATAGCGATAACAACTACATCCACTGGGGTAGCTGAAGAAATATACAAGAGTCCATTGGTTGGGTTTGGATAGACATTTATCATTTCTGCCGACAACTCTTCAAAACCTAGAAAAGTTACTGTTTTACATGTTGAAGTGGTAGAGCAATTTCCTGTTGTAACAACAACTGCATAAGAACCCCCAACTGCAGGTGTAAACGTTGTTCCAACTGCACCTGGAACAGGATTCTGACTCGAACATTCTATCCACTGATAAGTAGCTCCGGTCACTTGATTCACTGTCAATGTTCCTCCGGACAATGAAGTTGTTGCTATTGGAGAAGTTTCAATACTAAGGGTAATTGTTTCCGCATCCGAAGGACAATTTCCGGAAGCAGCGATCGTATTGGTGATTTGATAAACTCCCTG
>Ga0247691_1000089_pt1 | contig 24313 bp, 7 predicted proteins | sample CNK32_metaG_FD_182721 | JGI IMG/M metagenome (GOLD analysis project Ga0247691, IMG submission 182721) | Soil microbial communities from Purdue University Martell Research Forest, Indiana, United States - CNK32 | ecosystem: Environmental > Terrestrial > Soil > Temperate forest > Bulk soil | place...
CCAACGCTCATTGAATTCTCATCTTCCACATAGGGTTTACCTGAAGCGGTAGTCAGTTTTTTCTTATTCGATGCCATAAACTCAGTTTTCGTGAGGTAGAAATTACGAATAAAGACCCTGAAATCAAAGAAACACCTGAATATCAATCAAATTAATTGTAACTTTTAGAACCTCAACCCGTCATAGAATCAGACGTCAAAACAAAACAAATGAAAAGAACTACTTTACTCCGCTTTCTCTTTGCTCTTTTCATCGGCATTAGCCAAACTGTCCAGGGACAGACAAAAGAGATTACATATCGATACGAAACAAGCTTAAAAAAGCTTTCGAACGACAAACTGGCCATTCGCCTGAAGATCGAAGGATTCTCCGAGGATTCCCTCACCTATTGCTTTCCGAAGATCATCCCGGGAATCTATGGTGCCATGAATTTCGGACAGTATGTTTCATCTTTTGAAGTCTTTGATAAAAAGGGCAAAAAATTAAAAACGGAGAAAACAGATGTGAATTCATGGAAAATCCACGAAGCTCAACGCATTGCGACTGTTTCCTATCTGGTGGATGACGCCTGGGAAGCTTTTGACGACAAGATGATAGGCGGTTTTTATCGTTCGGCAGCAAGTTCTTTCAGCGACAGTTCATTCGTAATCACACCAAACAGTCTTTTCGGCTATTTCAGAGGACACATCAACCATCCGATCGAAGTAACCATCCGAAAAGGAATCAATCTGTATCCGGCAACCAGTCTGAAAAAAACAGTGAAACCTGATCACGACTTATTCCTTGCAAAAGATTACCATCAACTGGTAGACAATCCCATTTTGTACGCTCTGCCCGACACCACGATGATCCAATTACCAGGAATTTCGGTTGAAGTTGCCTGTTATTCGACCTCCGGAAAGCGGATTTCCAAGGATATTGCAGAATACATCCGTCCACTTCTGATCAATCAGACCAAATACCTGAACAACAAATTGCCGGTCGATCATTACACCTTCCTGATCTATCACAGTTTGGCCCCGAATCGCACGCATATAATTGGCGACGGTTTGGAACACTCCAATTCGACCCTGATCTTACTGTATATGCCATTGGATATTGAAACCATCCGCAGAAATATCTATGGGATCGCCAGTCACGAGTTTTTCCATACGCTGATGCCATTGGGCTTGCATTCGGTTGAAATTGAGAATTACGACTACAATGAGCCTGTTTTTTCGAAACAACTGTGGCTCTACGAAGGAATGACAGAATACTTCACCATGCACATGCCTATCAAAACCGGATTGCGAACTGAAAAGGAATTTTTCAAAATTGTGGAAGGCAAGATTGCCGATATGAAACACTTCAAATCGAATCTGGCAATTACCGATTTGAGCCTCCACCCGATGGAAATGCAGGAAGAGTATTACAATGTCTACCTGAAAGGCGCTTTGATTAATTTGTGCCTGGATATCAAGCTCCGCGAATTATCCGGCGGAGAATACGGAACGAAAGACCTGGTATTGGACCTGATAGCCCATTACAAGGGGAAAGCATTTGAAGACAATCAACTTTTTTCAGAAATGGTGAATGTAAGCGAATATCCGGAACTCAAAACATTCATATCAAGCTACATTGAAGGGACAGAAGCGCTACCATTGGAGGAAATGCTGTTGAAAGTTGGATTGAAATTAGAAGATGGGAAGATTACAGAAGTGGAGAATCCTACTGCAGAACAACAGAAATTGCGGAAGAATTGGTTGCATTGATTATATCGATTTTATTGTAAAAACCAGCAATCACTCCGTGTTTGCCGGTTTAATTATTTTTAATTCATTACAGGGGCATCATATCCCTATCCTAAGCTGAAGCCGGCTTGGGGGAATTCTATAGTGTAAGAATTACCAGTATCTTTCACCATAAGATCTCCCTCGTAGCCTTGGAAGCCGTATCTAAAGTCTTTAGCGGTCATATTATGGCCATTCAACTTCATCAGAAAGCTGAATAAACGGTACTTTGCTGGATATCTGAGAGCAAAAACTGCACATGAATCGTTTCTAATTCGCTAATGAAAAAAAGGACATTCCTAGCGTTTTTTAAGTTTTCAATATTTAATTACCTCACTATCAGAATCAATTAAGCGACCAGATAATTTGGCACACTACCAACAACCCAATTTAAATTTTCTTCCTAATTTTAGACCATCAATCAACCATTTGTCTTCAGAAAATACCAATTTCATCAATATTTTATAACGGTATTTACCTTCACCATATTGAATTAGGGCGATATTATTTCTGCGGAAACGAACTTTTAACGTTTTCACAAGGGTCGAATCACAATCCTGTGCGTTGATATATGGATCAAAATCTAATTCAACACTGGACAATTTATTTATTAAACACTCAGTAGAAAATTTCATCCGAACTGAATCTATATTCCTATTTTCAACGTTTTGAAAGTTTTTAACATACTCACTATAAAAGCGGAGAATTGTTCTTTCAATTAATTCACTATTATCTTGTCCAATACAATTGAAAAAAAGGAAAAATTGACCAAATAATAAAACACATTTAATTTTCGACAGCATATTATATATTATTGATTTATTCTGAAAATTTTATAATTAGATTTCTTATAAGCCTCTGCTGCCCAAAAAGTCTGTTGTTTGAAGTCCGAAACCCATTGTGTTCCATTATACATCGCAATATGTCCATCTTTATGTCCACTAACTGCAGGAAAAACAGCAATATCACCTTTTTTGGGAGTATAATTGGTTGTAGACACCTCCTTAAAGCCTAAATCCGGAAGTATATCTTTATACATATAAGCACTTCCTCGTTTACCTTCATGACCAACAGTAATTCCACCACCCTCAATAGCATATCTTACATATAATGCACATGCCTTCTTTGATCCACCAGTTGCATTTTTATTTAAAGTTGCAACTGCTTTATCTACGTCCCATTTTTTTGTTGGTTTTGTAGTAGTACTAACAGGAGGTTCTTTATCTTCTTTCTTCTCAACTATAACAGGTTCACTTTTTATCTCCTTACTCTTAACAGGATCAGAATTATTTGAAATTGACTTTTCAAATATTTCCTGCGAAGTATAAACGACTTCTGAAGATTTAAAAATTAATTGTTTTCCCTCATAATCAATGACTCTCAATCCAGTTTTGCCATTTTCAGAAGGTTTAAAAGTCGCAACAGTCCCTTCTCCTAACTGTGCATGAAGTTTCTGTAGCAGTTTCGCATATAACTCTTCTGCTGTGCCATTGCAAAGTGCTGCTATTTCTTCAGAAGAATATTGCGTACCAATTGTTATTTCGGCCTCCCGACCTTCTAGCTCAACAGAATTTATTACTTTATTCTCTGAAAATGCATATGGGCTATTCCAAGGATATTGACCTGCCAACGGATCAACCGAAAAGAATCTACCTAGTCTTGGATCATGCATACGGAATTCAAAATTTAGACTGTTCCCTTCTCCCTTAATCTCATTATCCATTTCCTGATTCTGGAAACCATAACGATAAGCCATGCTATGAACCATCGTTCCTGTAGCTGCATTATTCACAACAGAGACATCGTCGAAATAATAGGTCCCCAATTGTCTGATCTGAACAAAGACATAACCCGTCGTGCTGGTAAAATTCACCGTATAAGTTCCGTTACTGCTTGCAGAAACCACAGTAGACGGAGAACCAGCATTACTAGTCATACTAGGACAGTTATAGAATACGACAATGTTTACATTAGAAGTGGTTCCTTTATCAATTTTAACAGATAAGGTATGTGCTGCTCCGCTTGCTACCGCAAAGAACCGATTCGCCCCATGGGTAGCATTTGTACTTACTATTTTTACCCGTTTTGTACTGGTATTATCTATTGAAAGCGTGGTCGAACTGTAGTTGTACCAGCCGTCAACCGTAGTGCTGGTTCCGGAAACCACCACAGTTGCGCTCTCAAAATCATTGCTGTAGATCGTTTGCACCGTAGGGAAACTTTCCACATACGGATCCGGTTCAAAGTTGCGACCTTCCAAGATCACCCCAAACGGGCTGTAATCCGTTGCCTGCCGAATATCTGCCATATAATAATCCAAACTTCCCCCATTATTATGAGGAATGATCTTATCCGAAATCACCGTTAAGACATTTCCTAAATGGTTGGATAATTCATAAATCCGGTTTCCAATATGATGTTGAATATTCCCCATGGAATACGAATCATTTTGAGTCCCAAGCAATGCAATCCACTCTGTATGAACACCTAAACGCACTGCCCCATAAATGTGTTTCTCTGTTTGACTGTATGAAATACTGGATGCATTGGGATTAATTGACCGTTCATACACGCTCATCGTATTTCCTTGAGCATCCAGGATATAATATATGGATTTTTCTAACACGTTGGCATCCGAATAAACATGCTTGGCAATACGGTGACCCATGGCATCGTAATCGAAAGATACATTTTTCTTATTATATCCCGGTGTATGAATGATCCTTTTAACTTTTCCATCCATACGCCAGGTAATACTTTGAATCTTTTCCTGATCATCCGCAATTAACCTTCCTTCCGCATCGTAGACATAATTATTCGCTCCCTGACCAGGATCTATATCTAACGAGTCATAGTCTTTTGTATCATTGACTGAGTACAAACGATTGTGTCTTTTTGGATTTGATGTGCCAATATTCCCTTGAATATCCTTGTATTTATATGTCAGATTGTCTATTAATTGAGGAGTTGTTGCACCATCGTAACGTACTTGTGTCTCGATATTCCCATTTGCATCATACGTAAAGGTGTTCTTGTATTTGGCAGCTTGTCCGGTTCCCCAACTATTGGATCCTAAATTCACGTTATCGAAACTATTCGCCTCCTTAATGCGGTTCAACTGGTCGTATTTGTAGGCATTACCCAATGGCAAAGCTGCCCTTGAATCCGGATGTGTAATAGTCGTAACCATCCTGCTAATGTTCCCATTGTACAAGTTGCCTGAATTGGTAATCAGGTCACAGTTACTTGGCTGGTAAGTTACAAAGGTGCTGTTTCCTCCAATTGCTCCTGCATAATCTCCAATAAAATAATGCAAACTGTAGCCAAAAACATCTTTTGCTATGGTATGATTATCACTCAGGCTCGCTCCGTCCATTCCCGGATCACGATTCGCATCCAGCGTATTCGAATTCACTCCTTTGATCCAACCTTGCAAGGTGTACACGTTATCGATCCCCTGTACTTCCTGGTCTCCCAATACCGTTCGTGCCAACGGCCCGTGTTCGTAGTATTGGTAATTGGCCTCGCGGTCCCATAGCGTACTCCATTCCAGTTCATCCTGGATGGATGCAAGGGAACTGGATACCACGGTTAATGGTGTCTCCAATGTGGTATACACATCTGTAATGCGGTTGTCCGCATCGTAATTGTATGCATGATGCCATTGATCGGATTCTCCATTCTGATAATCTACACGATGTACATTTCCGGAAATCAAATCGTAGATGTAATCCATTTTTTTCAATCGGTGATCATTGATCCCGGTCATGTTCTTGATCAAACGATTATCCTGGTACAGGGTTTTCACATTTCCGTGAATATCGTAATCATAATGGGTTGCATGATCATACTCGTTTGCATTCACCGAATAAACCTCATAATAAGCGACGTGTACAATTCGTTTACGCTGTGTCGCAGTATTTAAGTTGTTTAAAGTGGTAACTTCTGCTTTGATTACTGAATCTGTCTTGTCGTAATAACTTCTGGTTACTTCCTTACGGGTACCAGTTGGATTATAATTCAACCAAAGACCCATTTTTGCATCATCAATGACGTTCGGAACAGTTATTCCCCCCACATTTGTACCGAAAATGCTTGTGAAGGCGGGACCGCTGCCATTGGAAGACATTTCACCAGCCTCAATTGTACGACCCAATCCGTCATATAAGGTATAAGAATATTTATCATCGCTTACACTAGTTGAACTACCATATTGACGTGAATTCTGGCTCACCACGATTCTCCCCAAACGGTCGTAATAGAATTTTGCGGAGTACAACCCACTTTCAAACTTCAGATTACGGACCAAAGCCTGATTTGCATTCGCATTAGCCGTTGTAAGGAAGTTTCCTCCGTAAACAGCCATATTTTGAGAACTGAATGCCAGCGCAACGATATTATACAAACTTGGTGTTATAGCTAGCGGATCCGTAAACGACTGGTTCGTTGCCGTAAATCCGGAAGCCAGGATATCATGCGTCACATTATCATTGTTTGGAGAGTTCAATCTGTAGATTGTCCCTGAATTCCCCACTGCTAATCCAATTTTGTCGTCCAGGAAGTAAACATCCCGGAAAGTAACACCCGAGACAGTTGCAAGGGCATAATTCGTGCCTACACCTGCAGCATACTTATAATAATGGATTTTCCCGGCATCACCCACCATGACAGCAGATTTGTTGTCAAAGACATGGATAGCACGAATGGCGCTTGAACCGGTATAAACTGTTGTAGGTGCAGAAGCGGAACCTCCCGAAGGAGAAATCGACAATTTGGCCAAGGTATTCGCATAGGCCACATATCCGTATAAAGGCGTGGTTTTTGCGAATTGGATGTCGTTCACAGTTCCCGTCAAAGCTGCTTGTGCAACTGTCCCGTTATTTATCTGCAAAAGGTAATTCACACAACCCACCAGGGCAAAGTGTGTTCCGTTCGGATTGGATTTGGTCCAAGTTTTCGTCAATCCCGTTGTTCCCATGGAGGTTCCCGGATTCACAATTTTCCAGTTTAAACCTCCGTCTACCGTAGATCGAACGAAATAATAATCTCCGATAACCGTTCCGAATTGTCCGTTCTCAAAATGAACATCATTCATTTTTCCTGCGAATACCCGGTTGATCCGTGTTCCGAACGTGTTATTGAATCGGTAAACCTCCGAACCGGCACCAACTGCCACCGCCTTGGTTGTTGTACCGAAAACAAAGTCAATTCCCTGAAGTGTCTTGTTCGATACACTTAACCCCGGAGTGAAGAAGTCGGTCGCGATGTTCGCTGTATAGTAAACCGAACCGTTTTCTCCGGCCAGGTAAACTGAAAGTCCGCTTACGGCAATGTCATTGATATCGTTTGTTGCACTGTGATCCGAAACTTTCGACCCAGCTGTCGTATACAATGCCGGCTCCAATCCCCATGTCGTTGACTTCAAGGTTGCCAATAATCCATCAGCTCCTGCGATCAGGTAATAGGTAATACTGCTTGAAATATATTCATTCGCCGTTGAAACATTGGATGTGCTTCCAATCGGACGCAGGTTAATGGTACTTTGTGTTGAACTAACCGGACGGGTAAATACCTGACCGTTTTGCCCCGTAATCAATAGCGCAGAAGCAGTTTTACGCAGACTTGTCATTCCAGTCAAACGGTGTTGTGTTCTATCGTTGAACGAAATGGAAACCGAACCATTTGACGCAGGAATACTTGAAATAGCTGCTGAAGTGAAAAGTCCCCCATTCGTTCCTGCAAGCGTAACATTACTTCCATGCACAGCCAGTTTAGCAATGGCTGAAGTTCCCAAAGTTAAAGTTGTTGTATAATAGAAATAAGAACCTGAAGAAGTTGCCGCTTTTGCATACAATCGATTATCGCTTGAACGGTAAGCCAGGATATAATCCAAAGTAGAAATGGTGATTTTATCCATAGATACAATAGAAGCCGTTCCTGTGATCAAAGTAAATGCGGTATAAGTTCCTCCAATAGAAGTTGCCGTGGATCGATAAATACTTCCGTTTGTGGAAAGTATTTCTATAGCTACTCCCGAACCGGATTTAGCAATCACGATCTCTTTTGGAACAATCGCACTTGTGCCTAGAGTTGCAACGTCTGTATATATAACGTCTGTCGACATTCCTGTAAACGAATTCGAACGGTATAACTTATAGTTTCCTCCCGAAAGACCGACTCCAAAGTAAGTTACGTTTGTACCGTCATTGTATGTTCCGGTAATATCAAAGTTATACGTTTGGGCAAGTGAAGGGGTTTGGTCTATCTCACTGAAAATACCTGCTGTGCTTACCAAAATGTTCTTCGTGTAACAAGTATTCGAAGGAGCACCGCTATTTCCCTGGAGCATGACCTCCATCGTAGTTGCGGTTCTTCTGATAAGTGACATTTTAGCGCCTGCATAATTATCTTGCAATGCTGTCCAGGTTAATCCTCCGTCTGTTGTCTTGCGAATCACCTTGATTCCATTTTCCGTAACACGGGCAAGTCCTTTTTGTGCATCGACCATGTAGATCTGATCGATCAAACCAGCTGTGCCGGATAACTTCAGTTGTTGTTTATAGGTAGCAACGGAATTCCCATTAATAAATGAGGTGTTTCCATCATCTCCTGCGATGATCCCGTCCGTACTATTGAAGAATGAAATAGCCCCCAGGTTACCAACCAAAGTTTTATCAACCACATAGGCTGAAGCCGTACTGCTGATAATGACTGCATCGTAATTAACAGACGATTCCGTTAATGTAACCAGATAAACAATTCCAATCATACTGGCAGTATTTCCCTGCAAAGTGAAATCCTTCCATTCTGCAACCGTATAACCACTTGCACTAGGCGGAGTTCCATAAGCAGTTACAACACCTGCAGAAGTTACTTTGCGGATCTGACCACCAAAACGTTCAAGTACATAGGCATCTGTTCCCACCACCTCAATAGCAGCTAATTGAGAACTCAATGAAGTATTGACCAAATCCCAGTTCTGACCACCATCATTCGTCAAGAGAAGAATTCCTCCACTTCCAATGGCATACCCAGCTGTAGCGGAAGCCATTTTCACCTCTTTCAAATCTGAACCAAGTGTGTTTATCACACGTGTCCAATTCATCCCACCATTCGTGGTTTTGTACAAATATCCGCGATTTAACATCGGTGCAGATGGTGCATCCATATATCCGCTCAAGTATCCCTGATTTGCATCAATCATCTGAATGGCAGTAGTACTCAATGCCATTGGCAAACCATTCGGCAAGGACAAATCAAATACTTCCATTGCATCCTGATCCGGCATATTCTGAGCAACCAATTGGTTCAGGGAGTTGTACAAATAAGTGGTAGCCATACGGTGATTCGTAATCACCTGGTGCGTATTATTCAAACGATCTCCCTGTATTGCTGTTTTAATCGTCGGATCACTGACATTTACCAATTCCACTCCTTCAGGTGGAACCGTTTTAATCAGATTCCCCGCCTGGTCGTAGTAATACAAGGTAAAATGGTGTTCAATTTCATTATAGGTCATCGACATGTTTTCAACTGCCTTCATACAATGTGCGATGTATTCAGTACCTAACTGTGTTTGGAGTTGCTGAATTTGCTGGTTGTAGATGATCTGAGCATTGACTTCGTTATTACTCTGATAAAATTCCGTACATGGATCTTCCAAAGTCACATCAAACGTTTCAAAATTGATCGTTGCAGTATCCATTACACAAGGAACTTCAGGGCTTGACAAGCAAAAATCTAATAAATCAGGAAGTTCTTTGGTCTTAATTCCATTCAACAATAAATTCAACTCCGAACAGTATTCATCTACACAGTTACACAATCCTTTATCCACAAAAACATCATAATCGATCAGTGGAATCGGTGCTCCTAATCCGTTGTTCGTGTTGAAATTAGTAACAGTCGCAACGTATTGATCGTACTCCAAACTACAGCTATTTTCAGGAGTTGAAGTCATTTGCGCGCAGTAATCTCCAATACTCAATGGGCGACTCAGGTTTTCAGCTGCAGAAGCGGTGATATACTCGAATAAATAAGTCATGTAATTCGCAAAACAAGCACAGCTGTATGAGCCTTGACTTGCAACAGTCAAATCAATATTATTGGCAGCTCCCCAAGGTGTCCAATTATTAAAATACCCCACCACTTTACTATACTCTGTATAGACTTTTGCGCAATATTGAGAATCACCATCATTGAGTTCATCACAACTTGTAACCTTCGGAAATGGAGCTGTCGGTGAACAGCTTCCTACTATCGAGATACCGATCAATTTCCATATCATATCCGACAAGGCCATGAAACCGGATTCACAACACAAATTTCCTGCAACAAAATCTTCATATGAAATCAACGGAAGTGCTATTTCAGGATTCACACACCCGTTCAAAAGCATGGAATCAATTGCAAAGTTGTATGCGCTGACATAGTCTTCGTACATATCCAGACAATACACTTCCGAATTATTTTCAATGTTAGTGACAAGTTCATCGTCCAGGAAGCTCAAATCAACAATTCCGTCGGTTTGATCCGATAGAGCAGGATCCTGTAAATCTTCACTTGGAGCCTGGGTACAAGCCGTACAGACTTTCAAGTTAAAACAAGAAGTTCCCTCAACGGAATCGTGATAAATTGTGGCACCAACCAAATATGAAATATATAGTCTGAAATCATTGTATGAACCATAATTATTCTGTTCCAATAATTGAACACCGTCCACAGACACGATCGCATCGTAGCCAAAGGATGGATTCACTCCATTATAAGTTAGAACCAAATCACAAGATCCCGGCATATCATACGTCAGGATACGTCTTGTTACATTATCCGTTCCAATGATAGAAGAAGGGACACTTGGCAATTGACTGTTCAATACAGAAGTCCATAATGGAGTGTTGTATAAATTAAAGGGTTCATTTTGGTTCTCCAATGAAAATTCCAAAACAGCCATCAAATCATCATACATATCATATTCTTCACCTGTACACAAAATAGCATCATCCAATCCACAATCACCAACAGGTATCATTACATTGTCTGATCGGATCAGATCACAAGATAAAGTCACGAGATAGTTTCCTGCTGCGTCGTTACACACCAAGTCCATTGTATTGTTGTGTCCCGGGATCAAATCAGCAATTGACTTGATCGTTGAAAGGGATGACAAACTGAAACCAGAAGGATTTGTACTCAATATTTTAATGCGAATTGTTTTCACACCGTCCGTTAATTCAAATCCGGGAATTGTAGAATTGTACTTCCACTTTATCAATGCTCCTGCAGTATAAGTAGGATTCACCGTGTACTTCAATGCGTTGTTATTGAAGGTTACATATGGATTTACGCTTAAGTCAACAAACGAGGTGCTGGACATTGTACCCATTTGAGCCAATGTATTGGTCATGTTTTTCAACACTTTTCCAAAATCATTCATTTTACAAACATCCGGGAATGTGCAATTACCAATTTTAAAGGTGGTGTTTCCTGTCAAATTCTGTGTGTACACACTTCCTCCGATATTTACCTTAGCTGAAATGGTGAATTCATACAACGATCCTACCAATGAAGTAAATTGGATGTTTCCGAAAGAAATGATATCCGACCAATTGTAAGTCATACTTCCCGGAACTTTCTCCAATTTGAATGTTCCGAATGTACCAACGCCGGTCTCCTGCCATTGTGCCTGAAGAATTGTAGTTGTATTCGTTTCATTCCATGTCAAAGTTGGAATGGAAACAGGAGTTTCGAAATCCTGCATGGCAAGAACCAATCCTGACAGAGATGTTAAATTGATTGGGAAACCGGTGTCATCCAATACTCCTGCACCAGCAGCTTGATTAAGCACCCGTTCGAAAGAAGTTGCTATCGGACATTGACCGGTTAGCAAATACTGTTGGTATGCAATCTGGCTCGGATCTGTTTCTACATTTGCCAGGGTATTCCCAAAACGGACCTCTTTGTATTTATAATATTCATAGGTAGATGCTCCACACGGTTGAGCTGTACTTAAGAATCCACCTGTAACAAAAGGAGGTGTAAAAGGAGTCACAACCAGGAATCCATTATCATATGCGTCAAAATCAAGGTTCCCGATACAATTGTTATAGCCCGGATCTGTTGCTGTCAAAGCAATTGCTTGTGCAGCAGCCAGCTGAATCTCTTGTTTCGCTGCAAAATACATTCCACGGAACGTCATCCACTCTGCATTATGAAGCACTGTATTCTGAGTTGCGGTATAACCCGAAATATCAATTCCCCAATCCAGATCGGTAGCTGTAGGTACATTTCCCATCAGCGCATTTCCACCACGATTGATCATCGCTGCTACTTGGTACATCGAATAAGAAACACCATTGATGGTAGCATAGTTATTGATCTTTGCCAATAATTGTGTGGTGTAAGCAGGATTTCCCGCAAACTCATCCCTTGGGAAGGAACCACTCCCTAGCCAATATTGATTAATCCTGTTGTTCACTGTGTAAGAACCAGGACTCGCTTTTAAGAAGCCTGCTGTAGTCGCATCTGCCCAGGTATTCACGCTGGTCATCGTCGCATCAAAAGTCTCTGAACTATATGGAAAACTTGAACTTATATGCGTATAAAACTCCTTGAATTTCGTCAAATAAGGGTATTCCGGATGATAATAGACCAATGAATTTGCCCAATAAGGATTGACGCTGTAATAGCTTACAAAATCAGTTAGATTCAATAAGTTATGAGGATAAGTATAATAATTTCCACTTGCAGGATCTAAAAACACATTGGATCCTATCGAACCCAATTGAACTGCCGGGGTAGATGCAGTGACTGTGCTACCCACAATCGTTACATTCTCCAACATGATTCGTGATCTTGTCACTCCGTCTGCATCAAAGTAGTAGTTCTGAATAGTCGATTCCACATCATAACGCGGAGTTTTCCAGTTTGAATTTGCCTTCGGGAGATGATTGGAAATTGAATTATTCAATACAGAAAGCGGGAAAATCGTTGGTTGAACCTGGTTCAAATTATTCAAATATTCCGCATACTGTCCGTTAGGTCTTACGTCCACTAACATAATGTTGCGCATATTCTCGTAATAAGAAGCTGCCTTACACGGAGCATTACATGCTTCCAATTCCTGATTGTATTCTTCTTCTGTTCCACCTGCCTGGATGTATTCCAGCAAGCTTCCCAAATTTGTCACACATTCCGCACAACTGAAGTCCTCCAAACAGTCATCGATATTAGAGCTTTCTCCTACCTGATTCAGGATCGATGAATAATTATCAATACATGTATTTACACCAGACGCTGTATCCGTATACATATCCATATAGGCATCCAAGGCATCCTGATTGACAGTCAATGTTTTTGTAATCTGGTACGTTCCAACAGGTAAATCATCTATCACAAAGGTATTGTTGAATGTATAAGGTGCACAATCCGTTTTAAACGTCACCTGTCCATTTTCACCGACTGTGAAGCGGCCTATCATTGTATCTGATAGAGCAATCGGACTCACCAGTTTTCCACACAAGTCACGCACTTCAATTGAAAGGTCATAAACGCAGTTGAAACACAAACTACCCAAACATCCGTTGCTAAATTGCCCGATAGCCATATCATAAGAGATCGTTACATCGGAAACGGAACTTAATGCAATGGTCTGATTGAACACTTTGGAAGTACCATCCGTCGACAATTTATTTGATGTTGAGTTTTGGTTTGCGTCCTTAGCAAATAAATCTACCGTTAAAGGTGCTACTGCTGCAGCCGAAGGTAAGGGAATCAAACTGTCCGGCGCCTGACCTGCCAAAGATGTGGCTACAACACGACCTTCCTGATCCAGGTATGAAACACTTACCTGTCCGTTGGGATCCACCACCATGTTTTTTTGATAATGAGACACATCGCCTACTTCCGATCCAAACAGGCGATCCAATTGTTCCTGGAAAGGGTGGGCATAAAAATAAAACGTTTCGTGACCACTTCCCAATTGAAAGTCTTTTCCAACTCCACCATGACGGCGAACACGTCCCGTATTATCCGGCATGTATTCTATTTGGCTGAATGGATATTTTTCCGCATCAGGAACAAAGCCCTGGCTCCCAACGATATTGGAATTACTTGTAGAATAGTAGTTCGATGCTCCTGAATTCACATTCATTCCATAAACCGTATCTTGATTACATGGATTCAAGGTATCTGTCAAATCAAAATCCGATTTCGAATAAGCAACATTGGAAGTATTCTTATTAAACTTTGAATAGTACTTCAACGAATTTTCATCATCCTCCACTTCACAATTTGGATCCACTACTGGAACCGGTAATACCTGAACAACAGGTCGCCCTTGATGATCATAAATTATCTCACCAACAATTGCGGTACTATCCGAATTAATTTTAGTCACCATCTGGCGGTTGCGCAGAGAACCATCGTAAAATGAAACTACTTCTTTTTTCTTTCCTTCTTCCGCATATGAAGCACTGTATTGCCAGTTCTTCTTGACATCATATGGAGTCGTTACCTGGTATTTTGCAGCAGTCGGAATAGTACTCAAGGCAATGGGGCCATCAACACTTGACCAGGCAGAAAACAAGAATTTACTTGGGTCAACCTGGGATCTTCCAACGGCTCTTACACGGAAACACACCACACTTTTGTCAAAGATCAATGCAACCTTGTAACTTAGGTTAGTAGTCGAAATTCGTGTTGAATTAGTATGGAAATCCACTTTCAAATTAGGAATATTCCCTGTTGCAATATCTACCGTATTTACGGAAGTCCATTCCAGCTGGTATTCCTCAGCACCCGGTACCACATCCCATGAAACAAGTAATTCATCATTTATTGAATCACAATCGTTATCCAAAGGCGTACCAACTGCCAAGTTATAAGTCGAGAAATTCACTTGAGTTAAAAAGTTATAAACCCGATCTACAAATACATCACCCTGCAAATACAAGTTTGCAGGAAGTGCTGCCTGAACTACTCCATTCACCTTGATCTGGGTGATGGTCACCTTCAACTTTTCCACATTGTCAAATGTAAGCGTGTTTTCGTCCACATAACTCAATGAATCAATCGGATAGTAATAAACAGTCATCGTCTTCGTTTCGGTCGACGTTGGGGTCACTGAAGAATAAGTGGCGTACTTCTCTATAAAAACGGTGATTTCCGTTTTCGATTGATTGACAATACTCGTATAATGGTGATCCACACCAAAAGTAATAACTCCTTTTCTTGTCAAATCCGTATAACTCAAGGACCAACCCGGAGGGGTTATGGAAGTCGTACCTGAAGCCGTAGACCCCGTCAGTACGAACGTGGTGTGAGGTAACAGTGTTGCACTTGCTCCAAAAGAAACAAGAAAAAGGATGAAAAGTGGTATGAATCTTACTAATGACATAGACTCGATTATTTAGTTGATTTGTATTTGTATCGTGTATCTTTCAATTGGAATCCGCTCATGGAAGCCGATAAAACGTAATCCCCGGAAGCATTCCTTTCCAGAATATTCTTCAACGAAATGAGATCCGACGTTTCTTTCAGTTTTCGCATCGGTTCAAAAATGATCGATAAATAAGGTGATTCGATGCTCTCGTCTTCCATCGATTCCGAAAAATAATTTCCCGGAGGATAAAAAATATTCAGCTTGTATAATTCCTGTGATTTGGCGTGCACGTAAAACTCCATGATCCCGATCGAAAGATTTTCTGGCTCGGCTCTCAAAATATAATAGGCCGGAAAAATCACTTTTTCCAATTTATACTGTTTCAATGCATCCAATGGGATCTGTTGCATTTGAGCAACTTGTCGCATGGAAGAATCAATATTACTCAGGTAAACCATTTGTTCCGTTGAATCTACCACCACATTGATATTATCCATTTGATAACTGATCATTCCAGGGTTTGTCATCTTATAATCAAACCCGCTTCCACGAATGATCTCACCCGATGAAGATTCAATCAACTGGGAAGATTTGATGTCCTTGAACACTTCTTTCTTGAATCTACAGGAGATCAATTCTGCGTTCATCTTTTTGCCCAAAGCCACCATTTCAGCATTGAAAGATTTCGCATCCAATGATTTTCGCTCCTGGCCTATTCCGGAAAATGAAAAAAGCAAACAAATAAGTATTGTGATTTCTCGCATCATCTTAATAAGATCCTTTAACTGATGTATTCTCTTTCGTTTCCTGAATGGTCATAATTCCCTTTTCAGTCTCTCTCTTCACCCGAATGAGTCTTCCTTCTTCGTCATACTCATAGATCTTCGCATAATTCCGTTCATCCAATTCTGCAACCAAACGCAATGTGATCGGATCATACACGTAACTTACCATCGAACCATCATTGGGAATCACACGGATATCATCAAAATAACAGTTCACAGATGGGGAAAGTGCAATCAGGTCAATTTTAAAATCACCTGTAGGGCCAGTCGTAACAACTTTCTCCATACGTTGCCAACCGTCCACAATCTGACCGGCGGCCGGAATATCGGTGAGTATACTGTTTGCCGTTACTTTTAGTTGACAGTTCGTATAGGTAATTTTGTTGTTCCCATTTTCCTCCTTCACCCATGCAGTAACTAAATATTTTCCGGAAACAGGTTGAAATTTCGGGATACAATTCTCACAATCGATTTGTTGATGGCAACTTAAATCAAAGTTGGTGAATTCAAATTCCACTCTTCCCGCGCATCCTTGAACTGTGACCTCCAAAATATATTGTTTGTTTGCAATTAAACTGACACTCAAACTTTGTTGTCCCAGTAATGCGCTTCCAACCCCTATAGGGGTCACCATATTACTCTCAATCCAACTCGCATAATCATCCGTTGCATTAAAAGCGCCATATAACTTATAGGAAGTGGACAATTGTGTTGTTGTACTCGCATCTGCATAACCACGGAATTTGATCAAATTGGTAGTACCAAGTGTGATATCAGAAACAGGTTTAATGATGTAATACAATTTTGAATAGCCTCCCTGACAAACAAATCCAGAAGATGCTCCAAACAAAGATTTTGATGACGGGCTGTCACAAAGAGCATAGGCTCTGTTAGGAGAAAAGTTTCCTAGAGAGTCCTGAGCATTTGCTCCGAAGACACTAAGAAATACGGTTAGAATCACTACTATTTTCATATCTGATCGATTCGATTAAAATTGAATATTTTCTGAGACTACGTTTGTCCCATTCACGGTTAGTTTGATTCCGGCTTTACATCCTTTTGAATCAGTAATAATAAGGATCAGCGTATTTGTGGACGTACCCAAAACAGAAGTTGCGAATACATTTCCAGCTGTTTGTTCTGCAGTTGATCCTCCGGTTGCTTCATACTCCATCGTATATGGAGCGACTCCTCCGGAAACTGTTACTGATGTACAATTCTTCCCACATACTAAAGACAGGTTGCAATCCGGAACAACAGTACAGGTGGACACCACATTTTGGAATGAAACTGGTGCAGCAGTCGTTACCTTGATACTGGTTTTACCTGTATGGGAATGGGTCGTCGAAATCGAAGAGGCCGGAATTGTTCCCAAACTTCCTCCATTGATTTTTGCCTGAGAGAAGAAGCCTTGATCCATACAATTCGTATAACTCAAATCTTCAAAACTACCTGCACTCATTTGTTGTGCTTTTGAATTTGTAGCTACCGCAGTTGTCAAGTTATTATTGAACCCAAATTGACTTGTCGTGTAACGACCCAAAGCATCACGTGTTTCCAGGTCCATTCCATTTGGAGAAAACTGGGTTACTTCAGATATAAAGGTCCAATTCTGTCCATTTTTACCCCATGCTCCATTATCCAACTTGTAGAATGGTGAATAAGCTCTGAATACACCGTCCTTTCTGATATTGGTATTCCCGTCATATGTGGTTTGAATACGATCCGTCAAATAAGTGTATGATCGGATCGGTCTCCAATTTCCTTTGGTTCCAATTACATACGGATTGGTAATACTGGATTCTGTGAAACAATTACAATACGTTTTCCAATCCTGTCCGAATTCAATCGCTCCAGCAGCCAACACTCCTGTAAACTGATTTGTACTCAATCCATTCATTGGGCTATTCAACGAAGTCATACTTGCCATGGAAGTACTTTGTTTGTTTTTATATCCTGAACGGATTACTTTGATAACAGCATTGTTGCCGGTAAATGGATTCCCTGCCTTATCAATGATCCGTATTCCGGAAGCATTCACATCGGTAACCCATCCTTTCTTAACCACAGCACCAATACTTACGGAAACCTCATCTCCTTCGGCAAAGTAATTATACTGGGCAGGAATTGCAGCAAAACCATTATTGGTTACCACAGGTGCTTTGTATACATACGAAATGTTTTTTGACGCTTGCCCGAAAGAAGGATAATTCCAATAAGCCGGATAATTCAAAGAATACACCTTGTCGTTGAAATTCGTAGTCGTTTGTGTCACCAACGCTTCGCCCGTATTTGCATCATAAGCCAGGTTATTCGTTTCAATTATGCTTCCATCCTGGTTAGCAACCGTTTTATCCAAAATAGCGGATCGTTCGATGGTCTTGTTCATCGTAGCACTTCTGAAACGGTTGGTAGTCTGGTCATAACCGGGGTAAACAGTAGGTATCGCCATCGGGAGCAGTCCTAAAATAAAGCTGTTCGTATTGATATGGATTTTGGGAACAATCGTTTTGGTAGCACTTTCCCGGAAATCGGCTACAGCGTCATAACGAACTCCAACAGTGGCATTGGAAACTACTCCTTTTTCATCAATAACCTGGATCGTATTGGATAAACGTTGGTTTAAAACTCCATCCTGGTTCAATGTGGTACTCTTATAAAAATACTCTATTTCCGAAAGTGGAGCACTTTGTCCCTCTCCATACACGCTTTCTTTCCTTTGTTTTCCGTGCATATTATTCAGTTCGATAGAAAACCCTTGATTGGCAGTCAGATATTGGTACTTCGGAAGCAACGGAAGAAAACTATGGTCTGTCAACATGTCTACGTTTGTGCTTTTAACAATCGTCGGAAAGTCTTTCGCAGTATAGAACTCTTTGACCACTTTCCCCGTAGCAGTGCGTTTTACATTGGCGTATTTCAAATCTTCGATCACAACCCTGGAATAACCAACAGTCGGAGAAGGAAATTGAGATTCCATGATCGGATCATCAATGTACATCTTATCGTCCATGGCGAATCGTTTCTTATTGTTTACGATATAAGCCGTATGCCATGGGTTTTCATCACCTCCCAATTGCGGTTCATAGGATGCAACTCCAGAAGAGGTAACTCCATCTTCCAAAACGTATTTGAAGGTTTGTCCATACTCACTTTCAGTAGCACCTCCCATATCATCCCAATTATCTTTGATGCGGATTTCCTTTACGCGGCTTCCACCACCAAACTTACTGCCTGTAGGAGAATCCAGACGGATCCAGGACCTGTTCAATACAATCTGTTTTCCTTTGCCCTGATTGTAGACCGGCATGTTCGGACCAGTTGCTAATTCCTGGAAACTGGAAACCATATTGATCGTAGCATTCACAAAATTCATAACAGCTTGTTCGCTACCTCCATCTTCATCACTCTGTGGAAATTCGCTATTGATAGTTCGCGATAATTGTGCACGACCGAACAAAATGGATTGTTTGATAATCGGGCTATATTCCGCAGATAAATCAGAATCCTTCAGTTTTTCCGGCTTTAATCGGATTAATCCGTAATTCACGCCTCCAATATTTTTAATCCCGATACTTTCAATAACTCCGTAACCCGATACGTACTCTGTTTTTTCCTTAAACGTTGCACCACCCGGATTTAACTCGGAAAGAACCCTGAAATATAGCTGCTGTCCTGCTTTCCCATACTTGGAGGCAGCATCACTTTGATTCGTCAGATTGAATAACAATCCTCCATTCTCATCACTTCCGGAAACCAACGATTTCATCTCAGCGTCCGTTCCGCTCATAATGGTACTATACGTATTGTCGGCATAGTAAATCCCGACTATCTGGAACATTTGAGTTGCTTTCTTATGTTGCACAAATCCATAATTATCTGACTCATAGGTCACATTGATCTCTCCTCCAGAAGGCAATTCGATCTTTACCAAATTCCACGCAATCGCATTTGCATTTGCTTTTGTGGGATCTTGTTCCGCATATGGAAAATCAGAATTGTTCAATGGTGTAGCCATCAAATCTTCACCGCCAACAATCGGTTCCTTGTAAGTTCCCCAGCGATCAGATCCTTTGATATGATAATTCGGGTTAGATCGCGTTCCTGTATTTCCGTAAGTAAACTTGTAGCTACGGTATTTCATCTTCTTTGAATTCTGATAGGTAAACTGAATCTCTGTCAAAGTCAGTTTACCTCCCTTAGTCAGATCAGATGATGCACTTTCGTCATTTCCAGGATAATTTCTGCACAGGCTGTAATTGTAATTAAAGACTACCTGTTTGATTGGTGTAGCCTGAGTCAAATCCGAGACGTGTGCATTGTAATCGGGCTTCGAATAAAGTGTGATACTTTTCAATAAAACCATGCTCTGAGCATCTGCCGGATTAATATTTCCCAATCTGCCACTTGCACTTCTTCCGTCATGACGTGGTTCAAAGCTGAAAATCGCTATGTAGTTCTTGGTTTCGATTTTCTCCGTAAAATGTAAATCCTTTTTCCCGTAAACAAAGCTTCCCTTATCATCCGTAGGATCCGAGCGCATCCCTTCGTTGTAGTAAGCTGTACTTCCTTGAATAGGATTTCTCCATTCAAAGTCTTTTACTGATTTATAAGAAAACTTCACATAAGACCCCAAATCATCCGGTGAAGGTCCGGATGTTGTATCTGAATCTACATAATCATCACTCAACACTGCAGAAAGCATGTATGAATGAGCATATGCCGGAGTTTTTGTTGCACTGTAATAATAATCGATGCCGCGTTCATTACCCACTGAAGCATCATTCGTCACAATTCCGTTCAATAAACCGCTTTGGTCATTCGAATACTCTATTTCTCCAACTCCTTGTATGTTGCTTCCAGCTGCAAAGGTGACATCCTCCTGGAACTGATTGTATGCCGGAAGAGCAAAGACATAGCGTCTTCCATCCGTACCTAATTGGGTGATTTCTCCAATATGATACGGTTTTGCACCCGAATAAAGATTTGTTGAATCGTATGGAATCACACCTAATCCTGCTTCGACTTCTCCGCGACTCAAAAAGTACAGCTGATTGTTTGAATAATCCCGAACTGTTTTCTGATTTTTGGCGATATCCTTATTTCCCGCTGACTGAACAAGCGTATTTTTCAACTTTGGCATCAAGGCATTTCCGGCCAACAATAGTCTCTCCGGCTCCGTTCCGTTAAATTGACTGGTCATCAAGTCATCGCGCAAAACGGAACTTTCACTTGCCTCCACCATTGTATAAGTGGGAACTATTTTCCCCAATCCGGAACCTTTGAAAGCTAATCCGGAAGTGGCAGAGTTATTATCCATCCATGGTCCATTCGTATTGCTTGTAATCGGAATTTCGATATCCACTCCGATATCAGTCAGGTTACCGAATCCCAGCTCCATACCCACATCTGCTCCCACATCAAATGCGCTGCTGAACGGATCATACACATATCCTACATCATTGCGAATGGCTCTGAAACTTCCTGATGTTCCTTGCGCTTTTACAAAAAACAAATCATATGTTTGAAAAGCCGATGGAAGATTTATACTGTATTTCGAAAACGCCTGATCATTGTCCCGGTTAAAATCCAATTGATTTTCGGTAGATCTCTGACCATTTTCCGAGAACATATACCCATAAGAAGGAACCTTCATGAGCTTATTGTCATCCGAAATCCATGAACGGGATACTGAAACTCCCACATTTCCCTGCCCATCAAATGCAAATAACGAGCCCGAAACGTTCATCTTAAAGCTGACTGAAGCACCAAATTTTTTATGCTGAGGAGTTGGCAAATATTCTGCCAATCCAACATTATATGCTCCTCCAATTCCCGCAGAATGACTGTAATCTTGTACCTTGCTTGTCTTTTGAGCAAAAGAAAATAAACCTGTTTTACTATCCTTTTGTAGAGACAACCATGTCACATCCTTTGTAACGGTTTTAGCAGCACTGAAGCCATAAGTCACTTGCTGCAACCCAGCTCTTGAATTAAATGAAGTACCGATCGTACCGGTTCTCTTAATATTTGTATTGTCGTCTACTTTTTCCTTGTAACTCAAACTCACGTTCGGTGAAAAAGAACCGCCATTCTCACTGCTTCCTGATAAAGAAAATCCAGCAGTCAGGTTACCCCCAAGGAATTCACCGAAATCAAAAGAAGGACCGATGCTGATAGAAGAATTGTATCCACGGTAATTATTATACCCCAATCCTACTCCAACACTCAAACCACCTTCTCCATCTGAAGGAATGCTGAATCCGGCAACTTCTGCCGTAATTCCTGCATCGATATTGATGTTGAAATTCGGTTTCGTATCCAAAGTCTTTTCTACCTCATCCCCATTGAAATCATCCGGTAAACCGCGCAAGTTACGTGTGATTGCACCAGCATTCAGGTTCCAACCCAAACCTACCCAGGATGCCTCCTGGTCCATTGATGCTCCCGAGTTATACGCAATATTAAGAGGATAACCCTCAATATCCATCAATGGAATGTTGTAGGAAAAATCTCCTGTAAACGGATCCACCATGTCGGAAACCCCAACCGGTGTAAAGGCACTTGCCTCTGGTTGCGTGGGTCCACCTGCATAACTGAAAGTCGGTTGAAAAGTAGACCAGGTAAAAACCAGTAATAAAAACCATGAAATACTTCTGGTTCCTTCTGTTGTTTGCTTCTTATTCATATTTCTTAAGATTCAAAGTCGGTGTTTTTTTATGCGTTAATTCGGGTATATGGATCTGGTATTAGCTCGATGTCCTTTTGTGAAAAGGGCTCGGAAATAAAAAGTGGCGGTTGCATAGTCAATAGATCATCAATCGATCGTGAAATTAAAGGTGTACTGTCTTTTGGCTTTCAAATTCCAGGAAACTTTGTAAACTCCTTTTTCTAAATCCAGGTCTTTTAGGTTCAATAGATAGAAACGTTTCGTTCCCTTGTATTCACTCGTTTGGTCTGTTTTCTCTTCTCCATTCAACAGTTCGTTCAAATAAACTGTTTTGACGATTTGACCTCTTGTGTAAAGGGTAACTTTCAAATTCAAACTTCCTGTCTCATCTGTCAACAAGCCAATCTTTTCGTTGACGATCGAAAGCATCTGTCCATCATTCTTAAAGGCAACCGGATAAAAATTCGGTAAAGGATCTTTGGGTTTTAGAATGGTAAATTGATAGGGTTCCGATTGATCAACGATCATACTATTAAACAGGATTGAAACCTGCCAAACATACGTATGCCCTTCTTCCAAAGGAGTTGTAGTGGAGGAGTAGGAATGCATCGTGTTTTGATAATCATCCAAAACCAAAATGGGTGTATTCACTGCAATCGCATCACCTTTCAATTGGTTTTCCTGCAATTCACACAACACAACCCGTTGCGAATAACGCGGATCCGTTTGGATTGCCGTAATGTTCGTTTGCCAGATGAAATTCGGTTCCGTCTCAATGATCGTATCGAAATCCATCGGGTTTGAAAGCGTAACCGGGAAAGCACTTTGCTGAGCAAAGAGATTCGAAAAGCTGAAGAATATGATTGGTGATAGATAAAAGGCTAATCTCATTTTAGAACATTTAAGTGAGTTTTTTCGTTTGGGGGACTTCCCTGGAAAGGAAGGGATCTATGTTTGAACCTCACCGAAGAAATTTCCACAAAATGATTTATGTAAGATCCTTTGTATGAAAAAGTAGATTGAAAACCTGTATTTGAATCCAAGTCAATACCAGTTCTTCCCGAAGAGAAAAATGGAGTTCTTATTGAGCCAATTTCTTGAGCAAACAATAAAGGAATGACTACAATGAATACTATTATGGCTGTTAATTTCAATTTAGGTGATTTAACAAATCTTGGCAAATGTAATTATTTCATCTAATAAAAAACAAAATTCTTTCTTTCGATTCCTAAATTTCTTTTCAATTAAATCAGTTTCGGTTAAAAACATCAACTATTAGGCGGTATTTTAACAAGAAAAAAAATTGAAATCCATTTGTTTTTAATGCATCGAGCTTAAATCCATAAAATTTTTAACCTGATTATTGTATGCACCGGCCAAACCAATCTAAAAAACTACACCGCTTTCGGATCCGGTTGTTCAATGATTTGTGACTCAGCGGTCGGTTGGATTTCATGACCGTGAAAGGTTGCGTATTGCTTGGTGAATTCAGCACCGAAGAACAGGATCATACAGGAATAGGACACCCAAAGCATGACGAGGACAATCGATCCTGCGGCTCCGTAAGCGGAAGCGGGATTTGCTTTTGCGAAATAGATTCCCAATCCAAATTTACCCAAGATGAAAAGCAGGGAGGTAACCATCGCTCCAATCCATACATCCCGCAAACGGATTTTGGCGTCAGGCAGAATCTTAAATATCAATGCAA
>Ga0247691_1000091_pt1 | contig 24042 bp, 18 predicted proteins | sample CNK32_metaG_FD_182721 | JGI IMG/M metagenome (GOLD analysis project Ga0247691, IMG submission 182721) | Soil microbial communities from Purdue University Martell Research Forest, Indiana, United States - CNK32 | ecosystem: Environmental > Terrestrial > Soil > Temperate forest > Bulk soil...
ATCTTTGAAGGCACCAACGAAATCAACCGCATGCTGATCATCCAGATGCTGATGAAGCGGGCTATGGGCGGGCAACTGGCGCTGATCCCGGCGGCGATGAAGCTGGCCGATGAGATTCTAGCCGGGCCTTCGTTAGAAGAAGCGCCAGAAGGAGCGCTTGCGGAAGAAGGGCGGACCATCGCCAATTGCAAGAAAATGTTCCTGCAGGCGGCAGGCGGCGCGATGCAGAAATTCCGCGAAAAGCTGGCGGACGAGCAGGAATTGATCGGCGCGCTGGCCAACATCGTGATGGAAATTTACGCGATGCAATCGACGCTGCTTCGCGCGCAGAAGGCTGCCGAGAGCAAGGGGGATGCCGCCTCCAGCGTGATGATTGACGCAACACGCGTATTTATCGCCGATGCATCCGAGCGCGTGGATCACGAGGCCAAGCGTGCTATTTCCGCTGTGCATGCGGGCGACATGCTGACGACACAGATGGCCGTGCTTAAGCGCTTCGGCAAGCGGCCGGCGGTGGACACGATTGCCTTGCGCCGCCGGGTGGCTGCGGCCGTGCAGTCGCAGGATCGCTACCCGTTTGAGGGCCGCTAAGGATTCGAGAAGAGATCCGGCACAGCAAAAAGCAGAAAGATTCAACAGGGCCTCCTGACGAGCCACGCGGCGTAATAGTCTTAGCCCGCACCTGTGCGTCGCGCATTGACGGGCTGGTGGGCCCATGCAAGCCGTTCCAAACTGGGAATGACCAACCGGGCACAGTTGCCGGGAACGAACCCCTAACGCCGCAAATCTCCCCTAAACTGGTCACCTGGACGGTACTAGGACTGCCTCTTGAATTTGACCCCTTTCCCCCGATCCCTGGCCACGGTAGCTCTGACCGTGGTGATTCTTCACGTGGCGACCGTAGTATTTCTCGGTACGTCCCCCTCCGGCTCCCTGCTTGGAAACGCGCTACAGATATTCGCCAGCTTCCTGGCTGCGGCCATGTGTTTTCAGGCGGCCGGGCGGGCAACAGGTTTTGGCCGCTCGTTCTGGATTCTGGTGGGTTTTGGAATGGGCGTGTGGGGTTTGGCGGATTTTGGCTGGGCTTACTATGAGCTGTTTCGACACCGGGAGCCGCCGCCTGGATCGCTGATCCGTTTTCTGTTCGACACGCACGGCATGTTCTTCGTGATGGCCATTTTCCTGAACCAGGATAAGGAGGATTCGCAGGTGGATGTGCCGGAAGTGCTGGACTTTCTGCAGATCGGGATTCTGTTCTTCCTGGTGTATTTCGGCGCCTACTATATGCCGGCAATCAATCTGGGATATGGCGAGGCGCTGGAGCGCGAATTTCAGGTAATGACGGTCGGCACAATCGGAATTTTCCTGCTGGCGCTTCTGCAGTGGAGGCGAAGCGCCACTCGCGAGGCGCGGAGGCTGTTTGGCGGACTGGCCTTATATATTCTGGGTTATGGAATTCTAGCCACCATCGTTTCCAGGCTCCAGCTCATCCACGAAATGCCCACGGGCACCTGGTTCGACCTAGGTTGGACTTTGCCATTGCTATTTGGGGCGTTTTGGGCAGCCACATGGCAGGCAAAGCCAGAAGCAGCAATTCCCCACCGCAGGCATAGCCACACGCTGGTCGAAATTCTTGTAAACAATGCGATGTTTTTTTTCGCCCCGATGGTGATTCTGATCCAAGTGGCTCAACTGGGACCTGGGCTCCGCACCATCCGGTATACTTTGCTGGGCATCTCGTTCAGCTGCTATGCGGTGCGTATCGGCCTGACGCAATTCCGCCAACAGCAGAACGAAGAGACGGTAAGGCGGCAGAGCCTGGCGATGGATTCGTCGATTGAAGGGATCGGAATCCTGGATGAAACGGGGGTACATAGTTACGCGAACTCCGCCCTGGCGTTGATGCTCGGATTTGATTCTCCGCAGCGCATCGTGGGCCAGGAATGGAAAGTGGTTTACGCGTTCCAGCCCATCGCAGACATCGAACCCCAGGTCCGCAAGGGTTTGCGAGAAATCGGCAAGTGGACGGGCAATCTGAAACTGCAGCGGCCGGACGGCAGCCGTGTTCCAGTGGAGTTTCATGTGGGACGGATGCCGGACGGCGGCACCGTGTGCGTGTGCCGCGATCTTTCACAGCATCAGGAAGCGGAAAAAGCGCGGGACGAGGCGGAGACCAAGTACCGGATGCTAGTGGAGCACGTCAACGCGATTACCTACATCGCGGAAATCGGCATCAATGGGAAATGGTTTTACGTCAGCCCGCAGGTGGAAAATATTCTGGGCTACACACCGGAAGAATGGCTGGCGATTTCCTCCGATTGGGCGGAACACATTCATCCGGACGATTTGCCGATCGTAACCGCCGCGGAGGAACAGAGCCTGAGCGGGTATCCCTTCCAGGCGGAATTCAGAGTGCGCCGAAAAGACGGACGCGAGGTGTGGCTGAGCGACACAGCGGTGATCGTGCAGGGCAGCAATTCGCACCCAGTGATGGAAGGCATCATGGTGGACATCACCGAGCGGAAAGCCCTGGAAACGCAGTTGCAGCAATCGAGAAAAATGGAAGCTGTCGGGCGACTTGCGGGCGGCATCGCACACGACTTCAACAATCTGCTGACAATTATTTCGGGCTATACCGAACTGGCTATGAGCCGGCAACATCTTCCAAATGAAGCGCGCGCAGATATCGAGCGGATTGAAAATGCATCGGGACGGGCGGCGGCGCTGGTGCGGCAGTTGCTGGCGTTCAGCCGCAAGCAGGTGTTGCAGCCCAAAATTCTGGACCTGAACAAGATTGTGCTGAACCTGGATTCGCTGCTGCGGCGATTGATGGATGAGCGGATCGAAATGGTCACGCGGGTTAAGGAGGATATTGGGAAAGTGAAAGCCGACCCTGCGCAGGTGGAGCAGGTGATTATGAACCTGGTGGTGAACGCGCGCGATGCCATGCCCGAGGGCGGGCGGCTGGTGTTGGAAACCTGCAACGCGGACCTGGATGCAAATTACGCGGTGGACCATGTTTCCGTGCGGCCAGGACGCTACGTGATGCTGGCAGTTTCGGACACTGGCGTGGGGATGGATCGCCAGACGGTAGCTCACATTTTCGAACCGTTTTTTACAACGAAAGAAAGCGGCCGCGGAACGGGGCTCGGCCTTTCCACCGTGTACGGTATCGTGAAGCAGAGCGGCGGCTACATCTGGGTCTACAGCGAACCGGGCAAGGGGAGCACCTTTAAAGTATATCTGCCGCGCGTAGACGAAGTTTCCGACGCTCACTCGGTGGCGCAAGCCACACCGCGGCCGCAACGCGGGACGGAAACCATTTTGATTGTCGAGGATGAGGAAGCGGTGCGGGAGTTGATCCAGACGGTGCTGATCGAAAAAGGGTATGACGTTATTCCCTCGCTCGATCCACAACACGCGGAGCAGATTGCCGGGAATTTTGCGGGGGAAATTCACCTGCTGCTTACGGATATGGTGATGCCCGGCATGAGCGGACGCGAACTGGCGGATCGCATTTCCGTGAAACGCCGGGATATCCGGGTGCTTTTCATGTCCGGGTACACGGAAAACGTGATCACCACGGGCGGCATGCTGGAAGAGGGATTGGCGTTCCTGCAAAAACCGTTTTCACCGGTGGCACTGGTGCATAAAGTGCGCGAAGTACTCAGCCAGACGCCCGCAGTTTAAAATTTCCCTGATAACCTACAGAAAAAAGAAGAATCTCTACGGATTTGGAGGCGCTGACTCGGGCGAAGAACCTGGTGTAGGGCCTGGAGGGGGCGCTGCAGCGGGTGAAGCCGGAGAAGTCGGTGCCTGCTTGGGCTTGCCGATGCTGTTCAGAGTTTCGACGTTGAAGCGTTTGTAATCGGAATAGCGCGTAATGGCATTCAGCTTGAAACCTTTGACCAGCATGACCCGTGCACCCACGTGCGCTTCCTCGTAAGTTGGCAGCCAGACTTCATTGTTGAGATATGCCTGCTCGAAAACAAAACTCGTGCCTTGCTGGATGCTGGCGAGGATACCGCCGCCGAGGTGGAAATCACCGACGAAATAGGCTTCGAGCCGCGCGACGTCGTTTGCCTGTTCGTCCACCCAGACAACACCCGCCAGTTCCTTGACGAGGCGTTCAACCAGGCTTTTTGGTTTGTACTCGGGATTCGGTTCGAAATCGAACACCAGAACGTCCTGGCCGCGAAAGCGCTCCCGGCGCGGATTCACGAACTGTGAAGTTCGGAGGAAGACCTCGATACCGGGATCGTCTTTCTCTTTTTCATCTTTTCCCTGCTCCTTGGCTTTCTCTTCCTTCGCCTCCTTTTTCCTGGATTGTTTCTGGACTTCTTCAATGCGCTTTTGCGTCTGCTCATTTTCTTTTTTCTGCTCGTTTTCACTGAGCTCGCTGCCGTCTTTCTTTACGAGAGTGGAGATTTCCTCGCCGGCAAGATAGAAGAAGTTGAATTCCTTGGCTTCTTTCTTTGTGACCTTGCCGGATTTGTCGTATTCAGTTTCTTCTTCCATCCGCGTGCCTGCATAGTTTTCCTTGATTTTGTCGATCTGCTTCTGATTCGCGTCCAGTTGTTCGAACAGTTTTTTCAGGTCGGGCAGCTTCACTTGTGATTTCACTGGAAAATCGAACACGCGTTCGCCGATAACTTCATTGACTCCTACGCGGGTGACGCTGATCGAGTAGTTGTCGTTGCCTCGCTTTAGTTCAATTTTGTAGGGTACTTTGACGCCGTTTACGGCACGATAATCGCCGTAGACAATCTCCCGCGGAATTCCCGCGATTTCCGCCTTTTCTTCCACAATCAGGTGAGTCTCCAAATCGAAAAAGACTCGCCACTGGACTCCCGTGGGATAGGTCAATTCCAGTTCCTGCGCCGGGCGGCCGCGCACCAGTGATTCCCCTTTGTAGGCAACGCCAACCTTGCGCTTAGCCAGGGATTCAAGGCGCGCGTTGTAATACTGAGCGGCGCTCTCCATTTCAAGGGCGTCGTGGCCGAGCAGCGTGCCGATATCCGCATTGGCTGCTTGATGCCAAGCGGACTTGCCGTTGTAGGACTCGATCAGCGTGTCGCCGTTCGCGCGCAGTTCGGTATAAAACCGGTTGGGCCGCTTTACCTTGAACGTGTAGGTTCCAGGCGGCGCATCTCCGATGACGGCGACACTCCCGTCAATCGTGAGAGTCTGCAAGCGGGAGACGGCCTTGCTTCCGCCGATGGCTTTCAGATACTGGTCAATTATTTTTTTCGCGTCGTCAGCGCGCGCCGGGCCGCCAAGCATCATGCCGAAAACCAGAGGGAGAGCGAGAAGAATGGATTTGCGCATGGCTTACGACTCTTAGATACGCGGAACCACGAAAAAAGTTGCGGCGCCAAACGCTACTTTTTGCCGATTTGCGGCAGGTCAGTGGGCGGCCTTGGGGCGGTTTAAATATTTTTCGTACAAGGCCTTTTGTTTGTTGTCCGTGGACGTCAGTTGGCCTCGGATGAAGAGGTAGCGGACCTCGGTGGTCACGTCGAGCGGGTCGCCATTGGTCACGATCAGGTTGGCGATCTTGCCCGTTTCTACGGTGCCCAACTGCGCGTCGAGGCCAAACATTTGGGCGGGATAGAGTGTGACCGCCTTCAAGCCCTCGTCGTAGGGCAGGCCGTGGGCCACGGCGTTCGCCGCATTTTGGCCGAGGCGGCGGGCGAAACCGTTGTCAAAACTGCCAAACGCGAATTTGATCCCGGCAGAGCGAAGCTCCTCGGGTTGGGTCAGCAACCGGTCGTAGGCGTCGTCTTCTTCCAGAGGCTCGCCGAGAGTCGGCCGCAGAATGACCGGCACGTTTTTTGAGCGCAGCAGGTCTTTCACCTTCCAGGCTTCGTTGGCACCCGCGACGATCAGCTTCAATTTCTGCTTGTCGCAAAATTCCACGGCGTCGCGGATTTGCCGGGACTTGTCCGCGAAAATCATCAGCGGAATTTCGCCGCGGACTACGGGGACGAGGGATTCCAGCTTCACGTCGCGTTGCAGACCGGCGCTGCCGGGATTTTGCATGGCCTGTGCGTAGTGCCGCGCCTGCTCGATGTAGTCGGCCAGGTCGTTCACTTGCTTGTCGTATTCTTTTTTTGCGTCGGCGAACGTTTTTTCCTTATTTGCAAAGGTCGCGAAATCAAAAGAGCGGGTCTCAATGCCCGGCCAATCGACCACCATGGCCGCGCGCTTGTTGATGGCCATCTCATCTGGCGTCCAGCCGGCGAGGTGAATGGCCGAAGCCTGGCCGCCAATCAGATTGGTGGCGTTGCGGCTGTCAAATCCGCCGCTGGCCGGGACGGCAATCACTTCGGTGATGCCCGACGCGCGGGTTACGGGAATATGCGCGCTGGAGGGAAGAATCGCGGTCGCTGCGGTTACATCGGGGTTAAACGAGCCGGTCTCGGTGGTGTCTACGGTAGCGATCACGGCGCTGATTTCGCTCAGACCCATTTGCGTGACTGGATCGAAGAGGCCGGGATACAGCTGCAGGCCCTTCGCGTCGATCACCTGGGCGCCCGCGGGAATCGCCACGCCCGCGCCAACCGCGGCGATTTTTCCTTCATGAATGACGACTGTGCCGCCTTCAATCGGCGGTCCGGCCAGAGTAAATATTTTCGCGTGAATAATCGCGATGTCGGCCGCGGTGGAAGTTTGCGCGTTGCTGGCAGGGGCACCAAATAGGGCCAACACCACGATCGAACGGAGGAAGTTCAGGTAAGTGCGGTTCACAGCGCACCTCCCTGGCCCGCGCCGGATTGTTGCGGCTTTGGCGGGGCTTGCGGTTTCTTTTCATCCGGTTTCTTTTCTTCGGGCTTTTTCTCACCGGCCTTTTTCTCTTCGGATTTCTTTTCGCCGGCCTTTTTGTCGTCGTCGGGCTTTTTCCTTGTCTTCTCGAGGAGATCCTTCTTTTCTTTTTCAAGCGAGGCGCGCCCGGCGATTTCTTTTTCGCGGTCGAAATAGATGCGGCCGTCGATCAGCGTCTTCTGTACCACGGCGTAGGCGCTTAGAGGGTCGTGATTGTAAATGGCTAGGTCCGCGTCCTTGCCAACGTCGATGGTGCCGACGCGCTTGTCAATGCCCAATTGGATGGCGGGATTCAGGGTGACAAGTTTGAGGGCTTCGTCGCGAGTCATCCCTCCGTAGTGGATGGATTTCGCCGCTTCCTGATTGAGATGCGTGGCTTCCGCCGCATCATCCGAATTGATCGAAACGAGCACGCCACGCCTGGTCATAAGCGCCGCGTTATAGGGAATCGCGTCGTAAGCCTCTACCTTATAGGCCCACCAGTCGGAAAAGGTGGACGCACCGGTGCCGGCGGCGGCGATTTCGTCGGCGACTTTGTAACCTTCAAGGACGTGCTGGAAAGTCTGCACACGGAAGCCGAACTCTTTCGCGACGCGCAGAAGCATCAGGATTTCATCCTCCCGATAGCAGTGCGCGTGGACGTAGCGTTTTCCTTCGAGCACTTCCACAAGCGGGTCCAGCTTCAGATTGCGCCGCGGGGGAAACACGTTTTTCTCCCCGGCCGACACGCGCTTGGTGTAATCGTCCCAGGATTTCTTGTAATCGCGGGCTTCGGTGAACGCGCTGCGGATCGTCTCTTCGACACCCATGCGGGTGGTGGGATAGCGCTCCGGTGCGCCGCTGACGCGGAAATTCGAACGCTTGGGGTTTTCACCGAGGGCAAATTTGATACCGGGCAAGGCGCCTTCAAAAGGGAGCTTCGCTGCGGGTTGGCCCCAGCGCAGCTTGATGACGATCGTCTGGCCTCCGATGGAGTTTGCTGAGCCATGAAGAATGTTGGCCGTTGTGACGCCGCCCGCGAGGTCGCGGAAGATCGAGACGTCGTCGGAGTCCAGCACGTCGGCGATGTTCACCATGGAGGAGACGGAGACCGAGCTTTCATTGACGCTGCCGTCTACGGCAATGTGGGAATGGCAATCAATAATCCCGGGCGTGACGAACTGGCCGGTGGCATCAATCACCGTGGCGTCCGCGGGGGCTTTCAGCGTGCCGCCGACCGCTGCGATTTTCCCGTCTTTGATCAGGATGTCGCCCTTGTCGATTGTGCCGTGGGAAACCGTGAAGATGGTCGCGTTGCGAATGAGGATCACCGGCGCGGCTGTTTGTGCCGTCGCGCTGCTGCCGGTTTTTTCATTGGCGCGGAGGTGTCCGGTGCTTGCCAAAAGGAAGATGGCCGCGGCGAGCAGCACTCGGTTGCGGAATTTCATTGCGCACCTCCCGCCTGAGTGCCTGCGATACCTGCGGGCTTGGTGCCCGTGAATTCAAAGTTGTAGCCTACGGCCTGTATCGAACCCTTCATGGAGATACCCTCGAATGTGCCGGTGAATACCACGTCCCCAGAGCTGCCTTCAATGGGGATATTGATGGTGAAGCTGAATTTTTCACCGCTGACCCAACCGTTGAACACGGTACCCGTGCCGCGATCGCTGGCGACGCTGCCGGTCAGGGTGCCGTCGGCCTGCATGGTGAGATCCGCGGTGGCTTCTTCCTGGCCCTGCGGGGTCGTGAAGCTCAATTTCCACTTGCCTGTCATGTCGCCTTTCGGCGGTTCGCTGGGCCGCAGCACTTCCCGAACTTCATATTTGCGTCCATCGACGAACACAATTTTCACCTTAGTTTTCTTGTCGAAAAGATCGCCGTCAGTAACCACGAGGTTTGCGATCTTGCCGTTTTCAATGGAGCCGAGCGTTTCCGCCATTCCGAAAATCTCCGCGGGTGAAAGGGTCAGAGCGCGCAGCGCCGCTTCGGGGCTGAGTCCCGCATCGATCGATTTCTTCACTGCCGGGAGAATGTCCTTCGGCGCTGCGATGACGCCCGAATAAAACGCGAATTTCACACCGGCTTTGCCGAGGGCCGCAGGAGAAGAAGGCGCACGGTCACGAAATCTCAGCGTACGCAGCGAGGGTGTCGCTTCAGGATCGCCATCTTTTTCCGGTTCGGGCCATTTCAGGTCCACAAGCACGGGCAATTTCCTGGCTGCAATTTCGGGTGCGATTTCGTATCCCATCTGCGCGCCGTATAAAACTGCGTTCAATTTCCATTCGTCAATTAACTGAAGCGACCTGCGGATTTGCAGGGAAGTGTTTCCGGGAATCAGGACAACCGCGTGTTTGGCGAGCGCCCACGCCAGGGCCGCGTCGCTGCGGTCGTATTTCGGGCGTTCCGCGCCGCGCGGATTTCTTTCGTAGATGGTTTCGGCTTGCGTGCCCCAATTCGTGTCCAGCCAGACCTGGCGCACATACGCGATCCCACCCATCACGGAACCGGGGAAACTTCGAAATCCGCCAGGTGCTTGCAGCGCCACAGGAATCGCCACTGGAGATTTCACCACCAGATCGCCCGCGCGTTCGCCGCCCAAATCGAGCACGGCGGCCTGCCCGGGAAACATTCCTCCTTTGGGCGCCGAGATCACGGTGGTAATTCCGGCCGAGCGCCAGGATTCCACGCGCGGATCGGTTGGGTTCACTTCGTCGGCGGCATTGCGCCACGGCGTGGTGGCGGGACGATCTTCAGGCCCCCGCGAAATGGCCGGCTGAGGCCGGGCAGCCGCGTCACTGGCCAGCGGCGCGGCGGCGGTGATGCCAACGTCTGTGAATCCGTCGATCAGGCCGGGATAGACAGTGAGCCCTTTGCCGTCAATTACCCAGGCATCCGGAGGAATTGTGACGTTGGTGCCCACGGCGACGATAATCCCGTGAGAGACAAGGACGGTCGCATTTTCCAAAGGAGGGGAAGACACCGGGAAAACCTTCGCGCCGCGGATGGCGAAAGTGCGCGGCTCGCCGCCTTGGCTCCACGCGGCAGGCGTTGACGGAAATCCAAGCCATGTCCCAAGAAGCAGAATTGCCCACAGGCGCAGGTGCGTGCTCCTCCCAATCATGTTCGCTCCTTGTCGTGCTTGCGCAGATTGCTTACCTACGTGCCTGGGCGAAGTCCGTGACGGACTTGCATCCTTTGCAGGCTATCGAGGCTAGTGGCAACGCGGGATAAGGTCAAGAGGCGAAAGAAAAAAGGGACAAGTGCTACGGCGCTTGTCCCTTTTGGAATTTTCCATGAGTTGAGATTACGGTTTCTTTTTGCCAAAGAGGCCGCCGAGCTGGTTGATGGTGTCGGCAGTTGTGCCTTTGCCGCCGCCGGCGAGCGCTCCGGCTGCGTTTGTGATGCCGCCCGCTCCTCCGCTGCCAACACAGGAGAATTCGGACTTGAGAAGGCTGGCAGCCGCGCCGCCGATGTCAGGCACGAATTGCGGATTCGCGGTTGTACCGTGGATCTGCAATGGCACCTTGATGCCACCGTTCTTGCAGGCTGTGGCGCCGCCGCCCATCATTTTGCCCATGCTCCCGCCGAGACCTCCTGCCGCGGAGCCCGCGGCGGCCGTAGCAACGGCACTGTTCACTGTGGCGACGAGCTTGAAGTCGAGATTGTTTTTGGCGTCAACGGTGCCGTTGCCGACCATGGAGCCGAGCGCCGGAACAACGGCGTCCAGATTGTCGGCGCGCAGTCCGGTTGGCGCCATGTGCAAATTCGTCGTGAATTTTTCAATTATCAAATCGCCGCCGGACTTAATACCCGCGAGCGCGCCGATGCCCGACAATTTCTGCCCCAGGTCAAAGCCCGCGAGCTTTCCATTGAACAATCCAATGTTGCCATCAGTGACCAGTTTGTTAGTCGGGCCGGAAACGTGGAGATTTGTGTTCATCGTGCCTGCGCTCAGCCGGGATTTGTCAGGCAGATTTATGCCCAGCGCGGGTAGGAAGGATTCGAGGTCTGTGGCGGGAAGGCCATCGCCTGTGATTTTCAGGTCAACCCCGAATTCGTCGCCTTCCGATTTGTAAGTGCCGCTTAAATTGGATTTGGCGTTTCCAATATTGATCGTGGAAGGATGAAGCACGCCTGTCCCTTTGACGAGGTCGTACTTCGTGTCGAAATTTACAATCAGTGGAACACCGGCGGGGCTGCCTCCCGCGACCAGCACCGCTTTCGAAAGCTTCAACTGGCCTTTGGTGGCCATCTGCCCCTTTTCGCTGACGAGATTCGCGTCCATGTCCACAAGGCCACCGAGTCCCAGCGAAGGGTCAAGGAAACCTGTGCTTGCCAGATTGAGGTTGTTGATATTGAGCTTCACGTTCTGCGGCGTGAGCGCGGCGTCTTCGGCATCTACCGGGCCGATTTTGCCGTCAATCTTCATGGTGCCACCACCCGGCCCTTGCAGGGAAAAGAGCACAGGGAAATTGTTCTTCATCGCCACGTCGGTGGCGGTCAGATTTACTTTTGTGTAGACGGTCCTCTTCTTTGAATTGGTGTTGCCCAAGGTAATTTGCCCGTTTTCGAGGCGTAATTTGCCAATGGAGAGCGAATCGGCGGAGCTGCTGCCGGAACTGGGCGCGGATTTCGCAGCGGGCTTGCCGGAGCTGCCACCGATGGAGGAAAAATTCCAGCGGCCGCTGGGGTCCTTGAGCATGGCTACCTGCGGATCAACGACGGTAATCTCGGTGACATTCAATTGCTGGGAGAATATGAGGGGGATCATCTCGACGCCAACTTTCACGGTCTTGGCGGTCAGGAAGGGGCTGGTATTGAACTTCGGATCGTCACTGACGGAGACGTCGTCGATGCCAACGGACCCGGTAAGGAGGGACAAACTCAAATTCCCCAGCTGCACCTTGCGGCCCAGGGCTTCGGAAGCCTTGGATTCGATGGTGGGCTTGAATTTGTTGATGGGAATCAGTAACGGTACGACGAGCAAGATCACGATTATCGCCACAACGGCGATGGCAAGCCATTTCAGTTTGCTGCTCATGGGAACCTCCAAGGTAGCCTGGGAAGGCGTAGGCGGGCGCCGCAATCGAATGCTGGGGGGATAATATCACAGGGGAAGGTGAGAACAGGGTTTAAGCCAAGGCACGAAGAGGTCGCAGCGGCGCGGCGACTCATACTACAATGAGGTTGACGGGGCTGTAGCTCAGATGGATAGAGCGTCGGTTTCCTAAATGAGTAGTTGCTCTGCAAGCCGCTGATTCTCAAGCTTCCTCAACATGCTCTAGACGTGGTCTGTCGGGCTAATTTGGACATACCTTGCAACACAGTTTGCAACAGACATTTGACAATCTACATAATGCCCGAACTCTGGCTTCAGCTCGGCGATGCTGGCATAAACTTCGAGGTGACGCCGTCCCAGATGCTCGGGGTGATTCGCGTTCCGGGAGCAGGCGATTACTGGAGGTCCAGCGGGAACAAACTCGTCGATCAGCTTATAGGCTGGGTGAAAATCACAACCTAATAATCGGCATGCTCGGCTCCTTTCCTTCGAGTTTCCCTGCGACAATCAGGCTCTGGTCGTTTGCGCAACCAGGTTTACTCGGTCGAGGGAGCCGCCACCGTCATCCAATCATGCAAAGATCTACCTACTGACGGATGGTAATACAACAACATTTAAATCGTTCAAAACTGGTGTTATCACGGCCCGTTAAACGACCACAAGTTCCGGTCGAGGAAAACCGACGCCGGGTTGTGGAAAACTCTTACCTACACTATTAGTGGAGTTGCACGCAGCCCAGTCTTGCTTGATCCTCCGAATCGCTCCAAGCATCAAGTGGCGCTGATTCAACAATTTACAACTGAGCGGCTTCGCCCCAGACTGGAACAATTTGGTCTGAGGCGTGCTCTTATTGACGGACAACTGTCCCCGAAGTAGATACCCGTAAGCTTTGTCCCCAATAGCTGTGTACTAGTTGGTTGATCTCCAAGACCAGGATTCTTGGTGTGGGGATTTGTGTACCTAAATTCAAAAAAGGAGATTACTCATGACGTTCAAAGCATTCATCAGCAAGTTCCATCGGGAAGAGTCGGGCCAGGATTTGGTGGAGTACGCACTGGTTCTGGTTGCAGTTGCGACTGGCGTGGTAGCCGGCTCGGCCACCTTGGCCGGTGACTTCGCCACTTGGATGGGCAGCCTCAACACCAAAATTAACAACTTGCTGCAATAGCGCGGGCGACGGCGTTGGGCAGCACATGGGCCGTGGGGCCCAGCGCCGGGTACCCCTTTCGCGGCCACGCAGGTGTGAGCCTGGGCCATGCTTCCATTGTCCAGCCCGGGGCCGGATGAGATTAATGTGTTTGAGGCAAATTCGGAAAAGGAGATTTCTATGGTATTTGTTCAGTGCATTCGCAAGCTCCATCGGGAAGAGTCGGGCCAGGATTTGGTGGAGTACGCTCTAGTTCTAGTGGCGATCGCAAGCGGCGTTTTCGCTGGCTCTGCGAGCTTGGCCGGAAACTTTGCCACCTGGATTGGTTCTCTTCAGACAAAGATTAACAACTTACTCCAATAGCGCGGGCTGCGGCGCGACAGCAGTCCTCGATCTCGAAGCACCCCTTGGGCGGCTCCCACCCCGCGCCCATGTGGCGATCTAAGGGTTGGAGGACAGGTTTTTGAAATGACCTTTATGAATTGGGCTCAATTCACTGCGATGCTGGCGGTGGCGCTGGGAATATGCGCCGCGTTCACTGACGCTAGGACGCGACGTATTCCCAACCGGTTAACCTATCCGGCCGCACTCGCGGGACTGGCACTGCAAGGAACGCTCCACGGCTGGCGAGGACTGCTGCTCAGCCTGGGCGGAGGCCTTTTGTTCGGAGGCGTTTTGATGGCGTTTCATCTTGTGCGGGCCATGGGAGCGGGAGACGTGAAGTTGGCCACGGCGCTTGGCTGCATCGTTGGTCTCGGGGAGTCGCCAAGGCTGATGTTTGCAATCGCGCTGGCCGGAGGCGCGCTGGCCATGGCCTACATCGTCGCGTCAGGCCGCATTACCGAGACGCTACGGAATACGTTAGGCGTGGTGGCGTTTCACGCTCGGCACGGACTGCAGACGCACCCCACCGTGAATCTTGATAATCCAGGCGCAGTACGGATGCCCTACGGGCTGGCATTTGCCGCCGGCACATTGTGCTGGGCAGTTGCGACGCAGTTGTGGAGGTAATTCGATGGGTACTCGAAGACTGGGTTTCGCAGTAATAGTCGCCCTGGTGATTTCGCTGGGGATCACCTCCGTTTTCTATGCACGCATTACTCGCACGCAGGCAAGCGCCCGCCCGAAGACCAAGCGCATCATTGCGGCCGCGGTTGCATTGCAGCCGGGCACACCCATTACCGCGGAAAACCTGACGGAGATCGACTGGCCGGAGAACGTCCCCTTGGACGGACTGATCGAGAAAAAAGAAGAGGTCGCAGGGCACGTGCTGATGTACGCGGTCGCACAGCACCAGCCGGTGCTGCGCCGTGACTTGGCTTCCAGCGCCAGTCTGGGTTTATCGGCCAAGATTCCGGATGGCATGCGCGCGACTGCGGTCAAGACCAATGAGGTTACGAACATCGCAGGATTTATCTTCCCCGGCTCTCATGTGGACGTGCTGGTGACGTTGCGACCCGAGACGAATACCGCGAGCACCGTGACGCGCACGGTGATTCAGAACGCCCAGGTGCTATCCACCGGGACGAAGATGGACCCCGATCCGAATGGCAAGCCCGAAAACGTGACTGTGGTCACTCTGCTGGTGACCCCCGAGCAATCGGAAAAAGTGGCGCTGGCGCAGAATCAGGGCACCATCCACTTTGTGTTGCGCAATGGAGGGGACGCGGGAAATGCGGAGGTCCCATCCGTGGACATGGCGGAATTGGCCGGCATCGAAAAGAAGCCGGCAGAGCCAGCGGTGAAGCACGTAAAGCCGGTTGCCGCGGCGGTGAAACTTCCAGAGGTTTATACGGTAGAGACATTGGTGAACGGCAAGAGCTCGATCGCCAAATTTCCGGAAAAACCGGAATAAGGGCCAAGGAGGCCATTCTGCGAATCCAACCCATAACCCGTTGTGTTCTGGCGCCATGCACCTTAATGGTGCTGGCCCTTGCAGGCCCCGCGAGGGCACAGAACGTTACCAAAGCAGCAGTAGCGCAAGCAGCCCCAGCGGAGAATACCGGCAACCAGGTATTGCACATTCTGGTGGGCCACTCGGTGGTGGTCCGCACCGATCCGCGGCTACAGCGTGTGCTTGTGGGAAACCCAGTGGTGGTGACGACGGCTACGACGGCCCCCAATGAAGTGGTGGTAACGGCGACAGCCCCCGGCAGCAGCAGTGTGATTCTTTGGCAGGAGAACAATCAATCGCGAATTATTGAAGTGTTCGCGGATGTGGACGTTTCGTTGCTGCGCGATGGAATCGCACGAGGGATGCCCGGTGAGGCTGTGGAGGCCGAATCGGAAGAGGGCAGAGTGGTCTTGACCGGGACGGCATCGTCCGCGGCGATTGCCGAACAGATTGGAAAAATGGCCGCGCCTTTCTCAAAGGAGATCGTGAATTCCATCCAAATCGCCCCGCCACACCGGCAGAAACAGATACTGGTGAAAGTACGATTTGCCCAGGTGGATCGCTCGAAGTTGACGGCCTTCGGCATCAATCTTTTCAGCACACCGGGAGCACCCATCTTCGGAGCGGCAGGGACGCAGCAATTCGCCCCGCCTCAGTTGGTGAACAGCACCAACTCGGGTAGCGCATCAGGCGGAGGAACCGGGGCCAATGGATCTACTATCGGCTTGACCGACTTGTTGAATATTTTTGTTTTCCGGCGAGACATTAACCTGGGTGCGACAATTCATGATTTGGAGCAGCAGAATGTGCTGCAAATCCTGGCCGAACCGGATCTGCTGGCAGCCAACGGCGAGTCGGCGCGCTTCCTGGCGGGAGGGGAATTGCCATACCCAGTGGTTACCGGCGCAGCCGGCCAGGCGACGGTAACGGTGCAGTTCAAGCCTTTCGGCGTGAAACTGGAATTTACAGGAACTATCGAGGGTGACAACACCATCCGCTTGAAGGTATTCCCGGAAGTGAGCTCGCTTGATTTTACCAACGCGGTAACCATCAGCGGATTCCTGTTACCGGCCATTGCCACGCGGCATGCGGAAACCGTAGTGGAGTTACAAGACGGTCAGAGCTTCGGCATCGCCGGGCTACTGGATCAGAGAACGACGGCGCAATTCTCCAAGCTGCCCGGTATTGGGGACATTCCGATTTTGGGAAAGCTATTTCAGTCCAGGTCGGTCAACAAGCTTAACTCCGAATTAATTGTGATCGTGACGCCAACCATTGTTGACCCGGCGGCGCCAACCGCTGTGCCCGAAGTTCCGAAAATGCCGATATCACCGCTGGAGCAAAAGCAATTTGACACGAAGGTCCCCACTGGGAACGGGAGCAAATGAACATGGGTACGGTTGAAAGGTCAGCCCGAATCGGGGTCATGAGCGTATGCCTCGATACCACGTCTTACGAGGCTTTGTCGCATTTCCTGGCAGGCGTCCCCGGGGCAGTAATCTTCGGAAACCTGGACCATTATGTGGGTGCGGAGCGAGAGATAGGCCGAGCTTTGGACCTTGCGCAGACGCGGATTTGTTTTGTTGACTACGACCGAAATCCGGAAGAAGCCATCTGGGTGACGGAGCGATTGCGTTCCGAATGTCCAGACCTGCACACTTTTGCGATCTCGTCATATTCAGAACCTGAAGCGATTATTGCCGCTATGCGAGCAGGTTGCGCGGAATATCTGCTGAAGCCACTGCAGCACGAGCGCGTGCTGGACGGGTTGGCACGAGTGGAAGCGAAGCAGAAGAAAAAATCCCGGTCGACGGTTCGTGGAAAGGTCATCACTCTTGTCGGTTCCAAGGGGGGCACGGGAGTCACTTCCCTGGCGCTACATTTAGCGCTCGAACTGGCTCAAGAGAGAAAACGCAAATGCGTATTGGTGGACCAGCACCCCGCCCTGGGCGACGCATCGCTGTACCTTGGCACGGGGCGACACCAGTACAGTTTTTATGAGCTGGCCAGCAATGCGGACCATTTAGACGAAGAGTTGTTGCGCGGCTTTCTTCTCCGCCATAATTCCGGACTCGATCTGCTGGATTCGCCGGAGGCGGTGGATGCGATTCACGGCGCGTCGCCCTCGAGCGTGGAACATACGCTCGCGTTTCTCGCTGACACGTATCACTTCGTGATCGTCGATTGCCCACCGGGGTTGACCGATGGAACGCGGGCCTGCATTTCCCAGTCGGATCATGTTGTCATCGTCATGACCGCTGAATTGCCTTCGGTGCGCAACACCGTCCGCTACATTGAGCACCTGTCCAAACTGGGATACAGCTCGAGCAGCATCCATGTGGTGCTGAATCGCCATTCCAAGAAGGGACCGCTGAGCGACGATCGCGTTGAAAAAGCCCTGGGGCGAACCATTTCGCTGCGGGTGCCAAACAGCTACAACGAAGTCATTCGAGCTATCAATACCGGAGCCCCGGTTTCCTCCGGGAGCAAATCGGATTTCGGCGCGGCCATCCAGAAGTGGGCGCACGAACTAGCGGGCAGCAATGCAAAAGGCGGCAACAAGGCCGGGGACGCGGTCCCGTCTGCCTACGGTATGAAGGCGCTGTTCGGCAGATAGTTCTCACGGGAGGAAATAGCGGCATGGGCTTCGGATTTACAACTACGCCAGTTCCTCAACCTGTCCCAGGCGCCGGCGCGCCCACTTACAAATCGCACCAGGAGCTGAAGACCGCCCTGCATCGCGACTTATTGAACAAGATTGACCTGGAGAAACTCACATCCCTGCAAGACGTCCGCGCGCGAACGCAGGTGCAGAACGTAATATATGACCTGATTGGCGCGGCGAACGTGCCGCTCAGCGGCGCGGAAAGAGAGCGCATTTGCCGCGAGGTGTTGCACGAAGTATTCGGTCTCGGACCTCTCGAGCCACTCCTGCAGGATGCCTCCATCACGGATATTCTGGTGAATACGCACCGGCAAGTTTACATCGAGCGGGGCGGCTTGCTGGAACTCACCAGCGTTGTCTTCAAGGATGCCGCGCACCTGCGCCATATCATTGACAAGATCGTGTCCAACGTAGGGCGCCGCGTGGATGAGTCGTCGCCAATGTGCGACGCGCGCCTGGACGATGGATCGCGCGTCAACGTGGTGATCCCGCCGTTGGCCATCGACGGCCCGATCATGTCCATTCGCCGATTCGGCCGCACGCCGATCGGGGTGGAGCAACTGCTTGCCAAACACGCCATTACGCCCCCGATGCTGGAACTCCTGAAGAGCGCGGTCAAAGCGCGGTTGAATATCATTGTCTCTGGCGGTACGGGCGCAGGCAAAACAACGTTGCTGAATGCGCTCTCGAGTTTTATCTCCCCGCGGGAGCGCATCATCACCATCGAAGACTCCGCCGAATTGCAAATGCAGCAGCCGCACGTAGTCCGCACGGAGTGCCGTCCGCCGAACGTCGAGGGCAAAGGGGCGGTTCGTCAGCGCGAATTGGTGATTAACGCACTTCGTATGCGCCCGGATCGCATTGTGATTGGCGAGGTGCGCGGAGGCGAAGCCCTGGACATGTTGCAGGCCATGAACACCGGCCACGACGGCTCACTGACGACGATTCACGCGAACAATCCCCGCGACGCCATCGCGCGACTCGAGACCATGTCCTTGATGGCCGAACTCAATTTGCCCGATCGGGCAATTCGGCAGCAAATTGCATCCGCGGTGTCTCTCATCGTCCAGGTGGCCCGGCTCAGCGACGGCACGCGTCGCGTGACGCAAATTTCCGAGGTTACAGGCGTTTCAGATGAGATGGTGGCTTTGCAAGACATTTTCGTCTTTGACCGCGTGGGGATCGGGACGAACGGCCGCGTACTTGGCCGTTTTCGCGCTACGGGTCTGCGGCCAACGTTTACCGAGCGCTTGAAGGCCTCGGGGATTCAGCTCCCGTCAAATATGTTCGAGCACGTCTATGAGGTTCAGTCGTGACGCTGGTCAGCATCTTTTTCATTATTTTGATCACCGCGTTTGCCGTGGTGGCCTTCTTCACTGAGCCCTCGAAGGCTGACAAGCTGATTCACTCGCGACTAACCGCGCTGGACCAAAAGAGAGTCACCTCCGGCGACGAGCCGGACATCGTAAAGGAAGTTACCTTCAGCACGATTCCCGCTTTCGACAGATTCCTACGCAACAGCCGCACGGCTGTGGGCCTTCAATTGTTAATCGAACAATGCGATTTGCAGTGGACTGTGGGGCGGGTCGTCTTCAGCACACTGACGCTCATTTGTCTGGGCGCGGTGCTGGGTAATTGGTGGATAGTGCCGGGGCTAGTGGGCTGGGCTCCGGGTCTGACGCTTGGCGCAATCCCCTACATTTATTTGCTACAGAAACGCAAGCGGCGGCTGCGGCGCTTTTCGGAACTGCTTCCGGAAGCGATCGATCTGATGTCGCGCGGGCTGCGGGCGGGGCAAGCCCTGCCGACTACGATCGAGACGATCGCTCAGGAATCCGATGAACCATTGAGTTCGGAGTTTCGGCGCGCGGCCGATGAGCAGAGTTTCGGTCTGCCCTTCCGCGAAGCCATGGCCAACCTTAGCCGCCGAGTGCCTGTTCCCGATCTGCAGTTCCTGGTCACCGCGATTCTGGTTCAAAAGGAAACCGGCGGCAACCTGGCGCAGATCCTGGATAAAACTTCGCACGTCATTCGCGAACGCGTACGCGTCTCCGGACAAATGCGCATTCGCACCGCGCAGGGCCGCTTGACCGGCTGGATCCTGTGCATGTTGCCGTTCGCCATGTTCATCGGCATGAATTTCCTGCATCCCGGCTACGGGAAAGTGCTGTTTGAGGATCCCCTGGGGCGAACAATGTTCACGTATGCGGGAGGTGCGATGGTGATTGGAATTGTGTTGATACGCAAGATTGTCAACGTGAAGTACTGAGGACTGGCTGCCATGCTTCTGTTTCTAATATCAGTAACCATCAGCGTGTTCCTGGTTGTCGCTATGCTCCTTCTACTGTTCGGTGAAAAAGAATCCGTCGACGCTAGGCTGAAGGAAATTTCAGCGCCCCCGCCGCCCATTTCACCTTTCATCGTTGAGGAGACGACAAGCGGGGTGGTGCGAGCCGCGTCTGGAATCACCAGTATTTTCAAGCCCATCCGGGGCCTTGTCTCCGGGTCGGATGAAGATACGGCGTATCGGCTTACGCTCGCTGGATTTCGAAAGGCCGAGCACATCGAAATCTTTACGGCAACGAAGATGTTGCTGCCGGTGGTTGCCATCGTTGAGGCAACGTTTTTCGGCGACAACATGATCGCGGCGATTTTGGTAGGCGTGGTCCTCGCCTTCATGGCCCCCGATGTGGTGCTTACGCAATTGATTTCTCGCCGGCAGGGGACCATCCGCCGCGACCTGCCGGACGCGCTCGACCTGCTGGTAATCTGCATGGAGGCAGGTCTGGGCATCGACCAAGCCATGGCGCGGGTGGGCGAGGAAATCCGGTTGACCGCGCCCGAACTTGCGGAGGAGTTCCAGATCATCAATCGCGAGCAGCGTGCTGGAAAGCCGCGGCTGGACGCCTGGCGCAGCATGGCGGAACGCGTGGATATCGATTTTGTGAGGCAGTTTGTCGCCATGCTGGTGCAAACGGAACGCTTCGGCACACCGATTGCCAATGCGCTCGGGCAGTTCGCGGACACGCTTCGCACACGGCGCACGCAGGCGGCCGAAGAAGTGGCGGCGAAGGCCGGGATCAAACTGCTTTTCCCATTGGTCTTTTTCATCTTTCCCATGATTTTCGTTGTCGCTCTGGGGCCGGCGATCATCGGTATGCACAGACTATTCACGGATTTTGCGAAATAGCCATGCGATGGCAAAGAAAAACCGCCCGAGTAACAAACGCTACCCGCGGAACGGTGGTCGGCCAGCGCATTCGCGTGGCGGAGAACGGACTCACTCGGATTGTGGGTTTGCTCGGCGAGCGCGAGCTCCAGCCGGGCGATGGGCTGCTGATTGTGCCTTCGCAAGGCGTGCACACATTGGGCATGCAGTTCCCGATTGACATCGCGATTCTGGACAACGATTGGAAGGTGATCGCCATCCGGCGCAACTTGCGGCCGTTCCGAATGACGCGGGTGTTTTGGAAGGCTGCGGCGGCACTCGAGTTGCCGTCGGGAATGTTGGAAGCGACCTCCACACTTGTGGGCGACAGAATAGAATTCGATCGCGTGGATATGGCGGCGAAATCGGTGGAGAAATGAGTATGCGGCGAGGAGAAGCGGCACTCATGCGGCGCGGGATTTGCCAGGAAGGGCAAAGCCTGGTCGAAACAGCGATTGCCTTGCCGTTACTGCTTGGAGTGAGCTTCAACATCATCAATTGGGGCTACCTTTGGTTCCTGGTGCTGGCCCTTTCGGCCGCACCGCGGATGGGCGTGCAATACGCCACCCAGGGCGGGGCGGCGGGGGTGTCAGTCGCTCCCGGAACTTCGGCGGTCCGGGATCTGGTTTGGGAGAATGTGACTAATGCGGTTAAAGGCTCCAGCACTTCAAGTGTCGCCGTGCAGGTATGCTCCAGCACAAAGGGAGTGAACTCGACCACGGGCATTGCCCTATGCGATCAGTTCGGGCCGGCATTCTCGTTTCCGGCGCCTGTCGCGGATCCCGAGCAGCCGATTTATGTCCTGGATCGAGTGGACGTGGAGTACACCGTTACGCCGATTATTCCCGGTGCGGCATTCACTGTAATTTTGCCGCCCAACTTGAAATTTCATCGACAAGTTTCCATGAGGTCCCTGTATTAGCCATGCGACCAGGGAGACAAGCACGGTGGCGCCGTCAACGCGGGCAGAGTCTGGTGGAAACCGCGGTGATGATTGTGGTCATTCTCGCTATCGCGCTTTGGACCTTTGAGCTTGGTTGGCTGATGTACACCTATACGGTTCTCGCTGATGCCGCGAACGAGGGTGTACGTTACGCCATCGTTCATAGCGCTGGGGACCCGGCGGGCACGCAAGCGAAAGTGAAGTCCTTTGCGAGTGCTTCCATGCACGATGTCAGCGCCCTCACCGCGTCGGTCACATTTCCTGATAGCACTGCCGTGCCGCCGAACCGGGTGCGAGTGACGGTCACCTACACCTATGTGCCGTTTCTTCCAAAGTCCATAAGTGCCCCAACCATGACGACCTATGCGGAAGGAAGAATGGTGGTTCAATAACATGGTTCGTGACGCCTCCAGCTTTCGACGGATGTCGCCTGAGGGCGGGCAAGCCTTCTTAGGGATCGTCATCCTGATCGCTTTCTTCTTGCTGGCGATGCTGGGCCTGGCCACTGATTACACGCAGGTATGGGCGCATCGCCAGATGGCTCAAGGAGCGGCGGATGCCGCCTGCGAAGCCGGCGCGGCCGATTTATTCTTGAAGGGTACCGATCCAACCGCCAGCACCGACTTCCCAGGACTTGATTTTTCCTGGATCGACGGCAACACTTTTGATTGCGGCACCAGGCCGAATGCCGTCCCTTGCCAATACGCGTCGTTCAACGGTTATGCCGGTGCCAATGTCAGCGTAAGTTTTCCTTCCAGTTTGCCAGGTGTAGGCGGCATCCCGGCCGGCTTCCCGTCGGTTGGTCACCCTTACCTCCAGGTGACGGTGACGGATCCCGTCTCGACGTATTTCAGTAGAATAGCCTCACCCATAACAACCGTGAATGTAAAGGCTCTGGCCGGCTGTGGCTTGGCTGCAATAAACACTCCTGTGCCTCTGGTGGTGCTGCATAAGACGGCAAGCCCGTCCTTCCAGGTGAACGGCACCGCCTCAGTAACCGTCCTCGGAGGCCCCTCACGCTCGATTCAAGTAGACTCGAGCAGCAATACTGCCGTGAGTGTCGGCACGGTAGATCTCCATCAGGCAGGACCCGGCACCAGCGGCGCTGATTTTGCGGTGTTTGGAGGTCCCACAGCGAAGCCAGGCGGGGTCAACGTGGGCACTGCAGGCCACTGGATTCCGGGAGCCAATCCATTTGGCGACCCCTTTGCCGCAGTCACCACGCCTTCTACGCCAACTGCCGCAGGCTCAGCCAAGCCGGTCACTTACAAAACGCATGGTTGTCCAGACACCAATGGTTGCATCGAGTTTTCCGCGGGTGATTATACAAGCTGTCAGACCAACTCCATTGCGTATGGAGCGAACGGCTGTCTGGTAATCGGCACTGGGGGCGGCAGCAATTCTTTTACTACTCCGCCCAACCGGACTCCGAGTGGGACCTATGCTTTTGGCAACGCAATAAAGCCGGGACCGGCGGCCAACAATCCGGGAGGCTACACGTTCGAAGCCACGGCCGTTGTCGCCCCCGGAAATGCATCATCGGCAGCTAACTCCACCATATCCTGGCCGCAGACTGTCGGCCTCACCCAGGGGGACGGCAATATCACCTGGACGAATGTAGGCGTTCCGCCCTCCAGCTCGAATACCGCGATTTTTGACCCCGGTCTTTATTATTTAGGTGACACGCACGGCCTTCAACTGAGAGCCCATGCGATGGTCCGCCCGAGTACAGCCACGGGAGACGGATCGCTCGGCACGATGTTTTACTTTGCCACCGCGGGCACCCTTTCATTTGGTTCCAATTCCGGAAGCGAGAGCATTGACCCATACAAGCCTGATGGTAGCACCGTCAATGGCGTAACCTCGCCGGCGCTACGATGCCCCAGTGGTTCCCCGACCCCAACACAGGTCCCCGCCACCATCCCGGGCAATGTTCTGCTCGGTCCGTGTGGCGGTACTGCTGGCATAGGCGCTACCGGCCAGTATGGATCTCCTGATAGCAACCGCGGCTTTTTGTTCTTTCAGAATCGTTCCACCGCCGCCAACGGCGGATCCTGCACGGCCGGTTTCGGCGGGAACTGCGCGATCCTGGGCGGAGGCGCCGGCTTCATCTTCTCCGGTTTTATTTATCTCCACAACGGCAACGGCGCCACTTGCGGCGCAAATACCAGTTGCCTGGCATTGGCGGGCGGATCAGGTGGGAACAGCTTCACAATTGGAAACATTGTTGTGGACAGGCTTTCGTTGACCGGCAATTCGGGAGTCAATATGGTCCTGAACCCCGCCGCGACCTTTTCCGTTCTACGCCCGACCCTACTCCAG
>Ga0247691_1000092_pt1 | contig 23869 bp, 18 predicted proteins | sample CNK32_metaG_FD_182721 | JGI IMG/M metagenome (GOLD analysis project Ga0247691, IMG submission 182721) | Soil microbial communities from Purdue University Martell Research Forest, Indiana, United States - CNK32 | ecosystem: Environmental > Terrestrial > Soil > Temperate forest > Bulk soil...
AAGGAGCTGCATTAAACTCGGATGGAGAAGTCGAAATGGATGCAGCAATTATGGATGGATACCGTCGTTCTGCAGGAGCTGTGTCGATGGTTACACAAGTGAAGAATCCCATTGCGCTTGCCCGAAAAGTGATGGATAACACAAAACACGTTCACATTGCCGGTTATGGAGCCTTAAGGTTAGCAAAACACAATGCTTTGGAATTGATGCCGAATGACTATTTCATTGTGGAAAGACAGCTTAATGACCTCAAAGAAGAAAAAAGTTATGGACACGGAACAGTTGGATGTGTGGCACTGGATTCTCAAGGACACTTGGCCGCAGGAACTTCCACCGGTGGAATCACCAATAGCTTGCCGGGACGCGTTGGAGACAGTTGTATGATCGGAGCAGGTTGTTATGCCGATTCCAATTGTGCTTCATCCTGCACAGGCGATGGCGAAGTCATTATCACCAATGTGGTAGCTCACAAAATTGCCTTGTTGATGGAACTGAAAGGAATGACACTTCAGGAAGCCTGTGATTTTACTATCAATAATCCCAATCAACCCATTGCGGGAGATGTGGGAATTGTAAGCATGAACAAAAACGGAGAAATTGCTTTTTCCTTCAATTGCGACCGCATGCACCGGGCAGGAATTGATCATATGGGAAATCTGACCCTCGATATTTACCAGGAAGGCAGCCTTTTGAAGTGAGGAGTGGAAACGGAGAATTGAAAATGTAAAATTGAAAAGATTTTGATTTTTCAAGGTTGTTTATTGTTATTTCACACTTGTGTAAATAGAACTAAGCTAGAGAATTCAACCTTTTCAATTTTTCAATTCTCCATTTTCAATTATCAAAGTCTGATCCCCATAATACACACATCATCCACCTGTTCCACGCCCTGCTTCCAGTTTTCAAAGTCAATTCCAACAGTTGCACTTATGCAGACATGGAAAAGCATTAAACTAGTTTAAACTATCGTTTCTCCATTTGCATCAGTTGTTAATACTTCGCTCATATAATCTAAAAACGGACGAAGATCCCTGAATGTTTGATCCAGTTTTTCGGAGAAATCTGCTTGTAATACTTCCTGATCAGTAAAATCGTGTCGTAAAATAAATTGCTTTTTTCGCAAGAGCTCGATTGCTACGTGATTTTTATCGAAACCTTTGGGGGCCGTCTTAACTCCATCCCCGCGCAATTTTCCAAACGTGTTCACTAATTCGGGCCGTGTTAGGATCTCATTCCATTCTTCGTAATTGGATGTGATATCCTCACGAATCCGTTTTAAATCTTCCGGATTTGGAGAAAAGAAACCTCCGGCCATAAAGCTGTTTCCGGGTTCCAAATGAAAATAATATCCACCGCGCAATTGAGCGGTGGCCCTGCTGAATCGGATTCCGAAATGCGTTTTATAAGGGGCTTTATCCTTTGAAAATCGAGTATCGGCATAAATACGGAACAAACTTGCTTTTCCGGATTGTGTTTCAATAGAGTCGTGAATTCGCATCTTATCCAGCAATGAATCGGCGAAACAAATCGTGTTTTGATGTACCTTTTCATAAAACGCTTTGTTTGTTTGAAACCAATCGCGGTCGTTATTTACTTTTAATAAGGCGAGAAAATCAAGAGTGGATTGTTGTATCATACTGTCAGGGACTATTAACTATTCAAATTTATTTTTGCTCGAGAAATTAATACAAGAGTTATTGATAAAAAACAAGCGCATTACAATCTCACGCCCATAATACACACATCATCCACTTGTTCGATACCCTGCTTCCAATTTTCAAAAGTTGATTCTAAAAGTTGCTCTTGCTCGGACATGGAAAGCATTGCATTATGAAGCAATAATTCCTTCAATGGAGTGTATTTGAATTTCTTTCCTTTCTCTCCTCCGAACTGGTCAGCATAACCATCCGTAAACAGGAACAGCAGATCGCCCTGTTTGAATTGGATGTGATGGGTTTTGAATGGTTGGGAACCAAATGAACTTCCGATGGGTTGTTTGTCAGCCGTGATGTTGTGCAGTTCGCCGTCCGTGATATACCATAAAGGATTATTGGCCCCGGCCCAGTTGATTTCTAGTGTTTTCGTGTTAATGGATGCAAGAGAGATGTCCATTCCGTCTTTTACATCCTTGTCGCTTTTTGCAAATGTTTCCAATACGATTTCACGTGTCTTGTCTAGTATTTTTCCGGGTTCTGTGATTCCGAACTCCAATACTGCCCGATTCAAAGCGGTACTGCAAACCACACTGACCAATGCTCCGGGAACTCCATGGCCGGTACAATCCGCAACAGCGATCAAAATGGAATCTTCCAGTTTTTCCATCCAGTAAAAATCTCCTGCAACAATATCTTTGGGTTTGTAAAGAATGAAACTTTCGGAAAAATGTTCCTTGAAAAGGCTCAGTGGAGGAAGGATCGCATCCTGCAGGCGTTTCGCGTAGGTGATCGAATCGAGGATTTCCTTTTGCTTTTCTTCTACCAGGTCTTTTTGACGTTCGATGATCCCTTTTTGTTTTCGAGTAATCCGTAAACGGTTGATTACCAATATTGCAAAGATTAATACAAGTAAGGATCCACCGGCAATGGAAAAAATAATCACTTTTTGGATTGCAAGGCGTTTTTCATGCTCTTTCTGGTCAAGTGCCTGTTGCTTTTCGAATTGGTAAGAAAGTTCCTGTTTGACTAATTCCTGCTGACTTTCTTCATTGGTGACCTTATCGCGCATTACGAGATACAATTCGTGCATTTCAAGTGCCTCTTTGAGTTGTCCCAACTTTTTATATTCCTGGTACAGGCAAAGGCTGGCTTCCCGCATTCCTGCAGCAGCTTCCACTTTCGTTGCCAATTCCAGTGCTTGTTTATTGTATTGGATCGCTTTCCGGGTATCTCCTTTTTTGTCGTAGATCTTGCCCATGATGGTATAGACCTCGGGAAGTCCGGCAAGGTTTTCGGATTTTTGATAGTAGGGAATGCTCTTTTCATTGAACTCCAGGGCCTTTTCGTTTTCGCCCATATCAAAATAGGTCACAGCAATGAAGTGGAATGACATTCCCAAACTGTAATCATCCTGAAGTGATTCATAGATCTTGATGGCATTTTCATGATACCGGATAGCCTTGGAGTAATTCTTTTGATAGCGGTAGATATTTCCCAAATTGGAGTAGGATAAAGCCATGGATGAAGAATCCCCCATTTTCTTATTGAGAATCAACGCACGCTGATAATATTCTCCGGCCTTTTTATATGATTCCTGTTCATTGTAAATTACCCCGATATTATTCAGGCAGGAAGCAATCCCTTTCTGATAATTCAGTTTCTCCATGATCTTCAGGCTGCGCGTAAAATAAGCGATGGCACGTGTATTGTCTCCCCGCAACGAAAACGAAGCTCCTTGAACATTCAATGCAAATGCCTGGTATTTCAGGGAATGCATTTTTCCAGCCATGGAATAGAGTTGGTCTGCATAATACGAAGCACTGTCCGGGTAAGTGTACAGGTAACCGCGCATACAAACCTGTCGCAATGCTTCCAAACGAACGGTATCTGCTTCCTTCTTGTTATTGACCACTTTCCAAAGCGGTCCCATCTCTGTTTGTGCAGAAGCAAGGATGCATGGAAAGACAATGAGAAAAAGAATGAATGCTAATTTCTTCATAAGGACAATAGATAACCTAAAACTAAGAAAATAATCTCAAGATCTTTCATTCTCTTTTTCTCCCGATAGCTATCGGGACTGACCGAAACAAAAAACGGATGAACTTATGCTGTTTTCACATTTGTTCGGATAAGTTTTGTGAAAATTTCAAGAAAATCTGGCGAATAATAAATAGTGGGTCACGCTTAATAGGATTAGTAATTAGAGCATATTATGAGCCTTTATATTTGAATAAATAAATAACTTATGTCGAAACTTTCCTTGAAAACAGCCTCAATCTTAGTAAGCCTTATTTTGGTATCCTGTACAACCAACCAAAGGACCAATCCAAATTTGGAAAAGACCGGCTTGAAAACAGATTCCATTAAACCGGAAGAAATTAAACCCTGGACTTCTATTATTGATATGGAACAATTGAAAGTAGAGGGTAACTCTAATATCGATGAATCTATGATTCAGTCTGTGAAAGTAAAGTTTGAACCCTATGTTTGGTTTGAAGATTTTCCTGCAAAAAAGATAGACACGATCACTAAAGCACCTCTTGATTTTAGTGGCAACTACGACGCGAAATATTATATAACGGCAATAAGAACCGGATATAAAACAGCGAATTCGACATTCGGAGGACATTATGAACTAATTATGTGGGGCTGCGGTTCTCCTTGCGCAGATGGAGTTATTGTGGATCGAAAAACGGGTAAAATGTATGATTTGCCACATTCAATGATTGGATATGAATATAGAACCAATTCCATGATGCTAATCGTAAATCCAACAGAAGAAGATGGGTTCTATGACTTGGTAAATGAATACATAGTTGCTCCGTTAATTTATGTCTTTGATGAGAACAAGAAAGAGTTCAAGTTACTTGAACCCAAAGGACAATGATTTTAGCTGGTCCCAGGAAATATCAAATCATTTTTTTCACCTTTAAGGTTTTGAAGCGATAGGATGAATAATAGTGATACAACAAGAATAGCTCGCATAACAGGGATTTTGATGCAATTGCAAACAAAAAGAATTGTCACTTCAACAGCACTTGCGGAAAAGTTCGGCGTGAGTGCCCGGACAATTTACCGGGATATCAAAACATTGGAAATGGCCGGGATTCCGATTGTTACGGAAGATGGAAAAGGATACTCACTGATCGAAGGGTTTAACATGCCTCCGGTAATGTTTACTGAAAATGAAGCAAATGCACTCATCACCATTGAACAATTGGTTTTGAAGAACAGGGATAGTTCGCTCGTCGGGGAATATGTCGGCGCAATGAACAAAGTAAAAGCGGTTTTGGCTTATTCCACCAAAGAGAAAGTCGATTTATTGTCTAACAGGATTGCGGTCAGCCCGGTAATGCCGGATACCAATGCCAGTAATTGGTTAACAGTCATTCAAAATGCCTTAACTGACTTTAAAGTTCTAACAATTACCTATTGGTCGGAATCCAAAGCTGAAAAAACGGAACGGACTGTCGAACCTTTTGCACTATACTATACTTTAGAGGAAAGCTGGGCACTAATAGCTTTCTGCAGATTGAGGAAAGATTATAGAATGTTTCGTTTGGATCGGATTTTAACTGTTGCAACGAGGGACCAGGTTTTTACACCTCACAAAATGACACTCAAGCAGTATTTGGATGACAAGCAAAAAAAATTCCAACACCCCTGACAAACTGCTGTCATTGCCCGACAATACCTTTGTGTTTTAAAATACTAAAACACAGATTATGAACTTAACATCATTGAGGATCATTACAGGCGACATTCAGCGTTTGGTCCGTTTTTTCGAGGAAACAACTAATTTTTCAGCGAATTGGTATACAGAAGATTTTGCTGAAATTGTTACGGATTCGGGCACATTGGCTATTGGAAGCACACGAACGTTAAGCTTTTTCGGAGCCGGCGTTGCGGAACCTGCTAGTAACAGAAGTGTGATCATTGAATTCCGCGTGGAGAATGTGGATGCCGAATACGAACGGATCAAGGATTCCATTTCGGAGATAGTCCAGGAGCCAACAACGATGCCATGGGGAAATCGTTCCTTCTTGTTTCGGGACCCGGACGGAAACCTGATCAACTTCTTTACTCCGGTCAGTCCGGAAGCTATCCGGAAATTCAGCTCGTGAGAACTAAAAAAACAAGGGTTGTCTTTTTGAGACAACCCTTTAATGAATCGTGTTTAGAACAGATTAAAATTGGTATCTGATCCGATTAAGCTGCATTATTCGCAGCATCGCGCAATTGTTTGATCTTATCATGGCCTGATTTGATCTTCGCATACTGCTCTTTTACAATCAGTAAATATTCCGTTCCGTTCAAGGCATCTCCGTCGATTTCTGTCTGGTATGTTTTCACCGCAGCATCTTCACCGAATTCACAGGAATTCAGGATTGCTTTTCGATCTTTACTTGTTATTGCGGCTTTGATATCCATCCACACGCGGAAAAGTTTTCCTGATACAGTTGTCCCTTCAACCGGGGTGCCTCCCAGTTTCACTACCTCCTGCACCAATTCGCGACGACATTCCTGACTGGCTGTCATCATTTCTGAGAAAACGCTTTTCAGGTCGCTTTGATCAGTTTCCTGTGAAGCGGTAAGATATCCCTGGATACGATCGTTGTTGATCTGGATCAGGTTGTTTAAACTATCTATTATTTCTTGATTATTTGTTCCCATGATTGCTTGTTTTTATGATTAACTATTTTTTAGAGCAAGACTATTAGAGGTAAGAGTCAAGATATTGTTTCTAGTCTTGATTCTTGCAGTCTTGTCTCTCTTTAGTCTATTTGGACTACTTTTTTGCTTTGCATTTCTCCTTACAGGCCTCTGCGTGTTCCAGGTGTGTACGCAATCCCGGAAGCATAGATGAGGCCCAGTTGCGGATATCCCCGTCTTCTGCATTGGAAGAAGCATTTTCAAACTCACGGATTGCGCTTTTGTGTCCTTTGACCATCATTCCGCAATACTCCTTGTCAAAATCGTTACCCAGATCTTCTTCGTTCAGATCATCATAGGCATCTTTTCCGTTTTCTGTCAAAACAACCGGAATTGTAATGGATTTGCTTGCCGCTAGGTCTTTCAGCTCATTTTGAGCTTTGGTGTGTTCATCCACCATCATTTTTCCAAGTGCTTTCACATCGGCTGTTGATCCTTTCTGTTGGGCTAATTTTCCCAATTCGATTTCTTCGAGATTGATCTCAGCTGCCTTCACCAGGAAAGTGGCATCTTTTTCCGACTTTCTATCATCAAATTTTTCTTCATTTTGATCTTCTGCAATCTCTTTCGAATCATCCGAATTGTCGCTACATGCATGGATAATGAATAGGCTCATTCCTAAGAATCCTAAATAAAGCAAGCTTCTTTTTGCTGTTCTTACATTTTTCATAATCGTTATTTTTTGGTTATGGAACTATATTTACTTACTTAATCAGCATTCAATTTTGCTGTTCGGTATGAAGTAAAATTGAGGAGCTTTGAAGTAAAAGGTGTTACATTTTATTTTTGAAAATTTGCACTAATCCCACTTTTTGAACTGAAAAACGAGAAAATAATACTTCCGGACACCTAGTATTTACTGGTGCTACAGAGTGTTTCTGAAAAAAGTTTGAGAAAATGGAAAAATGAGTGGTTTTAGCTTTTTTTATAAAATGGGGAAGTGGTTGAGACGAAATAAAAACCTTAGAAAACAAAAAACTCATCCGCCGGTTGATGGATGAGTTCTAAATGGTTTAGTAAGGACGAATTATTACCTTGCCCAGGTAACATCTAAATCTTTGCGCTCTCTGCTTCTCTGCGGTTTATAAATCCAGCCTTATTTTAACCGCAAAGAGTGAAAGAACGCAAAGGGTTGAACATCTTCTACTGAAAAATTCAAGCTAAATTGTGTATATTCTGTATCAGCTAGGTTCCCACAATTCGATCTTGTTGCCTTCCGCATCCAAAATATGTATGAATTTTCCAAAGTCATAAGTAACCAATTCGTCTAGGATCGTAACCCCATTCTCTTTGAGTTTGCTTATCAAGCCTTCAATGTTCTGAACGCGGTAATTGATCATGAATTCCTTTTGGGAAGGAGCAAAGTATTCGCTTCCTTTTTTAAATGGAGTCCATTGAAGGGAATTCACCTTGTCGGGGTTATTCATGTCTCTGGATTCAAAACTGGATGAACCCCAATCATTGATTTCAAGCCCTAAATTTTTGGCATACCATTCCTTTGTTTCCGCAAGGTTGTCGGAGAAAAAGAAAATTCCACCGATTCCGGTTACTTTGGGTGTTTCATTTTTTTGCTCTTCCATTTCCAATGTATTTCAATTTTGATTTTTTATCAAGTTCCAAACGAAGTTAATTAAAAACCCGAAAGAAAAATCAGGGATATTCAAGCTGTGAAATTCACTGTTTAAATTTTATTTTTCGGGACTATTTTAATTAAACTGTGAATTTTAACAAGCGATCGCTCATTGATTTCCGCTAAAGACTCATTGCAATTGACGACCATATCAGAGCTTCCCAAGGATTGTTCTCTATGTACCGGTTTTTATTCTTCATATTGAGATTCCAATCGGGTTAGCAATTTCCTTTCGGGATCGGAGGCTTTTTATTATTTAGTTAATAGTAAACCCTTGTGTTTTTCATACCTTTGTGCCAATTAAACGCTAAAACGAAACCGTTTCGAACAAATTAATTTGATTGGGAACATGAACAGTATAACCTTAAGAGGATTATTAGCAAACCGATTGACCGGTATTTGTGCGCTTTTACTGGCGTACTTTGCCTTTACATTCAATACTTCCGCACAGTTTTCTCGGTCCGACGAGTCCATTGCGACAAGTATGTATATCATCATGTTGAATACGACCTGGGAAAACCAATCTTCGTTTCAGACATTCCAGATCGGGGTACTTGACAGTGATACTTCTTTTTATAGCGTTATTCGAAATAAATACGAAGGAATCTCCCTCAAAGGGAAAAAGGTGAGCGTGGTCCATTTTAAAAACCTGGATGCGATCAGTCCAACCCAGATTTTGTGTGTTGACAAGAAATTCAACAAGAAGAGCGAGAAGATAGCAAAGGCCATTTCAGGGAATCATACCTTGTTGATCACCAATTCGATGAAGGACGATGAGTGCGAGATGGTCAACTTTAACGGACGCCTGAAAAAAGACGATTTCACTGTCAACCAGGAAAACATGGCGAAAGCCGGGTTGAAGCTCACCAATCAATTCGAGAGTTATATGGAAGGAACGGTCCAGTGGGAACAACTTCTTACCGAATCGATGGATAAATTGGACAAGGAACGGGAAAAGCTGGACAAGGAGCGTGAAAAAGTAGCTGCTAAGGACCAAACGATCCAGGGACAAAAGGCCAAGATCAATTACCAGCAGATGACCTTGCAGGAAAAGGTCAAAATGCTCGACGAGCAAAGCTCTATTTTGGAAGAGCAGGGCCAAAAATTGGAAAGTCAGGCCCGTGCCATTTCCAGCCAGGAAGACATCCTGTTCAATCAAAAACGAAGTATTGAAGAGCAAAAAGGACAAATTAGCGAACAACTTCAAAAATTGGGAATGCAACGGGTTATCCTGATTATGGGATGTGTTGTTTTATTGCTTATCCTGGGAACTGTTTATGTGTTATACCGCAGTTCCGTGCATCGTAAAAAATCCATGATTCAGCTTTCGGAACAACATGCGATTGTGAGCGGGCAGAAAGACCAAATTGAAAAGATCCTCTTTGAATTGACCGATAGTATTCGCTATGCTTTGCGCATTCAGAATGCCGTTTTACCGAATGAACAAACCATTAAAGGAACAATTCCGGGCGAATTTTTCGTGATGTTCAAACCGAAAGACATCGTCAGCGGAGATTTCTTCTTTGTAGACCGTCGTGGCGATTGGACTTTGGTGGCAGTTGCCGATTGTACCGGTCACGGTGTGCCCGGGGCATTTGTTAGCATGTTATGCATCAGCCTTCTGAATGAAATTGTGAAGCAGCAGGAAATTACACGTGCGGATATCATTCTGAACGAACTTCGCGATAAAGTAATTGATTCCCTGCAACAAAAAGGGATTCAGGGCGAACAAATGGATGGAATGGACATTTCCTTACTTCTAATCAACAATAAAACGCTTAAATGCCATTGGTCAGGGGCGAATAATCCGCTCTACATCGTTTCTTCGAAAAGCAACAAGCTGGAAGAATTGAAACCTGATAAACGTCCGATTGCAATTTACCCGGACATGAAGGAATTCACCAATCATGAGATCACGGCAAAACGTGGGGACATATTCTATCTTTTCACGGATGGGTATTCCGATCAATTTGGTGGAGAACGGGGTAAGAAGTTCATGAGTCGTAATTTCAAGAACCTGCTTGCCGAAAACGCTCACAAACCAATGACGGAACAGGGTCAGATTCTGGATTCAACCATGGAGAATTGGAAATACGCAAACGGTTCGGATTTCGAACAGATTGACGATATTACGGTTTTGGGAATCCGGATTGGGTAACACGTTGGTATTTATAAATCTTCCATTTCAGAAAGCATCTTATTCTGATAAGTATACTTTTTCTTTTCATCACAACAAGACCTGTTGTTTCATTGTTTGTGCCAAAAACTGACCCTACGGTAGCACAATTCCTCTTCAAGTAGCCGATTTTTGATTCATCACAATTTCTATTCGCGATAACAAATTGTGGAAGTAATCATTAAAAAAAGCACAATGAAAAAAAGTACATTCAAAACAACATTATTAGCTACCGGAATTTTAACACTTGGATTAACAGCTTGTAAAAAAGAAGATCTCAATCCAACTTCAGCAAAAAAAAAGCAATCGGTTACAGAAACTGAGAAAACCCCGGTTTACTATGAGGGAATTGTTTCACATGATGGTTATTCTGCCGGAGATATCATAACCAATCTTTATGAATTCTATGGACCTTTCCCGAATACCCCAGTACCTGGTGTTTATGGGGTTGGGACGACAAACACGAGTATAAAAGGTTGTGGTGCTTCTACAGGAGTGATCATTTATGCATACAAAAGCAGCACCGGTGCTCAATTCTTAGGCAGTATGCTTTATGGAGATGTTCCTATTACAGATGGATCCGGAAATCTATTTGGTCAAGCAATTGAGGAAATTGAAATTCATCCGCAGACAGGTATCGTTTATGCATTGGTGACTCAGTCAAATACTAAGCGAATTTACGCCATTGATCCAAGTACGGGGATTTATACACCGATAACAGTCAATGGCGGTCCAGGTGCAACACTTTTCAATGCAACACTTGGAAATGCTTACAAAGGTGGTTCCATTTGTTTTATTCCGGATGGAAGTGGTGGCTACGAATTGCTGTTTTCCCATGAATCCAATGTTTATGCAAGTTATGGAGTTTACTGTTGGCACTACAGTCTTTCGGGAACAAACCTGACCGGGCTTCCTGCGAAGACTCAAAACTTCCCAAGTATTCCTGGAACATTCGGTGGCGGAATTAATACAACTTATGGAAATGGGAATTTATATTTCGCGAGACATGGAAGTTTAAATGCGTTGTATACCTTGCCTTTGTCCCCGGCGGGTGCAGGAACAGCCACCGCAGTTGGAATTTCTGTTTCGAACACAAACGACTTCGGTTATTGGAAATCATTTTAAAAAAGCGAACCTACTACTCATTTGTTCGAAGACCTTCTTCCGCTACGGTGGAAGAAGGTTCCTTTTATCTGTTCTATCCGTTGATTCTTCCGTTGGTTAATGAACTCAGGTTATTCGTATTTTTACTTCGTGCTAAACAAGATAATCCTTCACTGGCTGCTAATTTTTCTGGGTATTTCTGCAGCTTACTCCCAAAAATTGGTGTTTCAGAATCTAGGCGTAAAACAAGGTCTGCCTGCAATGGAGGTTTACAACCTGTTTCAGGATCGGGATGGGTATGTTTGGGTATTTACTGAATACGGAATCGTGAAACACAATGGAAGTGAATTCATTCCTGTTTGTCGAAATCTTCCTTTGAAAGAAAGCGCGGTATATTCGGTTGCAGAATCTAAATCCGGAGGATTCTACATTGCCAATTCGAAAGCTACAATTTACCAGATACAAAATGATAAAGCATTTCGTGTTGATGGTTTGAAAAAATATACCAGTAAGCTCAATAGTCAGAATCAGAATATGTTGAATTTACAATTTGACAATCAAGACCGACTGTGTTTTTCCACTCTGGAAAAGACATATATTCTTCCAAAGAATCAGTATCGGGTTCCAAGAAAAATCAAAGAGAATAAACGACCAATCCAGAATGATGAAATAAAGCCTCTTTATATCACCAAATTGCTGAAATCTGGACCACTAACTGTTTTTTTGTCAATTAAAGACCGTTTCGGACGCCCAAAGAGAACAATTCATAGAGACTCTCTTTGGATGAGTAGAATTTCGGGCTATGAATTTAATGGAAAAGATTATGTGTCATTTATGAGCGAAATACGCCTGTATCGAAAAAATGGGACGATGAAAAGTTACTTTTTCAATAAAGGGATTATTAAGTTTAATATAGCACCGAACGGACATATTTGGGTGGGACTTTCCAATGGAGGTTTGTTCGAATTGGATTCGGAACTGAATCTTTTGGAGCATTATCTGAACAATGTAACGGTCTCTGATGTTTTATTCGATGATCAGTCAGGAATGTGGGTCTCTACTATTGGTGAAGGGGTTTATTATTGCTCGAATATCAACAATTTTTCCTATCAAAATATTGAAGAGTTAAACGGCCAAATTACGGCACTCAATACCATTGATCAGAAATTATTTATTGGCACGGCAAATGGAAATTTATTTGTCAGAGAGAATAAAAGCCTTCGGGAAATTGACCTCAAGGGAAACTTAATGAGTATTAACGATATTGTCAAATTTGAAGGGAAATATTATGTAGGAACAAAAAAGGGAATATATGTTCTGGAAAATAATTTCAAACTGGTTGAAGTCTTGCGGAATGGTGCATATGCTTTTCAGAAAGCACAAGATGGATCTCTGATTATGGTGACAGCATCAGATATTTACAGAAAACAGAAAAAGAGTAAATCGTTTGAATTAGTGAAACAGAATACCTGGAACCGTTGTATCGTTGAACGACAGAAAGGTGAATTCTTCCTGATTCTGTATAAGGGAGCTCAGCTTTATCGCTTGAAATCATCCACGTTTTCATGTCCCACCTATTTGAACGAAATTCGAGGGAAAAATATTTCCAAGATAAAAATAGATTCCAAAAAGAATATTTGGATTTGTACCAAAGGGGAAGGCTTATATCGTTTAACAACAAGCAATAAACTAATCCATTATTCCAATCTTCCTTCTAAAATCATTAATGACATCAGTTTTTTATCAGATTATATTGTCTTATTGTCAACTAATAAAGGAGCTTTTGTAAGCAGGTTGAACCAGATACAAAACAAAACATCTTGGCAGCGATTATTGGATGAAGAAGTCTTACGAGTTCTTCCATTTGGGAATGAGATTATGATTGTTACTCCTGTAGGCCTCACGTCACAAAGTAGCAATAAACTCTTCAGAGCTTTGAACTATCGATTTTATCTGTCTTCTGTGGAAATTGAAAATAAAAAAATCCCGTTGAAACAACTTTCACAATTGAATTACAAGCAAGATGATCTCTATTTTAACTATGATTTGTTGGCTTATAGAGAACCATCGAAACAGGTGTATTACGAATTGAAAGGTCCTTCTTATTTGGAAGGGCAAATTGAAGGTACACGGATTCATCTGCAGAATTTGAGTCCTGGAGAGTACACATTGTCTGTATTTCCAGAGATGAACGGAATACATAGAGATGGGTTAAAAGTTGTCACCACATTTTACATCCAACCGGCCTTTTGGCAAACCTCTTTTTTCCTGGTGATTGTAATTCTTACAGGATTGGTCCTCACTTTTTTCTGCAGTTGGTTGATTCTGAAAACGAAGCGCAGAAAAGAAACGGAGAAAATGCAGATCGAAAAACTACTGGCTGAATATCGTCTTACGGCTTTAAAAGCGCAGGTCAATCCGCATTTTATGTCCAATTCATTGGTGGCTATTCAGGAATTGATTATTCTAAAAGAAACCTCCAAGGCGAACCAATATTTGGCCAAATTCAGTATGTTACTCCGCTATTTATTAGATTATTCGGATCAATCCGTGACTACTCTTTTCAACGAATTAAAGGTTGTTGAGCTATATGTAGAACTCGAACAATTGCGTTTTTCGGACCGTTTTGAGTTTATCAGGGAAATAGATGAAACGATTCAGATGGATCAATTGTTCATTCCTGCATTAATTACTCAGCCATTGATTGAAAATGCTATTTGGCATGGATTGTTGCCTTTGTCTGATAAACGAATCCCAACCCTTACCTTATCAATTACTTTGGATGAAAAGATACTCTGCATTTCAATCAGTGATAACGGGGTAGGAAGAAAGAATGCTACTTCTCAAGCGGATAAACAGACCACATTCAAGAAATCAAAAGGAATGAAATTGATCGAAAAACGAATCGAAAACCTCAATAAATTACATGCACCCGCGAGCGGGTCGATCGAGTTTATTGATTGTTTGGATGAAGCCGGAAATCCGATCGGATCAACAGTGCATCTGAGCTTTTCGTTAGAACTTTTAAATAAACTATACCATGAAAGGAATCAGGAGTCTTATTATTGATGACGAGGCTGCAAACCGTAATGTATTGGCCAGCATGTTGGAAGAACATTGCCCTTCAATTGAATTGATCGGCACCGGAAGCTCTGTGGAAGAAGGCTACCGTTTGATTTGCGATTCGCAACCCGAATTGGTGTTTCTGGATGTTCAAATGGTTTCACATACGGGGTTTGACCTCTTGCGCATGTTTGAAAAAATTTCCTTTCACGTCATTTTTGTCACTGCTTTTGATTCGTATGCAATGCAGGCATTTGAATTCAATGCGGTAGATTACATTCTGAAACCAATTGATTACGGCAAACTGATTCGAGCAGTAAGTAGAGTGGAGAGCTCCATTCGTTTTGGAGACAACTCCAATATCATTCACTTTGTTCAGTCGATTGATGAGAAAAACCAGTTTGTCAAACGCATTCCTTTTCATCAGAAGGACAAAGTACAAATTGTTGATCTGGACAGGATCAGTTACATCCAGGCAGCTAGGAATTATTGCGAGATTGTTACGGAAGACAATCAACGGATTGTTTCTACAAAACCACTATCTGACTATGATATTTTGTTACGGCCTTACCGCCATTTTCTCCGCATTAATAAAAGCGTTCTGATAAACATCCATCATATTTTAAACTATTCCAAAGGAGCGGAATGCATTATCACCATGAAGCATTGCCTGGAAGATTTTGAGGTTTCGCGGAGAAAGAAAACAGAGATTTTGCAGTATTTGAAGGAATCTTAAAACTAAAAATGGCTCTTGGTATTTTATGCATTTTTCATTTTTGGGTTGAATTCCTTATGTTTGAACTAGATAGTTCAGTCAGATCAGTAAGTTATCTTAATCATTATTCAAATTGCACACTATGAAGAAATTAGTACTTGGAATCATCACAATCTGTAGTTTTACCATCCATTCAACTGCTCAAAGCGCCAATTGGAATGCTCCAGTTACTGTTGCATTAGGGACTACTTACAGCAATGTTTATCCACGAATCGCATTGACGACAGGAGATAATCCGCAAGTGATCTGGGAGAGTGGTGGTACTAAAAAAATCTATACATCGCGTTGGAACGGAACGGGCTTTACAAATCCCATAGCTCTAAACCCTGCAGGTGTGTTTCCATACATTGCAACCTGGACAGGCGCTGAAATTGCTTCGTCAGGAGATACTGTTTTTGTAGTTTTCAGTACGGAACCGGTTGGGAATACAGCTCAGGTCTATACTGTCCGCTCATTGGATGGTGGGGTTACTTTTCAGGACACCGTCCGGGTAGATCAGATCGGGACAGATATTCCGCGTTTTCCATCCATTGCCGTTGGTTTGAACGGAAACCCGACAGTCAACTTTATGCGTTTTAACTCGTCATTTGGAGATCCTGAATATTCCATTTCACGTTCAACAACTGGTGGTGCAACTTATTTAGCTCCGATAAATCCCACTGCATCTGCACCCGGATTTGTTTGTGATTGTTGTCCGGCAACGGTTGTTACTTCCGGGAACCAACACGTATTGCTTTTCCGCAATGATGACAATAATATCCGGGAAATGTGGGGATGTTATTCCACTGATGGAAGTGCAAGTTTCACCGCTTTTGGAGAAATAGATCAAACAAACTGGATGATCTCGTCTTGTCCTTCAAGCGGACCATCCGGTGTGATTTCGGGTGATTCTCTTGTTTCAACCTGGATGAGCAATAGCGATGTTTATATCAGTTCGGTGAACCTGAACGATCAACAGATCGGAACGCATCGAAAGCTTTCCCCAATGGGCTTAGGAGTTCAGAATTATCCGATCATAGCGGGAAAAGGGGATACGCTTGCACTAGTTTGGCAAAATACAAACGGTGGTTCCAGTGATATTTTCTTCACTTACTCGGTAACCGGAACTGCTGGTTTGGGGGTGAATATTGATACTTTGACACCCGGTGGTGTCGGATCACAAACCAGGCCGGATATCCAGTTTTCAAACGGGAAATTTCATGTGGTATACAGCGACAATGTAGGGACTAATGTGTGGTATCTGCAGGGAACAATCGATCCGAATTCCCTGGGATTAAATGAACCTGAAGCCAATGCTAACATGGACATCTTCACTACCCAAACGGATGGAAAAACGACCCTCCATGTGAAATCGGAGGTAAGCACGGAATCAACTGTTCAATTGGTCAATTCGGCAGGGCAACAGGTTTCGGTTAGCAAGCAACAGATCGGTAAAGGAATTTCCACGATTTCCATTCCTGAGAATATTCAGAGAGGAGTTTATTTTGTGGTACTCGAAACGAACGCAGGAAGAGTTTATAAGCAGAAGGTGGTTTTATAAGGATTCTTTTCTAAAAAGAAAATTGAAAAATTCTAAGTTAAAAAGCGCAGAACTTCCCAATTCTGCGCTTTTACTTCGTAAGTAAAGAAATGATTAGTTATTCCACAACAAGCTGCGTTGCTGATGTTTGTCCATTCATCGTATAATTCACGATATAAAGACCTGATTTAAGTGATGGTGCCAAGTGAATGGTATTGTTACCGTTTTTAGTTTCGATTTGCGATCTGTAAACCTGTTTTCCGGTGATATCGGTCACTTTGATCTCTGCTAAACTTCCATCTCCGCTTGCCTGAATTGAAAATACCCCTTTATTTGGGTTGGGATATACCAGGATGTTTTGTTGAATGGTAGATTCTTCCAAACCTAGCGTACAATTAATGCCGTTGCGCTCACACCATCTTCCCATGAATTCCTGGTAGTATTGGTTCGTGATAGAAGCATCATGAACAATCACAGTATTTTCATCGTTTTTTTGATCAGCTCCATTACTCCAGTTATGTGAACCTGTCAGTATGATCGGATCTGAAGCTGTATTTGACGCATCGACAATGAGATACTTGTGATGGAAAATCCAGTTGTGACCGTTTACAGCCAAATTTGCACCCATATCCGGAGAAAGTATTCCGTAAGGCGTAGCGGAAGTTCCTGCATCATCAATGATTCCTTTGGCATCTAAAGTTTGTTGCTGAATTCGGTCGCGAATAGCATAAGCAAGATCTGAACGCGTAATGACCATGACGGCAAAATAAAGATCATCATCCGCAGTCGCAATGGTATTTATAATTTGTGTATTTACCTGGTCTGATGGACTGAAATAGGACTCGACACGCTTTCCTCCAATGATATATTCATGTGGCGTATTATCCGTTTTAAACTGTCCGAATTTAGATATTGTCATGTTTGGCTGTGAAACCTGACTGCTGTCTCCCCACATTTCATCGAATTCCATTTTATAGCCACGAGCCAAACTTTGGTCCTGGAAAATGATTACATTATTTGCGTCATCATCTAACTGTCCTTCCGTGAAGTTGGTAGATCCTGTCCAAACTACAGGACGATTCGGATTACTTACGTTAGCGTCCATAATCACAAATTTGTTGTGCATGATCGTGTAATCGCTTCCCTGTGGTGTAGATAATACAGGAATTCCGTTATTCAGACCATTAACCCCAGAGTTTACCGTACTTCCATCGCTAATCACACGGATCTTTACTCCGCGTGTATAAGCATTGTTCACAGCAGTTATGATTTTTATTGCATCTACCGAGTGATCCCAATTGTAAATGGCAATATCAAGTGAGTATTGGGTTCTGTCTATATATGCAGCAAGTGTGTCAGCAATTCGGTGATTTAGGTAACCAGCGTTTGTTCCGGTTGAATAGCTAACATCTGGTATGCGATTGAAATAAGCCTTGATCTGCCCGGAAGAAAGTGATTGTGTTGCAAAGGTGCGTTCCAATGTTACAGCACTATCAGCACCGTTATAAGAATAAGCACGCACATAGTAGATTGTTGCAGGGGTAAGACCCGTTAGGGAAGCGACATGATTGATTGAATTTCCGGAAGGAATCATCCCAAGCTCTAAGGCCGGAGTTATTCCGTACTTAATATATGAATTCGTTCCCGCAACGTTGGTTGACCAGTCGATATCAAAACCGGTGGTTGTAATTGCAGAAGTACCAATGGGCTGTGTAATAAAAATCGATGAAGTACTTTCAATATCGTTTAGTGTTCTTAAAAGCAATTGATAACCTGAAGTACAACCTGTTGTAGGTGTAAAACAGAATTGTGACATGATTCCGGTCAGATTCACAGATCCGCTTGGAATAACTTCTCCGACCAATGGGCTTCCATTTGTTATGCGTACCTACATTGTTTGACCGCCCATCGTTACGTTGTAATTGGTGTTTCCGGCAAAAGTAGCTCCTCCGTTAGCAAAGGTACATGCATCAAAATGAATCAATTCGCTTTCATGCAGTTCACTGATTGTTGAAAAATCGGTAATTAACTGTGCAGCAGGAAGTGCCACATTCGAGAGCACATTCATGGAAGTAACCGGAGTCACTTCCGCAAGGTTATTATAGTTGGTCATGGTTCCTGTTATCAGAACAGAATCACCTTCATTGATTGAGCTTATATTGGATCCGTAGATTGCGATTCCTCCTGTAGCATCCTGAATGTAACGGATGTTGGGTAACTCAGGTCCATTTAGAGCCACGCCTCTAAAAGTTACGGTGTTTCCGACTGCAGCAGTACGCGCAGTAGCTATGTCTTGGGCTTTAATGGAAATAACGGCTAAAAAACAACCGATAACCAATAAGAAATGTTTTGTCATGTTTTTTATCTTAATAATCAGGGACAAAATTCGGGATCAGTTGTTATAGAATTATTATCGAAGAATGGTATTTCTGATCACTAAATGGATTTACTTTGAATCTCAATCCAGCCAAACAGAAGAGACGCAATACTTTGAATAAATGGTTTTAGATATAATTGTCCAATTCAATAAAAATTTAAGATTCTAAGAAAACAATATAAAACGGATTAAGATCGAAAAGTATTCAGAAAGGAATTTATATGTAGTATTGGAAATTAAAGTATAGAGAGTTTATAAGTAAAGTAAGGAAGTAGTTTGAAAAGATTGGAGAAATTAAATTGGCTACAAATTCTTACATTTATAATTAAAATTAGTTTAAGCAAAATAGAGACGATTTTAACATTAAAATTTGATTTTTATTTTGCTTAGATTCCGCAATTTGAAAAAAAGTTCCAATCATGGAAGAAGAAAGAGATAGACACATCAGTAAACACATTAATAAATTACTTTTAGATCCTAATAACTATAGATTTATTGATAATAAGGATTATAAGCTAGTATCGGAATCTGATATTGCAGAAAAGCGTATACAAGAAAGGACTTATAATCTTTTAGTCGGAAAAAATGAGGAGTTAATTAGTGATCTCATCACTAGTTATAAATCGAATGGAATACTTAAACTTGATCCAATTCAGGTTAAAAAACTTCCAGATGACAATTACTTAGTTATTGAAGGGAATCGTAGAACCGCAGCTTTGAAATATCTGTATGAACAGTTTCTAAAGTCCAATGACGTTGGTAAATTATCAGAAAAAGATTTTAAAAGTGTTGAGCTTGTTTTAATTTCTGATGAAAGTCCGGTCCAACACTTGATCACAATGGGACTTCATCATATTAGTGGAAAGAAAAAATGGAGTCCGGTGAATCAGGCTCAGTTAGTTTCGGATCTTAGATTTAAATTTGGAATGACTGAGGAACAAGTTTGTGATTCTCTTGCAATAACAAAACATAATCTTAGAAGAAATTTAAGGGTTTTGGCTTTGATTGATAGATATAAACAATCTGATTTTGGCGACCAGTTTCAAACAAATATGTATTCTGTATTTGAAGAAATTATAAAAAATGTTAGAGTTAAAAATTGGCTTAAGTGGAACGATGCTGAAATGAAGCCAGATGATATAGAGAATGAAGAAAAAATATTCTCTTGGATTTCTAGAGAAGCATTGATTAATCATTTCGAAGATGGCACAGAACAAGAGATCATAAATGAACCCATAATTACCAAAAGTCATGAGATTCGTGAATTGTCAAAATTTATTTATGATTCAGTTGCAGTTGCGGAAATGGAAGAAGCTAGGAGTATTACAGCTGGTTTTGTTCTAAGTGACGCGGTTGGAGAGGCAAGATTAAAAAATGCTATAGAGAATATTACAAAAGAAGTAAATGATGTTTTTAAATTTAGTGAACACTTAGGTGATGATGAATTAAGTCGTATTGAAAAACTAAAAATGAAAATAGAGAAGCTTATTGGTAATGAGACTTCAACAATCGAACTTGTAAATAGACAATCAGGAATTTACTTTAATGAGGTTCAACAGCATTTTAAATCCTTAAAAATTAATAAGTATAGAAAACTTGAAAATTTATCCATTTCAAATTTAGGAAGAGTAAATATTTTTGCTGGTGGTAACAACACTGGTAAAACATCATTTCTTGAGTTAGTCTATTTGTTTACAAGATTGAATACAATACAGTCTCTTATTGAATTGGAAAGATTTAGAGGACAGTTTTTTAATGGTTTAACAACAAAGTGGTTTGATAAAATTTTCGTTGATGAAATAAATTTGACAGGAGAATTTAATAATACTGAGTGTTCACTGATAATATCAAAGTTTGAAACAGATGAGAATATTGATAAAAGTCAATATTTGAATAGTATTCTTTCAGAATCCACTGTGAATAACGATTCATTTAGTAGTACAATTCATTTATTTGAAAACTTAGATCCACAACTTTTCTATGATAAGAGTCAATATTTATGTGAAGCTACATTTACTAGTCCATATAGATATAACGGAGATCTTCTTAAGAGAGCACATGCTCGATCTATCCAAAATAAATATTTCGATGAAATTCTCAAATTTCTAAAAGAAAAAATGGATCCTAGTATTGAAAAGATTGAAATGATAAGTATTGATAATGAGAGCAGATTTATGGTTAGTACGTCAAAAATTGATCATGCTATTGATATTACAAAGTATGGTGAGGGTTTGCAACGTGTTTTTGAAATAACTCTCCTTATGGGGTATAGTAGTAATGGCCTAATTTGTATTGATGAACTAGATAGTGCAATTCATAAAAATTTGTTGGTTGATTTTACTGCTTTCATTCAGGAATTAGCGGTAAAATTTAATGTTCAAGTATTCTTAACAACCCATAGCAAAGAATGCATTGATGCTTTTGTAGAGAATGGGTATGCTGATGATGAATTAATGGCTTATGGTTTAAAGGAAGTTGAAGGTAATATTGAATGTAAATTTCTTGAAGGAAGCAAATTAAAACAGTTAGTCGAAACCCTTGATATTGATATCCGATAATTATGGTAAATCACATTATAGCTGTTTTATGCGAGGGTCCTCATGACATAGCATTTATTACACGAATTTTAAAATTTAATGAATTTAAAAGCTTTCAAGGAACAAAACTTAAGGATTATCCGAAACCAATAGATAGTTTTTTAAAAACCGAAGTTTTAAAAACAAATGTGGATGATTTAAATTTAGTAGAAATTCGGCAAGTTTTATTACCGCTATCTACGCTAAAAAAAGGTTCAAATTATCTATTATTCTATTCATTGAATGGAGACTCTAAAAAGGCTGAAAGGCAAAGGTTATTAAAAGATTTTTACAATTTCATACCAAAGGAGAATGAAATTAGTGTATTACCAGAAGATACAAAACTTTCTGTTATTTATTTTTTTGATGCCGATGAGAAGGGTGTTAAAACTAGGATTGCAGAAATAAATGAAGAAATTAATCAGACGATTGGTGTTAGTCCATTTACTGATCATTTAGAAATTCGCACATTTAACAATTTGAACTTAGGAGCTTACATATTTTCTTCATCAGATGGTAATGGGAAATTAGAAGATTTAGTTATTCCCTTAATGACAGATCAGAATGAAGGGATATTCCAAGCTGCTAATTCATTCTTAGATAGTCAATTTAATGAGAGTCGTAAGATAAAGTATGACAGGGATAAATCATTAATCGGTTTGGTTGGTCAATTGCAATTGTCAGGATGTTCAAATGTTGTGCATATTGAAAAGACTGATTATATATCAATTGATAATATTAAGGCGAATGACAAATGCTTGGAAATTGCAAGTTATTTTTCCAAGTTCATTTAATCAATTTAACTTTCGAACAATTTTGATTATCAGTTGGCAATTACATTTTTTAACAAACAAAAAATGCCCCGATCCCGTACATACGGGATGGGGCATTCCTCTTGGTTATTGGTGTTAATTGTGATCGTACTCGTGCCCTAGTGCGACCACATCAACTTCTTTGAGCAACGCTCGTGCTTTTTTATTGGAAATCTGTCTTTTGAAGATATCGAAGATCAAATAGACACATGGAACGATGATCAGCGTCAACAACATCGAACTGGTTAAACCACCGATCAATACCCAAGCCAATCCGGCTTTCCATTCAGCTCCTGCTCCGTGAGCAAATGCAATCGGCATCATACCGAAAACCATTGCCAGCGTCGTCATTAAGATCGGACGTAAACGTGCCTGACCTGCAATGATCAATGCTTCAACCGTATTGTGTCCGTCGGCCTTTTTCTGGTTCGTAAAGTCGACAATCAGGATCGCATTCTTCGCTACCAACCCGATGAGCATGATCATACCCAACATGGAGAAGATACTGATTGGCTCCGATGATAGTGCCAATGCAAGCAAAGCTCCGATAATCGCCAATGGAATGGAGAACAAAACAACGAACGGGTACACATACGAATCGTACAATGCTACCATGATGAGGTAAACAAAGAGGATGGAAGCGAGGATCGCTAACAATAAGTTCCCGAATGCTTCCGCCATGTTTTTCGCGTCACCTTCAAAACTGTAAACTGTATTGCTTGGAAGCGGATCTTTTTCAATCAGTTTTGCGAACTCGTCTGTTACCTGCTGACTGGAAGTACCCAATACCTGGGAAGTGACAGTAATTGAAGGAATACGGTTCATGCGTTCCAATTTGGAAGGTCCGCTCGCTTTACCGATTTTTGCAAACTGGCTCAACTTGATCTCTTCTCCTTTGTCATTGATGAAGTAAACCTCTTTCACATCCGAAGTGCTTTTACGATCGAAATCGTCATAATTCACCAGGATATCGTAGTCTTTTCCATTTTCAGAATATTTGGAATTATCGTCTCCGTTGAATGACATCTGAAGCGTGGAACCAACCGTATTCATGTTTAATCCCAGTTCAGCCATCTTATCGCGGTCAATGTTTACCGTAATTTCCGGATTTCCTGTTTCAACGGACACTTTTACCTCCGCAGTTCCTTTGATTGACTTCAATGTTTCGACCACTTTGGAAGCAGCCACATAGTTCGAATCCATGTCGTTCCCTGTTACTGCGATCTGGATCGGTGCATCGTCTGCTCCACCCATGATACCTACAGCTGCAGAGTTCACTTTGACATCCGGAAGCATGTTTTCCAGGTCCTGCTTCATTAGCTGGGCAATGATGGCCGCAGATTGATCTCTTTTCTCTTTTGGAATGATTTTCACCGTTAACTGGGCCTTGTTATTGGCATTACTTTGAGAACCCATGTTTCCGCTGGCAGTTCCCACACTTGTGAATACATTGAGCACTTCCGGTTTAT
>Ga0247691_1000093_pt1 | contig 23715 bp, 22 predicted proteins | sample CNK32_metaG_FD_182721 | JGI IMG/M metagenome (GOLD analysis project Ga0247691, IMG submission 182721) | Soil microbial communities from Purdue University Martell Research Forest, Indiana, United States - CNK32 | ecosystem: Environmental > Terrestrial > Soil > Temperate forest > Bulk soil...
AAAAGTCGGTAATCAGTTTTTCCACTTCAGCCTGTACTTCTAAAAACAAACCTCCGAGCATCCGCTGGGTTTCAATTGCAATCTCAGAATGGTTGTAGTGCTGGATATTGTCGATATTCTTAATGAAGATCAGGTCCGCATCAACCGAGGCAAAATTTTCCAACAAAGCCCCATGTCCGGCCGGTCTTGTCAGGTATTCTCCTTCCGGACTGATAATCGGCTGGAAATTATCATCAAAAGCAATTGCATTCGTATCGACATTCTGCACCGAAAATTCCACTTCAAACTTTTTGGAAGTCATTCCTTCCAAGAATTCCAGTTGACGCTGGATATATTCCTCAAATTTAGACTGAATAGTAAAATGAAAAGAACAGGTATTCTGATTCAGTAACTGTCCTTGCACCACGTGTTCCTGGATCGGGCAAAGTAAAAAAGGCCCGGTTTTATGAAAGGGGATCAATCCTTTCGGAAGATGTGCCAATCCATATCCTTTGTTGTTCAAAATGAACGAAACAAACGCATCCAGGTCCATACTTCTATTGCGTAACGCTTTCTGGATCGACAAGGGAAACTGATAGAAAAAAGCGAAATCTTCAATATGGGTCAAAAAACGTTCTACATATCCACTATTGCTCTCATTCGGGTTGTCCAAAAACTCGAACAAAAAATGGAACATCCTGGAACCCGAACCTGAGGCAGGGATAAAGAACGAGATCTTCTTATCGGAATGGTAAAACGAATGGGCTAAATCGGCAATTTTCTCGTCACTTAAAACGATGATCCCTTCCTGAATTTTACAGGCAGAAACCAAATTCAATGCCGGTTGCGGAGCTCGCAAGCGTTCGATCTGTAATTCTATCGTAGTTTTTAGCATAAGCATGCTTCCTGTAGCGTTTTTTTGTTTCTTTGCGTCATGCAAAATTCCAAATCAATTTTCGGATTTTTACTTAAGTCTAAAGGTAGACATGGAATTCACTCTCCCTTTGTTTTCGACTTTGTCGACAACTGTTTAACGACAAAAGTGGATAAAAATTTTCTCACTTCACGAAAAAAATGGCTACAAAAGGTCAAAAACAACCGGGAACAATTTAAAATCACCGATTTAGGTGCAGGTTCCAAACAAATGGGAAAGACCCGCTCGGTAGCTGATTTGGCACGAAATGCAAGCAGCAAAGGCCTTTATGGTGAAATCTTATGGAAAATTGCGCATCATTACAAACCAGCACTTCTTCTGGAACTAGGAACATCGATCGGAACAGGTTCCATACATTTGAAATCAGGAAATCCAGCTAGCCACTTAATTACCGTAGAAGGCTGTGATGCCATCTTACGGCGTGCCTCCCAACAGTTCGATACCTGGAATTTATCGAGGATCACAACCATTTGCAGTTCTTTTGAGGATTTTGTAAAACTTCCAAGTATTGGAGCCTATGATCTGATCTTCCTGGATGGCAATCATTCCGGAGAAGCAACTCGAAATTACATTGATTCGTTATTCGAGCATACGCATAGCAATACGGCATTTATCCTGGACGATATCCGCTGGAGCGATGATATGTGGGATTGTTGGAATGAATTGGTTTCAGATTCACGCTTCCATGTTTCCATTGATTTAGGAAGAATGGGAATTCTTTGGAGAAGGGAAGAACAGACAAAAGAAGGATTTACAATTAGGCCAAAGATATTCAGGACCAAATTATTTTAAACAGGTAGGGCCGCGATTAATCTGACTTGATGTATACTCACCAAAATAACAATACTGTTTCTGATTTAGAAAACAATCCAAGCTTCAACTGAATATTCACTATGTGTTCTATGTATCTATGTGGTTTATTTACCACATAGCACACAGTAGTTCACATAGTTTTTTAGAGTTGTTTATCTAGCTTTCTAAATTATTACCGATTAATCCCAGCCCTAACTGTATTTTATTTAAGATTTCTCCACAGATCCCATTGTGATCAGGTAACGAAGGATTTTCTCCTGCCCTGCTTCATCAATATGATGTCCTTCCTTAGTATTCACTTTCTTCACCATTCTCGGTACAATCTCTTTCCACTCTGATTCCGGCTCGGAAGCAGGTTTTTTCAGTTTATGGCATAAATTACAATTTGCTTCAAATAACTGTTTCCCCTGATACAATTCATCCAAGGTATATCCCGGGAATTTGGTTTGCACGCGGTCAACGTCTCCCTGAGAAGGCATTGCCTCCACTTTTGGAGTTGAATTCTTTGCGGTTCCACAAGCAACCAAAATTGCGATGCATGCACCTGCTAATAGACTTTTTTTATTCATACTGCTTTGATAAATTGGAGTTCTTTTTAATGAGAATATTAAAAACACCAGGTAAGTTGCAATTAATTACTAGTTTTCGTTCAATCAAATATATGAAAATTCTTCTGGTTGTTATATTAACATTACGAACAATAATCGGAAAATAATTAACTTTAAATCATGAAAGTTTACACCAAAAAAGGAGACAGCGGAACAACCGGTTTGATTGGAGGAACCCGTCTTCCCAAGCACCATATCCGAATTGAAAGCTACGGAACGGTAGACGAACTGAACAGCTATATCGGTTTGCTTCGTGATCTGATCGGAGAAGATTCAAAGTCAGCAGTATTGATCGAAATCCAGGACCGTCTATTCACAATCGGTTCTCAGTTGGCGGCAGATCCGATAAAATCAAAAATGACACTCCCTGAGATCTTTGAAAGTGATATCACTTATTTGGAAAATCAGATCGATGCTATGGACAATGATTTGCCTCCTATGAAATTCTTCGTTCTTCCGGGTGGAAATGTCATTGTTTCTCAATGTCATATCGCACGTTGCATTTGCAGAAGGGCCGAAAGATTGGTCTCTCAATTAAGCGAATCGGAAAAAGTAAATCCATTGATCAGCGCTTACATGAATCGGCTGAGTGACTACTTATTTGTCCTTTCCAGAAAACTTGCTCACGAACTAAAAGCAACGGAGACTCCATGGAAACCAAGAACCGCTTGATTTTCAGTGGATTAAAAAGTAAAATAAAAGTTTTTTTTTTATCCTGAAGAAAACACTTGGATTTTTTTAGAATAAGATTATTTTTGCGCAAATAAACAACAATATATACTAAGACATGTACTGGACATTAGAACTAGCATCCTACTTAGAAGACGCTCCCTGGCCTGCAACAAAAGACGAGTTAATTGACTATGCAATTAGAGCAGGTGCTCCCTTAGAAGTAGTTGAAAATCTGCAAGATTTAGAAGATGAGGGCGATGTATATGAAAGCATTGAAGAAATTTGGCCGGATTATCCTTCCAAAGATGACTTCTTATTTAACGAAGATGAATATTAATTCATAAAACATAAAAAGGTTCTCGCTTTGAGAACCTTTTTTTTGCTTCAACCTTTTATTGAAAAATCGTTGATTTCTTTCAGTTAATTGAATTAACCAATATTTAACACCGTTAAATTTGGCTATGTTTCAACTCTGAGTTAGTTTTACATCATGAAAAGTTTGCTTATTGGATTTTTTCAGGTCTTATGTTTCCTCCAAATCTTTGGTGCGAATCAGCTGAATGCTCCATTAAACCAAGCAAACTCCTCCTATAATTTTCATCACCGACCTTCAGAACACACTCAATTTGTAGTTAAACTTCACAAATCGAACTCTGCAATCAACACCAATTCTTCCATACCATTTGAAGACACGGAATTGATCTTTGAGAACCTGGAAGAGGAAACAGAAGACTTTTCTTCTGGAAAACACCTTTATAATAATCTATATTTTGCGGGTATCCCTGTAGACCAATCGCTCGATTACCTCTACGGAAACACCAAAAATAGCTCAACGTTCTGTGAACAGTCGTCTTTTATTCTGTCGAATAAGAGACATGTCGTTTTTCAAGTTTTCAGAATCTAGAATCCAGTAGACAATCACTCATTGTCGCAACAGTTACAATTATACTATCGATTGATTTGATGTTAATTAAAACAATCATATATTGGTTAACTATTGCTGGATCTAACAATCCAAAACACCATTTACAAAAAAAAACAAATCGTTTTTAAAAGCAAGATTATTATGAAGAGAGTTCTCATTCTCATGGGCTTGTGCGCTGCACTAATCAGCACAAGTTGCCAATCAGCAAAAGAAGAAAAGGAAGTTGCCAGCAAGCTATTGGTAACGAATCCAATCATAATGGACACAACAATTATCCGGGATTATGTGTGTCAAATACGTGCAATTCAACATATTGAGATCAGGGCCCTCGAAAAAGGTTACCTGCAAAAGATCTACGTAGACGAAGGTCAATTGGTTAAACAGGGACAGATGATGTTCCAGATCATGCCGATGATGTACCAGGCAGAAATGCAAAAAGCAGAAGCTGAAGCAGATTTCGCAAAAACGGAATACCTGAATGCAAAATTATTGGCTGACAGTAATATCATTTCCAAAAATCAGCTTGCATTGGTAAGAGCAAAATACAACAAGGCAAAAGCTGAATTGTCATTTGCTCAGGTGCGCTTAGGTTTCACTGAAATCAAAGCTCCGTTTAGTGGTATCATGGACCGTTTCCAGGTTCGATTGGGAAGTTTGGTGGATGAAGGTGATTTGTTGACCACACTTTCCGACAACAGCAAATTGTGGGTTTACTTCAACGTTCCCGAAGCTGAATACCTGAATTTCAAAACCGTTTCCAACAGCGACAACATGAAAAATGTGCGTTTGTTGATGGCAAACAATGAAGTGTATGAACATCCCGGTGTGGTAGAAACAATCGAAGCGGATTTCAATAACGAAACCGGTACTATTGCTTTCCGTGCTACATTCCCAAATCCAAAGGCTCTTTTGAGACATGGTGAAACAGGAAGTATCCAGATGGTTGTTCCTTTGAAAAAGGCTTTGATCATTCCTCAGAAAGCTACTTATGAAATTCTGGAAAAAAAGTATGTATTTGTTGTTGATAAAGACAATGTAGTCCATTCCAGAGAGGTTGTAATACGCTCTGAAATGCCGGACCTTTACATAATCAAAAGCGGGTTGAAACCTGAAGAGCGCATTCTATTGGAAGGAATTCGTAAAGTAAGGGATGGTGATAAGATCACTTACAAATACCAGGAGCCGAAATCTGTGATTTCTCATCTACAAGTTTACACGGAGTAATTCACGCTTTTTTAATCCATTCAGATTATGTTTAATAAATTCATACATAGACCTGTTTTAGCGATCGTGCTATCCCTGGTCATCATCTTCATGGGAGTACTTGCGATCAGTGGTTTATCCACATCACAGTTCCCTGAAATTGCACCACCAACTGTTATCGTAAGGGCTTCCTATCCGGGAGCAAGTGCGAAAGTACTGACTGAATCCGTTTTAATTCCATTGGAACAAGCCGTGAATGGAGTTCCCGGAATGAAATACATGACCTCCGATGCAACCAGTGCCGGGGAAGCCAACATCCAAATCGTATTCAACCTGGGTACGGACCCGGATCAGGCCTTGGTACAGGTTAATACACGTATTGCTCAGGTATTGAACCGTTTGCCTGTCCTGGTACAACGGGAAGGGGTTATCGTAAACCGGATCATGCCGAGTATGTTGATGTATGTCAACTTGTACAGTAAGGACCCGACAGCAGATATGAAATTCATTTTCAACGTTGCCGGGGTAAATATGATTCCTGAGTTACAGCGTATCAACGGAATCGGTCAGGCAAGTATCCTGGGTAGTCGCCAATACGCAATGCGTATCTGGTTGAAACCTGATAGAATGCGTGCTTATAATGTTTCTGCTGAGGAAATCATGGAATCCTTAGGTTCCCAAAGTGTCATCGGTTCTCCGGGTCGTATCGGACGAAGTGACGGTAAGCGTGCTGAAGCATTGGAATACGTATTAACCTACAAAGGTCGTTTCAATGAAGCAGACGAATATAAGAATGTCATTATCCGCTCCACTCCCGACGGAGAGATTCTTCGCCTAAAAGACGTTGCAAACGTAGAGCTCGGAAGTGAGTATTACGATATCTACTCTAATAAGGACGAATACCCTTCTGCTGCGATCGTATTGAAACAAACATACGGAAGTAATGCAACGGAAGTAATTGGTCGTGTAAAAGAGAAACTGGAAGAATTGAAGAAAACATCCTTCCCTCCGGGAATGGAATATGAGATCAGTTATGACGTTTCGAACTTCCTGGATGCTTCGATTGAAAAAGTGATCCATACCTTGGGTGAAGCCTTCATTCTAGTTGCCTTGGTGGTATTCCTATTCCTTGGTGACTTCCGTTCTACCCTTATCCCGACAATTGCAGTTCCGGTTTCCTTGATTGGTGCCTTCATGTTCATGCAGATGTTCGGTCTGACAATCAACTTGATTACCTTATTTGCGTTAGTACTCGCCATTGGTATTGTGGTCGATGATGCCATAGTCGTCGTCGAGGCCGTCCATGCCAAGATGGAAGAAGAACATCTTTCCCCTTACATGGCCGTGAAAAAAGTACTCAAGGAGATCAGTGGTGCCGTAATTGCAATTACCTTATTGATGACTGCGGTATTCGTACCGGTAGCCTTCATGACTGGTCCCGTGGGTATTTTCTACCGCCAGTTCGCTATCACTATGGCAACTTCCATTGTATTATCCGGATTGGTTGCATTGACACTGACACCCGTACTTTGTGCGATGTTATTGAAAAACAACCACGGAAAACCGAGAAAGAGAACGCCGATTAACCGATTCCTGGATTGGTTCAACAGAGGTTTTGAGAAATTGACGGGTAGATATGTCGGTCTTTTGAACAAAATCGTAAGCAGACGATTGGTGACATTCGTGATCTTGCTTGCTTTCGGTTTGGGGATTTTCGGATTGAGCCAGAAATTACCTTCCGGATTTATTCCAAGTGAAGACCAGGGGATGATCTATGCGATCATTCAAACACCTCCGGGATCAACCTTGGAAAGAACCAACGATATTGCCCGTAAACTGCAAGGAATCGCAGAAAAAGTGGACGGTATCAAATCGGTTTCTGCTTTGGCCGGATACGAGGTATTGACAGAAGGACGTGGTTCCAATGCCGGAACCTGTCTGATCAACCTGGATCCTTGGGAGGAAAGAAAACACAACGTCCAGGAAATCATTTACGAACTGGAAGAAAAAGCAAAAGTAATTCCGGGAGCAACCATTGAGTTCTTCGACCCGCCGGCAGTTCCGGGATATGGTGCAGCAGGAGGTTTCTCCTTGCAGTTATTGGATAAAACCAATACAGGCGACTATCTGGAATTGGAGCGCGTGAATACGGAATTCATGAATGCACTGCGTAAGCGTAAAGAGATCACAGGTCTATTTACATTCTATAGTGCGAACTATCCGCAGTATGAGCTTCATATCAACAACGATCTGGCCATGCAAAAAGGAGTTTCCATTGGGAATGCGATGAATACCTTATCGATTTTGATCGGTAGTACCTATGAACTCGGTTTCATCAAGTACCAGCGTTTCTTCAAGGTATTCGTCCAGGCTTCTCCGGAATACAGGAGATTACCTGAAGACATCATGAAACTGTACGTGAAAAACGACCGTGGTGAGATGGTTCCATTCTCCGCTTTCATGACGATTGTCAAATCCCAGGGAGCGAATGAGATCAACCGCTACAACATGTACACAACAGCTTCCATTCGTGGTTCTGCCGCAAAAGGATTCAGTAGTGGTGAAGCGATCAAAGCAGCACAAGAGGTTGCGAAAGCGAATTTGCCAAGAGGTTATGACATCGACTGGGGAGGACTTTCAAAAGACGAAGTGATGCGTGGAAATGAAGCCTTGTATATCTTCATCGTCGTTTTGATCTTCGTATACTTTGTACTCGCAGCCCAATACGAAAGTTTCATTATTCCATTGGCCGTGATCTTCTCACTTCCAGCCGGAATTTTCGGATCGTTCTTCCTGCTTCAGATCATGGGATTGGAGAATAATATTTACGCCCAGGTCGGACTGGTCATGCTCGTCGGGCTCCTCGGGAAGAATGCCGTTTTGATTGTGGAATTCGCCATGCAGAAGCATCACGAGGGTGCAACGGTACTGGAAGCCGCAATTGAAGGAGCTAAAGTGCGTTTCCGCCCGATTTTGATGACTTCCTTTGCATTTATCGCAGGATTACTTCCATTGGTTGTTGCAACAGGTCCGGGAGCAATCGGAAACAGAACTATTGGTGCTTGTGCGCTTGGAGGAATGCTCTTCGGAACCATTTTCGGAGTAATTATCATTCCGGGATTGTACTACATCTTCGGTTCACTTGCAGCTGGTCGAAAACTGATCAAAAATGAAGATGACAGCTCTTTAACAGAAGACTTTGTGCACGCTATAGACAATTTTCCAACAACAGATGAAACTGAAGAAAACAATGAGCACTAAAAATAAAATCAGTAGCTGGGTTGTAATTGCCTCTATTGCAATCACCGTTACAGCTTGTAAAAGTCTTAAGATCCATTACAAGGACGAAAAAAGATACACTCCTGAAGCTTATCAAAGTTCCAAGGACTCAACGAATTCAGCGGTAGTTAAATGGAAAACATTTTTCCATGATGAAAACCTGATTGCGTTGATTGATACTGCCTTGAAAAACAACCAAGAGTTGAATATCATGATGCAGGAGATTGCTGTTGCTCAATCAGAAGTTCGGGCAAAAAAAGGTGAAATTTTACCTTCTGCTGGAATTGGTGTAGGTGCCGGAGTAGAAAAAGTGGGCGAATACACCCGAGACGGAGCGGTTGAAAAAAACCTTCCAATCAGAGATGGAAAAGCTTTCCCTGATCCGCTTGGAAACCTACAGTTTGGTTTGAATGCATCCTGGGAAGTTGATATCTGGCGTAAATTGCGCAATGGAAGAGATGCAGCGTCTTCCCGTTACCTCGGGACTATCGAAGGAAAAAACTTCATGGTAACGAACCTGGTAGCTGAGATCTCCAATTCGTATTATGAATTAATGGCGTACGATAACAAGCTGGAAATCCTGAAGCAAAATTTGGAAATTCAAAAGAATGCCCTGGAGATTGTGAAAATGCAAAAAATAGCAGGTGAAGTGACCGAATTGGCTGTTAAGAAGTTTGAAGCTGAAGTTTACAAGAACCAAAGTCATTTATTCTATTTGCAACAGCAGATCATCGAAGCGGAAAATCGCATCAACTTCCTGGTTGGTCGTTTTCCTCAACCGGTGGCACGCAACTCAGCAGGATTCCAACAAATGGTTCCTGACACGATTTACAGCGGAATTCCTTCGCAATTATTGCAGAATCGTCCGGATATCCGTCAGGCAGAGTTGAACCTGGTTGCATCCAAATTGGATGTAAAAGTTGCAAGAGCAAACTTCTACCCTTCTCTTCGCATTACAGCCGGAGTCGGTTATCAGGCTTTCAATGTGAGATACCTGATCACCTCTCCTCAGTCCTTGCTTTATAACATTGCAGGGGATTTGGTTGCACCCTTGATCAATAGAAATGCATTGAAGGCAAAGTATGCATCGGCAAATGCAAAACAGATCCAAGCTGTTTATAGTTATGAACAAAAGATTCTGAATGCGTATATCGAAGTGGCCAATCGCATGTCTAAGGTTACAAATCTGAAGAATAGTTACGATTTGAAACTGAAACAGGTAGACGCAATGAACCAATCCATTACAATCTCGACCAATTTGTTTAAATCAGCAAAAGCGGATTACATGGAGGTATTGTTGACACAACGCGATGCAATTGAAGCGAAGTTTGACCTGGTAGAGATCAAACAGGAACAATTATCGAATATGGTCAGCATGTACCAGGCACTGGGAGGTGGTTGGAGACCATAATCCGAGAAGGCAAAAAATGAATTAACGAAAAAGCATCAGTCTATGACTGGTGCTTTTTTGTTGAATGATATCTGGTTAAAAAGATTCCCCCTCTTTCTTTACAGAATTATATTCAATTAAAGTGGTAAATGCCTTTTTCAATCTTTCTACCAAAGCCTGATCAGCTGTGAAATTAAACGGCGCTGAATAATCTTCATAATTCGGACCACTGATTGAAACATATTCGTAATTGGATGTTGATTTTGCATCATCGTCGCATATTGCAGTAATCACACCTTTACCCGAAACAAAAAAATCATTTGCATACACTGAATTCATTCCCATTACTTTGTTCAGGTCAATAGTCGATACACAATATACGAAGGCCTTCCATTCCTTTTTATAAACGAATTTTCCATCATTATAAGAAACAAATTCCCTGCCTAAACCTAAGTTTTCCTTCATTTTGCCAGCAATCCAATCCATGGTTTCCTGCTTCGTAGGTTTCTTCTCCTTAGTGGTAGTTGTTGTTTTTTGACCAAAAGCACTTGCACTAAGAGCAAAGCAAAGAGTAAGCATCAAAAAATTTTTCATCGCTTTTCTAATTTATTTTTTGCCTACTCTAATCGGTTTTCGGCTTTCCCGTTTTTTATAAACTTTTGTGCAAAACTAGGTAATCAATATTGCTCCTTTTACTCTTTCCGAGGTCTAAAAGCAATTCAATTTATATCTGAAAAGTGCAACAAGTAACTCTTGTTGATTAACAATGAATTAGCTTTTTCATCAATTCATAAGCGTTTTTAGAAAAAAGTTTCAAATACCCAAAAAAGCCCCCGTTAATGACGGAGGCTTTTTATTTGGTGTAAATTCCAATCCGTGTAAAAAAACTCCTAAGAAATGGTATAAAGCGTTTCACTCTGAAAGGAAATACCCCTCAATAAATTTTCTTCGTGTGCTTCGTTGTCCTTTTTATGAGTCCCAAAAGAAAGTCAGTCGGTTGGATAATGAAAAAGGCATCCGCTGATTAAAATGAATGCCATTGCATCCAAATTTCACTTTTGTGGGATAAGTGGAAGATTATCCACAATTTACCATGGTAGTTAAATGAATGGAAACAAAAAAAAACTTCCCGGGTATCCGAAAAGTCTTTCTGTAAATTTCTATTTAAGTGTAATTACACGTTAAATCTAAAATGCATGATGTCTCCATCCTGCACGATGTATTCCTTACCTTCTACTTTAAATTTCCCGGCTTCTTTCACAGCAGCTTCCGAACCTAAAGTCGTATAATCTTCGTACTTCATCACCTCCGCACGGATAAATCCTTTTTCAAAATCTGTGTGGATCACTCCGGCAGCTTGTGGAGCCGTAGCACCAACATGAACGGTCCAGGCTCTTACCTCTTTCACTCCGGCAGTAAAATACGTTTGAAGATTCAACAAAGAGTAAGCAGTACGGATCAGGCGATTCACACCTGGCTCTTCCAAACCAAGTTCTTCCAGGAACATCTGGCGCTCTTCGTATGTTTCCAATTCCGTGATATCCGCTTCGATCTTTGCTCCGACAATCAGAATTTGTGCATTTTCATCTTTCACTGCTTCACGAACAGCATCTACATGTGCATTTCCTGTTTTCACTGCGGATTCCTCCACGTTACAAACATACATCACAGGTTTTGATGTGATCAACTGGAACTTCTGAACGATTTCCTGCTCCTTCTCATCAAAACTCATTGAACGAACAGATTTCCCCTGTTCCAATGTGCCTTTAATTGCCAATGCCAAGTCGTTTTCCTTGATGATTTCCTTATCTCCGGATTTTAAAGTTCGGGCCAAAGACTGGATCCGTTTTTCAATGGATTCCAAATCTTTCAATTGCAATTCGATATCGATGATCTCTTTATCACTCACAGGATTAACACGACCGTCAACATGAATGATATTCCCATCTTCAAAGCAACGCAATACATGTAAGATCGCATCTGTTTCGCGGATGTTTGCCAGAAATTGATTACCAAGGCCTTCACCTTTAGAAGCTCCTTTCACCAAACCTGCAATATCCACGATTTCCATGGTTGTCGGAACCACTCTCTCAGGATTCACCATCGATTCCAATTTCTCCAAACGTGGATCAGGAACGGAGATAGTTCCCACATTCGGTTCAATCGTACAGAAAGGAAAATTCGCAGATTGCGCTTTAGCGTTTGATAAACAATTAAACAAAGTCGACTTCCCTACATTCGGCAAACCAACTATTCCGCATTTCAATGCCATAAAATAATTTTTTGCAAAGATACTTTATAATTGCGAATTGAGAAGTGTGTAAGTTACAGCCAATTTATTTTCTTTTGTCTCTTGTCACTGGATAGTTAATGGTTTACTATCGTCTTTTGGTTAAATATAACGGTTTGCAAATAGGCAAAGGCGCCTAACAAGTATAATCATTTTTGCGCTTTTGTTTATTTGGTGTTATAGGTATTTATCTATCGTGAAAATCATGTTTTGTTTCAATTTTCTCAACATGAACGTTTGAGACTTCCAATTTCTTTTCTTAAAAGAGGGGTCCTTATAAACCATGTTTTTATAGTCCGAATCGTTCTTGTGTAGACTACATTGAACATTTATTTGAAAATATTGAATTTCATCGTCATAAATCTTTTGCTTGTCTATCCAAAATGTGTTGTTTGGATTTTTAGATCTAATTTCTGGATTTTGCCAATTACAACTATCCATGTAAAAGTTGAAATCATCCACGAATATTTCAATTTCTTTTACCTTACGACTTCCTTTATAATTGAGCGTTACTTCATATTGATTAGATGAACTGTCCGAAATATAAAACTCAAAATAGTGTGAAGCATTAACATCAATAACCCCATCTCGATAAATTATATATTCCTGCAGTCCTTTTTTATTTTTATTGTAATGTACAAGTTTCCTGAATTCATACAATGTGTTGTTGTAATCAAAGAAATAGGCTTCCTCTTCACCAAAGAAATTTTGTCCTCTTTTTTCTGTCAAATTTCCATCCTTATCAAACTGATATGTTTTTGCATACTCTGGATTGCTCTCATTGTAGGTCAACTCGAAAGATTTATCAGTGGAATCCAAATTAAGTTCTAAGGTTCTTGTTGAATCCTTCGAATCCAAAGCGAACATATTTGATTTAGTTTGCTTATTTGTTTTATCAACATTACATGCGAATAATGTTATCGCAATTACTATTGACAAAAAGATTGTAGTTTTCATCGTGATTTTTAGGGTTTAACTTTATTACCTATAACGTTTTGCCACTAGGCAAAGGCGCCTTCTCAAATATAATCGTTTTGGCGCTTTTGCTTATTTGGTGTTACCGGCTGGGTTTTCTAATTTGTCGTTTATAATATGTTTTATTTCTCCAGTCCCGATCACAGTCGCACCTTCTCTAAATTCAAAATGCATTCCTTCGTTCAAGCGACCAACAAAATAATCGGGTGATAAGATTTTGATTTTAGCCTCAATAGTATCTCCAGGTGAAACTGTCTCTTGGTCAATAAAAGTCTGCTGTCCGGATGCCTGCATTTCGGTGAAGTCAAACTTTACTTGTGGTCTATAACCATTTTTCGCTGGAGTTTTTCTACCGCCTTGTTCGGTCGTTCTATATTTTAGTTTTGCAATAAAGTCCGTCTTACCGAACTCTTGACCGTAGAAGTCAAGAATGTTTTTTAAAATATTGTCGAAATTACTTTCATTGCAAAGTTTTGTAGAGTTTTCGATCATATCAGCTATTGAACTACCCGCTTCAACCAGCCAAGCATTTTGTCCATTGAATTTTATCGCAGATATTTTCTCGACTGTAAGCGGTAACCCGAAATACTCTTTTAGTTCTTGGACAAAGTCGGCAATTTTACTCAGGTCTTGTGTAGGCCAGTCATTCATTGCATTCAAAAACATTTTAGCAATGTCTTTCAACTTGTGGTCAGTATGGTCGATGTCCACCAAGTTTCTAAGTGTTGAATATGTTTCAATTTTGTCAATCATTTCGTTGTTGTTGGTACATGGTGGTAACTTACTTATACACGCTTATACACGCCACATCATTGTCTTTTTTCACTAAATGTGTTGTATACGTCCAACTTTGTTTCGTTTTATTTTTCAATCAAATATATTCAATTTCGCTACAAGTCATCAAACGGATTTCTGATCTTCGAGGATCAGGCGGCTATACTAAAAATGACTTTGTGGACCGACATTGCCATTTCGTTTCTTATTTTCGCAGCATACAACAACTCAGATTATTCGCAACTATGAAATATTATTCCTTTTTCCTGCTTTTATCGCTGTCGGGCTTTTCCTTTGCCCAAAAAGGCCCCGGACAAGATTCTACGATCATTAGACAGTTCTTCGATGAAGCATTGGTAAGAGGGAAATCCTACGAAGACCTCCGTTCATTGTGCAAGGGAGTCGGTGCGCGACTCTCCGGTTCTGCTCAAGCTCAAATGGCAGTTGAATGGGGAAAACGAAAAATGGAGACTTATGGTTTTGATAAAATCTATTTACAACCGGTTATGGTCCCACATTGGGAAAGAGGAAATAAAGAAGTCGCCTGGATGCAAAGTAGTTCAGGAGATGTGGTACCGGTTGATATTTTAGCACTCGGTAGTTCCATAGGCACAAACGGTTTATTGAAAGCAGAAGTGATTGAGTTCAAAACGCTGGATGATCTGAAAAAGGCAACAAAAGCAAGTGTACAGGGAAAAATTGTCTTCTTGAACCAGGCAATGAATCCGGCAGACATCAGTACATTCAAAGCCTATGGTGGTTGTTACGATATTCGTGGACATGGTGCTGTTGAAGGTGCGAAATTAGGAGCAGTTGGAGTTGTGATCCGCTCACTCGCTTTACCTGAAGATCATTTCCCACACACCGGTTCGATGTACTATGAAAAAGATATTTCAAAGATTCCTGCCGGAGCATTGTCTACAATCTCTTCCAACGAATTATCAAAAGCACTTTCAGCAGGAAAAGTGACCCTAATTATGGAAATGGATTGCAGGGATTTCCCGGATGAGCCTTCTTTCAATGTCATGGGAGAACTGACCGGCAGTGAAAAACCAAATGAGATCATAACAATAGGCGGACATCTCGATTCCTGGGATGCAGGTGAAGGAGCTCACGATGACGGAGCCGGAATTATTCATTCCCTGGAAGCACTGCGTATATTGAAAGTTTCAGGTATCAAACCCAAACATACCATCCGTGTCGTTTTCTTTATGAACGAGGAAAACGGAAATAAAGGTGGACATGCTTATGCTACATGGGCCAAGAAAGAGGATCAAAAACAAATTGCTGCTGTGGAAAGCGATCGCGGAGGATTTAGTCCGGATGGGTTTGAATGCGACGGAAAGGAATCTTACGTAAAATTAATCAAGGGATTTGCTCCACTTTTGGCCCCATACGATTTGCATCATTTCGAAGCCGGTTATGGCGGAGTGGATATCAGTCCGTTGAAACTGCACTACGAAGGAATTCCGCTTTTTGGGTTTGTTCCGGATTCGCAGCGCTATTTTGATTTTCATCATGCGGCAAGTGATATATTTGAAAGTGTCAACAAGCGCGAACTCGAATTGGGTTGTGCGAGTATGGCCGCTTTTGTATATTTATTGGATAAATCGTTGTAATCATGCAAGACCAGAATAGATTCATCGGAAGACCAAACCCGGAATTCGCTCCCGCTTATGCGAAATATTATTTTGAGCGGACAATCGGTCAGGAAGATCTGATGCTTGCTTTGGAAAAGGATTTGGATGATACTGCCCGTTTTATTGCTAGTCTTCCCGAATCCAAAGCTGATTTCCAATATGCAGATGACAAATGGACTTTGAAGGGGGTTATTCTTCACTTCATTGAAACGGAACGCATTTTTCAGTACCGGGCACTTCGCTTTTCCCGCAAAGACAAAACACCTCTTGACGGATTCGACGAAGGTTGGTACAGTCAGCATAACAACACCGAACAACGCACATTGGAAGACCTACATTCCGAATTCATAGAAGTGCGCAAAGCAAGTATCTCGCTATTCAAAGGAATGACTTCTTCCATGCTGGACTCTATCGGGACGGCAAACAATAGCCCAAATACTCCCCGAAACCTGGGTTGGATCATGGTCGGACATGTGATCCATCACTGCAACATCATTAAGGAACGCTACCTGGTTGATGTAGACGAGGCATTCTAAATTATCAATTATGAAGGATTTAATTATCAAGAAGGATTTCAGTCTTGATAATTAATAATTGATAATTTCTCTTGGCTCTTGCCTCTAAAAGGTCTTGACTCATGAATAATTCCCTCCCCTGTTCATTTCTTGGTTAATTAATTTCATTACAAATTGGTAATATGAGCTGGAATACTGCTAAATTTGCAACTCTTAACTGTTAATCATGAACACATTGGTTAATAGAAAATGAACAAGTATGGCAGATATTTTTGACAAAATTGAACGTAATCGTGGACCTATTGGACAGTATTCAAAAGGAGTTCACGGTTATTTCACCTTCCCGAAGTTAGAAGGTGAATTAGGTAACAAAATGATTTTCCGCGGAAAGGAATGTCTGGTTTGGTCTTTGAACAACTACCTGGGATTGGCAAATCACCCGGAAGTTCGTAAGGCTGACGCTGATGCAGCGGCACAATACGGTTTGGCTTACCCGATGGGAGCTCGTATGATGACCGGTCAGACAAGTGAGCACGAAAAGTTGGAAAATGAGTTAGCTGAATTCATGGGGATGGAGGATTGTATCCTTTTGAACTTCGGGTATCAGGGAATGGTTTCAGCAATCGACTGTTTGGTTGATCGCAGTGATATCATCGTTTATGACTCTGAAGCACATGCTTGTATTTTGGATGGAATGCGTTTACATACAGGTAAGCGTTTTGTATTCCAGCACAACGACATGGAAAGCTTTGACAAACAAATGAGAAATGCAACTCGTTTGGCTGAAACAACAGGTGGTGGTATTTTGGTTATCACTGAAGGAGTTTTCGGAATGGCCGGTGATCAAGGGAAATTAAAAGAAATTATTGAATTCCGGAAATCCGGAAAATACGACTTCCGTTTGTTTGTAGATGATGCACATGGATTTGGGACATTGGGAGAAACAGGTCAAGGTGCCGGGGAAGCTCAAGGTGTTCAAAACGAGATCGATGTATTATTCGGAACTTTTGCAAAATCTATGTCATCAATCGGTGGATTCATTTGTGCAAAAGAATCAATCGTTGAATTCTTCCGTTACAATATGCGTTCGCAGATGTTTGCAAAAGCATTGCCTATCACCATTACTATCGGTGCCCGCAAGCGTTTGGAATTGTTGCGCACACGTCCCGAATTGAAAGCTAAATTGTGGGAGATCGCAGACGCACTTCAATCAGGATTTAAAAATGCAGGTTTTGATATCGGTGCTTCCAATTCTCCTGTAACTCCGGTTTTCATGAAAGGAAGCCTGGCAGAAGCAACGAATTTGACATTCGATTTACGTGAAAACTACAATATCTTCTGTTCGATCGTTATTTACCCGGTAGTTCCTAAGGATGTGATCATGTTGCGTATTATCCCAACTGCTGCACACACGTTGGAAGATGTGTCTTACACTATTGAAACATTCAAGAAATTGAAAGACAAGTTAGATTCCGGTGCTTACCAAGCTGACGAATTAGCAACTGTTGAAGTAGACAGAAAAAAGTAGAATTTATTTCTAAGTAATATATGAAAACCTGGTCATCCGATCAGGTTTTTTTGTTTCCCACGGAAGTTCACGGATGAACACAGAGGATTAATTAAATAAAGTGTGTTTATATGCTATATTCATCAATGTATTCATTTATAAGGTACAAATCAAATTTCTGTGATCTTCTGTGCACGTCCGTGGGAGGTATTTTTGCTTATTTTTGCTTATTCTCACTTTTCAACTGGCATTCCGAATGAATCACTAAAAATTTAGCCGATAATCGAATTAGTGATTCAAAGAATCAGTATCTTCACTTTTCCAAAACTAAACTATGCTTAAGCTACTTCAAAGTGTGTTCTTTCCAAAGTTCGCCAATGAAACGAATTTCGAAGATGAGACCAGGTTAACACTGGCCTACCGCATGTCTTTATTTTTGGCACTATCCATCGGAATTCTCAGCATTGTCCTTTTCATCTATTTCGACATTGAAGTTGCATTCATTACCCTCATTGCCTTTTTCTCCATATTGGTCGCAACGATCTATATTTACCGGACCGGAAAATTTCGCACCCCTACCATCATTTTTAACCTGATCGGAGCCATCTCTTGCACGGTACCACTTTTCTTATTGGATGATCAGCCCCACTTCTTAAATGGCTTCTGGATGATAATTAATATCCTTTTTGCCTTTATTGTCATTGGTGCCAAATGGGGAATCGGGTTCACAGTTTTTCATGCGATCAGTCAATCCATCTATTTTTATTATTACCTGGACGATCAAATGGAAATCATGCGCAACCTGACACATGAACAGCTTATAGCAACCATCATCAATGGCGGTATTTGCTTTCTGATCATCGGTTACCTGGGTTGGGAAAATATCCGTACCAATGAAGTTGGAAGAAAAAAACTGAACGAAGCACAAGACGTTCTGCAAGTACAATACAACATCATTTCAAAACAAAACGAGGAGAAAACGGTCATGTTGAAGGAGATTCATCACCGGGTGAAAAACAACCTTCAGATCATTACCAGTTTATTACGCTTACAATCAAGGGAATTGGAGAACCCGGAAGCGATAGCCAAATTCAAGGACGCTACACATCGTGTCATCGCCATGTCCATGATCCACGAAAAAATGTATCAAAGTGACCATCTTTCAAAGCTGCATTTGCGTGAATACTTGCACGATCTGTCATCGGACCTGGTTTCCTCCTACCAATCCGGTTATCATGTAAACCTGAAAATTGACTGTGATATCGACTCCATTGGCTTACGGTCTATTGTACCAATCGCTTTGATCCTGAACGAATTAATTTCCAATTCATTGAAGTATGCTTTCGATGACTACGACAATTGCCTCATTTCCATTTCCTTCATGCATTATCAAGGCAAAAAAAGCAAATTGATCTACAAAGACAGTGGAACCTGGAAAGCTCCGTCCAGACAAGGATCGTTCGGACTGGACCTGATTGAATCCTTAACCGACCAATTGGAAGGAACAATGGATCTGAAAACCTATCCGGAAACGATTTTTGAAATCACATTCAGTCCGCAGGAAGACCATTAAACAAATTTAAAATGCAAAATGGAGAATGCAAAAGGTATCCTCAATCTACTTTTGAATTTTGCATTTTTAATTTTTAATTTTAAGAATCTCCTGTACCGCCGAGGAAACATATTCCACCCCGATTGCAATGACGATAAATCCGATAATCCGTGATATAGCATTAATCCCGGAAGCTCCAAGTGCTTTCACAATGAAATGGGATGTTCTCAGTATCACATAAATCACCAGGCAAACAGCAATAATGGCACAAACCGATAACAAATGCTGTTGTTGATTATCAAATGTCTGATTGTAAGTGATCAATAGTGAAATCGATCCGGGCCCTGCCAACATCGGAATGGCTAAAGGTGTCAGTGAAACTTCAGATCTGGTTTCCAGGTCGGCTTGAACACTTGCTTTCTTCATACCTTTGTGTTTGGTAAAACTCCCGGTAAGTAAGGCAAATCCGGAGGTCGCGATGATCAATCCTCCTGCAACCCGCAACGAATTAATGCTGATCCCGAAGAAATTCAGGACGTACTTCCCGGCAAAGAAGGAAATCAGGAGAATAATACACACATTGATCGAAGTCCATAACGAAGTCTTGTCCCGGTTATGTTTGGTATCGTCTTTAGTGAGTCCTACGAAAACGGGAACAGTTCCCAAAGGGTTCAAAACTGAAAATAACGCGGCGAAAACACTGATGAAAAGTTCCATTTTTTGTCGCAAAATTCCCCATATTTCAGGGTTTTGACGTTAGGTGAATATTAAATGTTAATTACGCTTCTTAGGACTGAAGACATAAGACGACAGATTTTGTCTCTGGTCTTATGTCTATTGTCTCTAGTCCTAATTTAATTAACTTCGTAAAAAACGAGCAATGGAGAAAGATCAATTAGCGGCAATTGCTTCACAATTAAGTCATCCATCTGGAGAGAAAGGCCTTGAAATGGCGGAAATGATGAATGAAACAAATAGTGGAATGACTAAAAATGCCATTTCGAATTTGGATCTGACTTCTGGTGATGCTGTTCTGGAATTAGGTCATGGAAATGCAGGTCATTTGAATTTTCTCTTTTCAAGCTGTGAAAATGTTCATTATACCGGCTTGGAAATTTCCACCTTAATGAACCAGGAAGCTCAACGATTGAATAAATCAGCGGTTGACACCAAAAAAGCTTCTTTTGTTTTGTACGATGGAAAACAAATTCCTTTTTCAGATGATCAGTTTGACAAAATGTTCACCGTAAATACCCTCTATTTTTGGAAGAATCCCTTGGAAATTCTCGCCGAATTGTCTCGCGTATTAAAACCGAAAGCACTTTTCTCCCTTACATTTGCTCATAGAAGTTTTATGGAAACGTTGCCTTTTACACCTTTCGGGTTCAGATTATATAACCCGGATGAAGTAATGGATTTAATACAGCAAAGTAATTTTACCTTGAAACACGAAGATTCACAAATTGAAACAGTATTGACCAAGGATGGCCAATCTGTAGAACGGCAATTTTCCACTTTTGTACTGGAAAACAATAAATAACTTGAACCCTTTGAACCCTTTGAACTTTCATTTATGAATAAAGAACACACTTACGAAGCAACGATTTCCTGGACGGGAAACAAAGGAACAGGAACATCTGATTATGCAGCTTATGGAAGAGAGTTTACGCTCGAAATCCCAAATAAACCCAACTTGTTTTGCTCTGCAGATGTTCCATTTCGCGGTGACAAGACGAAACACAATCCAGAAGACTTCTTTTTGGCGTCACTTTCAAGTTGTCACATGCTGTGGTATTTTCATTTATGTGCCGATGCCGGAATCCGGGTAATCGAATACCAAGACAATCCGGTTGGCACAATGATCCAGGACCCGAACGGCGGCCGTTTCACCTCTGTTCTGCTTCGACCGAAAGTAGTCATCATGGATGCATCTCAGATCGAACTTGCAAACAGCTTGCACCACGAAGCAAACAAGCAATGTTTCATCGCAAATTCCTGTAATTTCCCGGTTACACACCAACCAACTTGTACTGCAGACAATACTTGAATTACGACCTACATCTTGAAAAAGCAAATCACTTTCAAACCAATCCATAAAACCTGAGAATGAGCCAGAAAAAGAAAAACACGTCTTTACGCAAAGCAAGATATGTGCTGTATAAAGAAACATTGGTCGATTTTAAGGAACATTTCTGGACCTTCATCGGTTCATTTTTCGGGATCGGATTAATTGCCCTTACCCAATCCCAATCGCTCGATAAGTTGGAAAACATTTTCCTCATCGGTTCATTTGGTGCAAGCAGTGTGCTGATTTACGGAGCCATTCAAAGTCCTTTGGCCCAGCCACGTAATCTGGTCGGAGGACATCTTATTTCTGCATTTATTGGTGTTTGCGTTTACAAATTGGTCCCTGATCCGATTTGGATTTCCGCTCCACTGGCAGTGAGCCTTTCAATTGTTGCCATGCAAATGACTAAGACATTGCATCCTCCCGGTGGAGCAACTGCTTTAATTGCTGTTATCGGAACCCAGAAGATCAAGGATTTAGGGTTTATGTATGTTCTTTCTCCCGTGCTAACCGGGGTTCTGATCCTTTTGCTTGTAGCAATCGTTGCAAATAACCTAACAAAGAACCGGAAATATCCAACCAATAGTAGATTAACGAAATATATTAAACCAAGAAAAATCAGGTTAAGGGATGTCACAAAAAACAGAACGAATTTGCAATAAAGGTCATCATTATTTCAAAAGTAGTGATTGCCCGACTTGTCCGGTTTGTGAGGAAGAAAGAAAATCGGAGGCTGGAATATTCGCCATTCTTTCAGCTCCTGCCAGAAGAGCTATGGAAAATAACCGGATCACTTCATTGGAAGAATTAGCACAACATTCCGAAAAGGAACTACTGAAATTCCACGGAATCGGTAAAACGTCCATTCCCACCCTCAAGAAACTATTAGCCGAAAAAGGTCTTTCTTTTAAAGGTTAATTTGGATTATATTTACCGGAAGACTAATAGACAAAAGACTCAAGACCAAAAACTTGACTTGTCTTTAGTCTTAGGTCTAACGTCTTTAGTCTCAAATAAAATGAAAACATTCTCGACAGTCGATGAATACGTTCAAGGGTTCGAAAAGGAAACTCAGGAACGTTTAGGCGCTATACGTAAACTGGTTTTGGAAACAGCTCCTCAAGCCGCAGAATCGATTTCGTATGGAATGCCCGCTTACAAAGTAAATGGAAAGCCATTGGTTTATTTCGGCGGGTACAAATCGCACATCGGTTTTTATGCTACCCCAACCGGACACAAAGCATTCGAAAAAGAATTATCCAAATACAAACAGGGAAAAGGTTCTGTTCAATTTCCTTTGGACGAACCACTTCCGGTGAAATTGATCAAGGAAATCGTTTTGTTTCGATTGGCAGAAAACCAGGATAAATACGGAAAAAAGTAAACAGACAAGTATTCTGAAAAAGGAATCACTAAATTCGAAAAAAACAATTCATGAAATACCTCCTTATTCTTCTTTTGACGCTTTCAACTTTCCGGTCATTCAGTCAATTCACTCACGGGGATTCTTTGAGAGGAACTTATGGTCCGGCGCGCAGTTGGTGGGACCTGAAACACTACAACCTGAGTGTTACATTTGATATCGAAAAGAAGGAAATTCATGGAAAGAACAGGATTCAATTCTCTGAAGTCGTTGATGAACTCCCAAAAAGTTCAGAATTACAACTGGATTTGCAGGAACCGATGATTCTTGACAGTGTCATAGGTAAAGAAAAAGGGAAAAACCTTCCATTTCGAAAAGATGGGAATGCTTATTTCATTTCCGGTGTTCTTAATGATGAAATTACCGTCTACTTCCATGGAAAACCACGAGTTGCAAAACGCGCCCCCTGGGATGGTGGAATCGTCTGGACGAAAGATGCAAATGGTAAACCATGGGTTTCTATTGCTTGTCAGGGACAAGGAGCAAGTGTTTGGTTTCCATGCAAGGATTCCCAATTCGATGAACCGGAGAATGGTGTTACGATGCATTACACCTGCCCAAGCGATTTGGTCTGCGTGAGTAACGGATTGTTCTTGGGAAAAGAAATAAACAACATCCATCAATCAACCTATTCATGGAATGTCACCAACCCGATCAACAATTACTGCATGATCCCTTACATTGGAGATTATGTGAACTTGCACGAACATTTTGCAGGTGAAAAAGGAAATCTGGAAATCGATTATTGGGTTTTGAGAGGCAATGAAGAGAAAGCGAAGAAACATTTCCAGGATGCTCCAAAGACATTGAAAGCTTTGGAATATTGGTTTGGTCCCTACCCTTTTTATGAAGATGGATACAAATTAGTCGAAGCTCCCTATTTGGGAATGGAACACCAGAGTGCCGTAGCTTATGGAAATGACTACAAAAATGGCTACATGGGTTCCGACTTAAGTGGAACAGGAGTTGGATTGAAATGGGATTTCATCATCGTTCATGAAAGCGGACACGAATGGTTTGGGAATAATATCACGTCGAAAGACATTGCAGACATGTGGATTCACGAAGGTTTCACTTGCTACAGCGAGACTTTGTTTACGGATTATTGGTTCGGGACAGAGGATGCAGATAAATACTGCCAGGGATTGCGGAAAAACATTGCGAATGA
>Ga0247691_1000094_pt1 | contig 23579 bp, 23 predicted proteins | sample CNK32_metaG_FD_182721 | JGI IMG/M metagenome (GOLD analysis project Ga0247691, IMG submission 182721) | Soil microbial communities from Purdue University Martell Research Forest, Indiana, United States - CNK32 | ecosystem: Environmental > Terrestrial > Soil > Temperate forest > Bulk soil...
TGCAGCGGGAGGCGGAAATGAACCAGACCCTGTTGCGTTCCCAGATGAACCCGCATTTCGTATTCAATGCCATGTCTGTAATTCAAAGTTACATTTATGAGAACGACACCAAGAACTCTACCAAATTCCTGATCAACTTCTCGAAATTGATGCGCCTGATCCTGGAAAATTCTTCCAAGGAGTTTATTCCATTGGCAACGGAGATCGACATCCTGAACAAGTACCTGGAAACACAAAAATTGCGATTCGGTGACCGCTTTGAATACGAAGTAAGTGTGAATGAACAATTGTTGGAGGAGGAAGTTATTATTCCTCCGATGATCACGCAACCGTTCATTGAAAATGCCATTGAACATGGCCAGCTGCATACTATTGAGGGCGGATTTATCCGTGTGCGATTCACCAAGGACGAAGAAATGCTTCATGTGATGATCGAAGACAATGGAATCGGAAGAAAAGGTTCCAGGAACAATAAGAAAAGTGCCGAACATAAAAGTATGGCGATGAAAATCACCCAGGACAGGATTAATAATCTGAGCTACAAATACAAGATTCTGGGAAGAATGGAAATGGAAGACTATGACAAATCGCAGGAAACCGGAACACTCGTGAATATCTATCTTCCATTCAGGACGGAGGGAGGAAACAGTTAGTTGAAAATTGAGAATTGAGAATTGAAAAGATGAAAACAACACACTTATGATAAAGGTTAGTTCAGACCTTATCAATTTTACATTTTCAATTCTCCATTCAAATAGAATAAACTTCCCCCTAAAGCGTTTAATGGGTATAAATTTTTATCTTTCGGGAAAATCCATCAACAAACCATGAAAAAAGTATTAATCATTGATGATGAGCAAAGAACGCGTGAATTGATTGCCAAAATGATCGAATCATTCGATCTGGACATTCAAACATTCCCGGTTGGCGAAAACGTACAATCCGGATTAGCCGCCATCAAAGAAATCAAACCGGACCTGGTATTTCTGGACATCCAAATGCCGGATGGAACAGGATTCGATCTATTGAAATCGATTCCGGAAAAGAACTTCGAAGTCATTTTTATTACCGCGCATGAGGAGTTCGCAATCAAAGCGATCAAGTTCTCTGCATTGGACTATATTTTGAAACCGGTTGACCCGGAAGAATTGAAAGGAGCATTGGAACGCGCTTTGGAATCAATCAAGGATGCGGATAAAAAGCAGGAACCACAATTTGAGGCATTGCAGAATAATATCCAACCGAACCAGAAACGCAGATTGGTCTTGAAAACACAGGAAAGTGTCCACGTGGTGGACCTGGATCATATTATCCGCTGTGAGGCTGACCGGAATTATACGTCCTTCTTCCTTACCGAGGGCAAAAAAATATTGGTCTCCAGAACTTTAAAAGACTATGAGACCTTGTTGTCAGGGCATAACTTTTTACGGGTCCAGCAATCGCATCTGATCAACTTGAATTTCGTGGACAGGTATGACAAAGGGAACGGGGGAGCAGTCGTTATGAAAGACGGCTCAGAGGTACCTTTATCTCCTGCAAAACGCGACATTTTCTTCCAGATTTTAGAAAGTTTATAAAGCCTGTTAAGTTGTTTCTGCTAAATATTCATTCAAAAAGGGTATTTATTCATTAGTTGATTACTGTTTTTAACACATAGCTATCTTAGGAGAGGAAATAAGGAGAATGGAATCAGGTTGTTTTCTATGTTAGGTTAAAGTTGAAACGGAAAATACTGCAATGGAGAGGCAGTTTTTTCATTTTCTAGTTTTATTGAAGAGTATACAGTTCTATCACCGTCAAAGACTTGACCAATTAAAAACTTAGAAACAACCTGATTTTCATTATTAATGATTGTTAGCACGCGACATACAAACTAAAACACTACTAAACTAATTAGAGACTCATGTATTCATGGGTCTTTTTCTTTTAAAAGTATTAAACATTTCGTCGTTTAAATGTTTTTTTATAAGTTTAGTCGAAAACTCAGTTTTCAATTCATCAATTCATTTAATTTTGCTCAAAAATGGAAATGGACACAACTAATTTTGTTCAAATTGAAAAAGAGGATGTAGCAGGTTTGCATTTTCCGAAAGAGGAGGTTTTGGAAGATACCGATTTGATCAGCATTCGAAGAGCTGATGTGAACCGCGCAATCTCTCTTGGAAATTTGGAACATTCTAAAGTAAAGATTTACTTTGCAGACGATAGCGGGGAAAAGGTTGTGCACACAACTATCTGGGCAGTGACAGATGTTGCAATCGTTTTAAAACAACACGTTCTTATTCCAACTCATCGTATCATCAAATTAGAAATATAATAGCATGTCGAAAAAAAAGTCAATCATTAGCTATGATAAGCTGAGTATCGATCAAAAGAAACAATTGTTAATTGCATTTCCGGAAGGGTTTGCGGGAATTACCACAAAAATGACCAATCCAATCACCGGAGACATTTTTGATTCATTGTTGTGGGAAACGGAGGAGATCATATACTTAGTGAAACTTCCTAAAATAACTATGAAATCTCCATCTGTGGATGATGATGAAGATGATTTCGAAGACGATTTCGATTCAGTTGATGCAAAAGGAGAAGAGGAAGAAGATGTTGCCGATGATGACGACGACGATTCTTATGATGATGCTCCGGAAGAAACAGCTGACGAAGAAGACGAAGATTAATTCAATGATAAATAACACCCGTTTTTACCTTAAGGAAGGATTGGTGTCTTACGAATGTGAAAGAGCAAGAACAGGAACTGCAGGATCAACCCTTAGTTGAGGAAAAGGCACTTAAACGCAAGAAATTGCTTAAGCGCGTGGGAATTGCCGGTTTTTTGTTCTTTTTGATTAAAGGCCTTGCCTGGATTGCAGTGGTGCTTTTCGCTTGGAAAGGTTGTTCGGCTTAGAAATAATTAAAACAAAAAAGTAGGGGTGGAAAATTTTCCACCCCTACTTTTTTATATTTGAGTCTGGTCATTCAATTTCAATCCCGTTTTAGGATGCCAAGGATCTGACCTGTTTTCTGTGAAAATCAACCTTCCTTTTTTCAGAATCGTATTAGATTTGGAAAAAATCAATTTTATGAAATTAATACTAAGCCCCTTTATCATTTTTGCGCTATGCTTCAGCGCGTATTCTCAAAACTACATCGCAGATCCAGCATTTGCAAACGACTTTGCCGGAAGAGTAGGACACTCCAATTCCAACATTACAAATCCTCCGGGAGGTGGGTTCATGCAAGCTTCCAAATGCATTATCCAGGAAGGAAGTTATGTGTATGTGGCTGGAAAAACGACCGATGATCAATATATCTATGGCGGATATATTTTAAACAAAAAGAATGCAACAAACGGCTCTAATTCGCTACTGATCAAATTGAATTATGGTCTTTTGACTACCGGAACAGTGAACTCCGATGATATCTGGGTTTATAGCATGTTATCGGATGCAAGTTTGAACCGATTGTATGTGGTTGGGAAAACATCTGCAACAAACAAAGGAATCATCTTGTGTTTTGATCTGGTGAATCTTCAATTGGTTACAGCATTCAATACGAATGGAATCTTATTGATGGAAACAGGAGCGAGCGTTTCGGATTTGATACTAAAAGATGCCACCAGTTTATTTGTTGTTCGCACACTTGCAAATGATATCAAGATGAGTGAGGTAAGCACTTCTGGTACGGTAGGACTTACAACGACGCTTGGAGCTACCGGGAAAGCATATAAATCTTCCCGAATTAAACGATACCCGGGAATCTACAATCGTTATTTCATCACCGGATATGTAAACCAAAGTTCAACGAATTCACCAGCAATTTGGGGTGTTGATTATACACCGGGAGCAACTAAAGGTGCTGTCGGTAGTTTAGACCTGATTTGTCACAATGCTTTGGAGCTTTCAACGGAAGGTCCGGGAGAGTTTTTGGATTTGTGTTTTCCCTACAATTCGAATTCAGGAAAATATGATATCGTTTGTGTTGGCAGAACAATTGCCGGTAATGTGGACGGTTCAACAGGAATTTACATCAAGTACAAAGGAAATACAACGATGGGAGCAATTTTCAATCTGGCGATAGACAATACCTACAAGAACCAAACGACCCTTCCAGGGAATGGTTATTGTAGTAACATCTCGGATCCTACGAACATGACTGTTTTTAGCGGTTGTGAAGTAATTGGAGACCAGGTTGCAATAGTTGGGTCATACAAGATCGGATCAAATATGCCACATGATGCAAACGTTGCGTTTATCAATGCAGCCGGAACATCAATCTCGTCCAAATACATTGCGCCACATGGAGTGGCCCCCAATACAACCAATGTGGTTCATTATCCAGGACGTCTTAGCGTGAATGCAGCAAATCAGATCTTTGTGGTAGGTTGTGATTTCGGATTGTCTGTCTTCAAACTGAAATCAAACTAGTTTACGAATAGTAGCAATAAAATAAAAGGCACGAAGTAATTCGTGCCTTTTTAATGTATAGTGAATTTTAAATTCTAGTCATTCAATTTCAATACAGCCATAAACGCTTCCTGTGGGATTTCCACTTTACCAACCTGGCGCATGCGTTTCTTTCCTTCTTTTTGTTTTTCCAACAACTTGCGTTTACGGGAAATATCACCACCGTAACATTTAGCGGTAACATCTTTACGTAAAGCTTTGATTGTTTCACGGGCAATGATCTTTGCTCCGATAGCTGCCTGGATTGGAATTTCGAACTGTTGTCTTGGGATCAATTCTTTCAACTTCACACAAATCTTCTTTCCTAGTTCATAAGCATTGCTGCGGTGAACCAAGGCTGAAAGTGCGTCCAATTGTTCGCCATTCAATAAGATGTCCATACGGATCAGATCAGATGTTTTGTATCCGATCGGGTGATAATCAAATGAGGCATAACCACGCGAAACGGATTTCAAACGGTCGTAAAAGTCAAATACGATCTCTGCCAATGGCATTTCGAAAGTTATTTCAACGCGATCCTGTGTTAAGTATACCTGGTTCTTCAACTCGCCACGTTTCTCAATACACAAGGACATAATTTGCCCGATATACTCTGATTTTGTGATAACCTGCGCTTTGATATAAGGTTCTTCAATGTGGTCCAAACTGGATGGGTCCGGCAATTCGGATGGATTGTTCACCAACAATTTCACCTCCGGATTACGAGTTGTAAAACAGTAGTAAGAAACGTTCGGTACAGTGGTGATCACAGTCATGTTGAACTCGCGTTCCAAACGTTCCTGGATGATTTCCATGTGCAACATTCCCAGGAATCCACAACGGAACCCGAAACCAAGTGCAGCAGAGGATTCCGGTTCGAACACCAAAGAGGAATCATTCAACTGCAATTTCTCCATGGAATAACGCAATTCTTCGTATTCATCTGTTTCTACCGGGTAGATTCCGGCAAATACCATGGGTTTCACATCCTCGAACCCTTTGATAGGAACTTCGCAAGGATCTGCAGTAAGGGTGATCGTATCTCCCACTTTAACTTCTTTCGCAGTTTTGATCCCTGAAATAATATATCCCACATCACCGGCACGAACTTCTTTTTTCGGGCTCAGGTCCATTTTGAGGATCCCTACTTCATCTGCATTGTAATCTTTTCCTGTATTTAAGAAACGAACCTTGTCACCTTTCTTGATAACACCATTCTTAACGCGGTAATAAGCGATAATTCCTCTGAAGGGATTAAACACCGAATCAAAGATCATGGCTTGTAATTGACCCTGCTCATCGCCTTTCGGAGATGGAATGCGCTCAATAATTGCACGTAGGATCTCATCTACACCCATTCCTGTTTTCCCTGAAGCCGGGATTACATCCTTGGGGTCACAACCAATTAATTCCACGATCTGGTCTGTCACTTCTTCCGGATTTGCACTTGGCAAGTCCATTTTATTTAAGATCGGAATGATTTCCAAATCATGCTCCAAAGCCAGGTACAAGTTGGAAATTGTTTGAGCTTCGATTCCTTGTGTAGCATCTACAATCAGTAATGCTCCTTCACAAGCCGCAATCGAGCGGGAAACCTCATAAGAGAAATCCACGTGTCCGGGAGTGTCGATCAAATTCAACACATACTCTTGTCCTTCAAACTTGTAATTCATTTGAATAGCATGCGATTTGATTGTAATACCGCGCTCACGTTCCAAATCCATATTATCTAAAGCCTGAGCTTGCATATCACGATCAGAAATGGTTCCAGTTGTTTGCAACAAACGATCGGCCAAAGTACTCTTTCCATGGTCGATATGTGCGATAATACAAAAATTGCGGATATGCTTCATGGCGCAAAGATAATGCTTTTTTTTTCAGTTTTTGTGCGTGAAAAGCTGGTGTTAAAATCTTCTTATACAGAGCGTGTCCCCAAATAACATGATGCGGTTTCGCTTAAAAGCCAAATACCTGACACCTGTATTCGCAACTAATGAGAATTAAGTCAGTTGCAGTCACAATAGCAGCTTTGGGTGAAAGTAAACAGATTATCTGATCTCATTTAAAATCCCTTTAGGAACAGTCTGCTGGCTATCAGGGAAAAGAATATAGAAATAAAGTTTATTATCCCGGTTAAAGATCAGCAATTCTGTATTGATGGATCTCTTAGGAAGAAGATCATCTTCCATGTATAGAACTTCATTTACATAGCTTCCCTTTTTTCCAATGGCTAAATCAAGAATATTTCCATGGATCAATAAGGAATCTTTGGTATGTTTCAAGACTTCAATATGATCTCCGTTGATGGTCAGATTAGTATTCGCATCATGTATCCGTTGAACATCAATTTTGTAAGTAAACGGGGGATTTCCCTGCATACTATATGAAACAAATAAATCAGCGGTGTTCTTTGCAGCTTGAACCTTAAAAAGCGATTTTAGATCGGAGGGATTATCGGATAATTTACGGACAATCAAATTGTATTTACCCTTGTATCGATAGACAGAGATATACTGATAATGCTTAGATTTACTGGTATATTGAACGACAAGATCAGACTTAACAGCTTCTGTAAAATAAATGGAATCATCTGGATGGGCACTAAAACTAACATCTTTGATGGAAAAGTCCATTAAGTTGTTTTTCCCTGAATGAATGGCAATTCTGTTGAGAATAAATCCCATAAAGCACAGAATTCCAGCGGAAGCCAAAATGATAAGTACTAATCTGATTTTTTTCATTGGAATAAAGTTGATTTGTCTTCTCTTGTTTGTACTTACCTTATTAAAGTTAAAAATCCATGACCGCTCATTTGTGCCTGATTTGGAAAGCTCACTTCATAGGTATAAAAATAAACACCTTCTGAAACCGGCTGATCGTTTTCTTTTCCATCCCACTTTTCGTGCAGACCGGTTAGTTCCCTTATCTGATTTCCCCATCGATTTAAAATGATAACATGGATTCCTGTGGAACCGGGGAAAGTCAGGAAAAATACGTCGTTGATCCCATCTCCATTCGGAGTGAATGAATTGGCCAGTATAGGATTTTCATAGGTCGAATCGGGCTCATTGGCTGATCCCAAAATGGTTATGTAGATGATGCTGGTATCTGAGCATGAACCGTTACTTGCAGTGAGCACTACCGGATAGATCCCGGATACATTGAAAGTTGCAGATACGATTTCGTTGACGTTTGTTGTATTGGTCGATAAGTTAGGGGTAAATTGAAAATGGAAAGCGGTGGCATTTTGGCTGGAGTTGGAGAAATGAACGGTTAATCCCGGATTGCCAATGAGTGTGTCCGCCGTAAAAGCTGCAATTGGCTGCTGAGTGCAGTCGGATGGTTTCCAGGTTATTCCGCGAAGATAATTTCCATTGAATAGGGAAACAGGAGAGAGATTTACGGATTGTAAAGGACCTCCATTAACTGAACATTTATTTACAATGTACGTTCCGCTGCCACGTGCGATAAAGACTTCATTGTCCTTGACCGTCAAGTCGGCCATGGAGTAATAAGGGGCCTGGCATATCAATACCGGAGGATTCAGGAAGTTCAGGTTCTGCTTAAAAACACGGCTGTCCGAGTTGACGGAACAATCAAAATAGAAAAGTGTTCCCTGTTCATCAAAATCAATGGCATCAGCTTCCGATTCAAGGGCATTTGTTGTGGGGTGACTGAATGTTCCTATGATCTGTCCCTGCATAGTGGCAAGATTCACCTTGACCAATGATTCCGAGCAATAATCACCATTAGACGGACCGCCATTGAGACTCACAGAGACGTAAAGTTGATTGTTTTGCGGATTGAAAGCGATTCCTTCCATAGTTGAAATCGTATTTCCTGGAACGTTTACCGGCCCTAAGCTAGTATACACCCCGGTTTCGGAAATTTGAAAAATGGAATTTCCCAAAGGGATTTCAATTCCGAAGTAGCAATTTTGAGACTCACTCCATTCCAGACTGAACGGATCGAAACCCGGAGCATTGGTGATATTTAGATACAGACTGATTCCACCATCATTCTTATTGACCTTATAGAGTTTTTGATTGGATAAAAGGATGAGTGAATCGTTCGCAGTTTGCGTCAATCCCATCATGGTGATGAAAAGAAAAACACATGTGACGATTTGTTTTAGGAGAGAAGGAGCAATCATAACATTGATTGAAAATGAAGCGTTAGAAACTTGGTTTTTAATTGGTTGATCTAATGCTAATATAGTGCTTTTTGATAAGGAATGGCTATAGATCAGCATCAATAGCAGTTGGTTTATCCAAAATCGTCCGTACAATTCCCTGAATGCGCCCAGCCATGTCATCTGTCGGAAGGTCGTTGTCATCATTTCCGAACGGATCTTCGATTTCTTCCGCCAAAATCTCAATACTTACGAACACGTAGAAAATAAAGGTGGCAATGATCGCCGACCAATATCCGAAATTTACCACAAAGGCAAATGGAAGTGTAATCACATACGTGAAAATAAACTTCTTGAAGAACATAGAATAGGAATAGGGAATCGGCGTGTTTTTGATACGTTCACATGCCCCAACAGAATCCAGGAAACCATTCAGGTTTTTGTCCAAACGCAACAAGTCCTCCTCCGAAATAACACCTGCTTTCTTCAATTGGTGTAATCTGCGATACATCAATTCCACGATTCCTGATGGAATGTGATCCAGGTCTTCCAGAAATCCACGTTCTTCTTCCGTCAGGTCCAAAAGTGAATAGTTCGTTCCTTCACGCAGATGCTCTTTGATGCACAGGGCAAAATTCCCGATATGTCTGCCGAAATAGTGATTGTCTTCCGGGCTGAGGTCCATAGCGGTCAATTTCACTGCCAGGTTTCGGGAATCATTTACCAATTCGCCCCATTTCTTTCTACCTTCCCACCAACGATCATAAGCAGTATTGGTCCTGAATGCAAGTAATAAGGAAATTACGAAACCAAGGATCGAATAGATGGAGAACAATTTTTCAAGTACAACCGCCTTTGGGAAGAAGAAATCTTCTGCCAATGCAACCCCCATTGTGAAAATGAAAATGAACACCAATTCCTTCCACAAGATAGACAGTGTGTCACTCTTTGTGAGGTGAAAAATCAATGCGAGCCAACTTTTAGGGTTGTATGTAATCATGGTTTAGCTTATAGGAACAAAAGTAGTGAAATTTGATTGCCGGATAATTTTCCAATAAAAAAGACGTTAATCTAGCACAATCAATAAATTTGCAACTCTTAATTGAAAACAAGGTATGGAAGAAAGCAGCAAGGTAATGCAGGAACAACGAATGAACCTATTCGTAACATTATGGGCTAAGCGTAAAATATTAATCATTGTTACGTCAGCCGGATTGGTTGTTTCTACCGTAATAGCTTTCTTGATGACACCTTTGTACCGGTCTACGGCGATTGTTTTCCCGGCGGCTACAAGTACGGTTTCTTTCTCCGAACAGCGAAATGCCAAAGCATCCTCTATGGATTTTGGTGAAGAGGAGCAGGCAGAACAGTTGATCCAGATCCTTCAATCTTCCAAAGTGCGTGATAAAGTGGTTCAGAAATTCGATCTGATGAAACATTATGACATTGAAGATTCGGATGTGAATAAACACTATAAATTAGTGAAGGAATACAATAGCCACATCCTGTTCGTGCGTACACGTTACGGTTCCATTCAAATTGATGTATTGGACAAGGACGCGCAGTTGGCTGCTGATATGGCAAACGAAATTGTGGATTTGATCGATACTGTTAAGAATGAGATGGTGATGGAGCGTACGGTTCCGGCTTTTGAAATCAACAAACGCAAGAAAGAGCAACTGGAAGCGGACAAAGAAGCGGTTTTGGATCAATTGGATTCCCTGGCGGCTTTAGGAGTTGTTCCATTGGAAGGACGTGCGAATTTGTTCCAGGCCTATGTGGAAGCCAAAAATCCGGCGGATAAAGCAGATTTCAAGAGACGCATCGATATCAACCTGGAGTTTGGAGCGGTATTCGACGGATTGGAATATGTGCGTAACGAAAAGATCATGAAATTGGCAGACTTCGCCTTGTCATACGAACAAGCAGAGTCGGATGCAAATACGCAATTCAATCATAAATTTATCGTGGAACGGGCAGTAAAAGCTGATAAGAAAGACAAACCGAAGCGTTTGATCATAATGCTTTTGGCTACATTCGGAACGTTTGTTTTCATGGTTTTTGCTTTGTTGATTCAGGATAAGATCCGAGAACTTCGTAAGTTGGCATAAGCGTGACTTTTTTACGGGAAAATAGTTTATTGTTATCCTTGGGACTTGCTTTTGTGGGTCTGTTGGGATATGGGTTCTGGTTCGATAACGAATACATCCCGCTGATTCCCTACGCGCTGATTGTGCTTTTTGTCGCCCTTTTTTATACCGAATACACCTTCTTCTTTATCATTGCAGCGACACCTTTGTCCATCAATATAGAAGAATATACGGATAGTTTCGGGCTGTTTGTACCTACGGAACCCTTGCTTTTCGGAACCATGCTTCTGCTCCTGATCCAGAATCTCAAGTATCGGGTTTTCCCTGTTTATTTGAGGAACTCAGCAATAGTCTGGGCAGTTGTTTTTTACCTTGCCTGGATTCTTTTCACTTCGATTACAAGTGAGAATATGATGACGTCCCTCAAGTTTTTGTTAGCGCGACTTTGGTTTATTGTTCCCGTTCTTTTTTATGGAAGTTCGATATTCTATGAACCGAAGAAAATCCGATGGTTCCTCTGGTTATTCCTTTCCACAATGGTTGTTGCCATTACCTATACGATCCTGGTTCATGCATCCTACCGTTTCGGGGAAAAGGAAAGTCACTGGGTGATGTGGCCATTCTTTAAGGACCATACGATTTATGGGGCATTGGTTGCATTGGTCGTTCCCTTGATCTTCTCTTTTTACTTTTCACGCAAACATTCGCCATTACTGCAGTTCATACTTATCGGTTTCATGGCGATCACCTTGTTGGGATTGTACTTCAGTTATACGCGTGCAGCCTGGCTGAGTGTCTTTTTGGGAATGGTCATCTGGTTATTGATCCGGTTCAAGGTCAAGTTTTCATGGCTCGCAGGAATCAGTTTGGTTATCGGGCTTTACATTTGGGTTTCCTGGGATTCGATCCAGCAGGATTTGGCGCGGAACAAATACGAACACACGACCGAAGAGTTTGGGGAACGTTTACAAAGTGCGACAAATGTCACGACAGATGCTTCCAACCTGGAACGGATCAATCGCTGGAATTGCGCTATTGACATGTTCAGGGAACGTCCATGGGTTGGTTTTGGTCCGGGAATGTACTCTTTTGAATATGCCCGTTTCCAACGTCCGGAGAACCTCACGATCATTTCCACGAATTTCGGGAATATGGGAAATGCGCACAGCGAATACCTGGGGCCATTGGCTGAAATGGGCTGGATCGGGATGTTGAGTATGCTGGCAATTGTTATTGCTATATTTTATGAAGGAATTACATTGTACAATGATTGGCCGGAGGAAGACCGCGAAATAAAGACCTTATTGATGGGATTCATCATTTCATTGTCAACCTATTTCATTCACGGATTCCTCAATAATTTTCTCGATACCGATAAAGCAGCCGTTCCTATTTGGGCAATGTGTGCTATCTTTATAGCCTTAAGAGCGCGCTTGAATCACATGCAGCGTCAAAACACAAATTAAGTTCATGTTTACAGGTATCATCGAAACCCTTGGAACCATCGTTGCGATTGAAAAAGATCAAAGCAATGTTCATTTTACGGTAGAATCTACCATCACACACGAATTAAAAATAGATCAGAGTGTAGCTCACAATGGCTGCTGTTTGACAGTCGTGAAATTGGATGGGGACTCGTATGTAGTCACAGCAATTCAGGAAACCCTGGATAAGACAAACCTGGGAGATTGGGAAGTCGGTTCGAAAGTGAACCTGGAACGTTGCATGCTACTTGGTGCACGTCTGGACGGACACATTGTTCAGGGACATGTAGATACTACCGGAACCTGCACAGCGATCGAAGACCTGAATGGAAGCTGGAAATACACCTTCCGTTATGATTTTGATCAGCCAACGGTAGCGAAAGGTTCGATAACAATAAATGGCGTAAGCTTAACCGTTGTAGATTCGGAAAAAGGCTTGCTGTCCGTTCATATTATTCCGTATACGCAAGAGCATACAAACTTCCATTCGTTCAAAGTGGGTACAAAGGTCAATTTGGAATTCGATATCATTGGCAAATACGTTGCACGATTAATGGAGCAACAAAAAGCTTAATGATTTAATAACACCTGAACTTAAATCGATTTAGTTCTTGTAAAATACTGAAAATCAGATACTACATTTTTTACTAACGTTTAGTTTTGATTCTTTGAATCGGAAAAATTTTAGGAACATAGCTCCCTCTTTTCATACATTTGGAAAAAATTTCAAAAATGAAAAGACTTTTACTAATACCTATTTTATTCTTGAGTGGAATTTCCATGGCTCAGGTTGCAATGACCGGAACAGGCACCTACACTCAAAATTTTGATGGTTTGGCATCGACAGGTACAACGAATGCCTGGGTAGATAATACGACCATTCCAAATTGGTTTTCTCAACGCACAGGTACGGCAACAACCTACAAGGCGGATAATGGTGGAAGTAACGCAGGAGGACTTAATAGTTATGGAACTACTGCTGCAACAGAGAGATCTTTAGGATCTATTGGTTCTGGTAATGCAGCAGCCGGAGACTTTGCACACGGCCTTTTGTTTCATAATACTTCTTCAGGAAATATTGGAACAGTAACGATTAGTTATACCATGGAGCAATGGAGAGATGGTGGGGCAACAACAGTAGCAGCTCAATCAATCACTTTTTGGTATAAAGTAAGTTCAAGTACGATTACATCTTTGAATCCGAACGTGAACACAACCTGGACTCAGGTTACTGCTTTAACAGGAACAAGTCCCATTTTCGTTAATACCGGAGCAGGTGCGACACTGGATGGGAACCTGCCTGCAAATAAAGTGAACCTTTCAAACATTGTAATTCCCGGATTGACTTTAGCCGCAGGAGAATATTTAATGATTAAATGGGATGACCCTAATCAAGCAGGTAATGACCACGGTCTTTCTGTTGATGATGTAACTGTTTCCTGGGTTAGTGCCGTTTCATGTAACACAACCAACACCATCACTATTTCAACTTGTGAAACGTATACTGTTCCTTCAGCTGATGAAACGTATACGACTTCCGGAACTTATATGGATACGATTCCGAATGCAGCTTTGTGTGATAGCATCATTACAATTAACCTGACAATCAAACATAATACAACCCATACGATTTCTCCTACTGCTTGTGGATCTTACACGGTTCCATCCGGAGATGAGATGTACACGATTTCCGGGACATACATGGATACGATTCCAAATGCGGCGGGTTGTGACAGTATTCTAACAATCAACTTGACAATAGCGGGTTCGATCACTTACTATCAGGATTTTGATACGGATGGTTTTGGTAATGCGGTTGTTTCTCAGACAGGTTGTGCACCAATCCCTGGATATGTTACTAACAATAGTGATTGTGATGACACAAACAATGCAATTACACTTGGATCGACATTCTATGCAGATTCCGATAACGATGGATTTGGTAATCCTGCTGTATCGCAAGTTGCTTGTACAATGCCAGGAGGTTATGTTGCGAACAATACGGATTGCGATGATTCGAATAATGCGATTGGAGTTGCTCAAACTTATTACCAGGATTTGGATGGCGATACTTATGGTAACCCTGCCGTTTCTCAAACAGTTTGTACACAGCCTGTTGGTTATGTTTCTAACAATACAGATTGTAATGATGCAAACAATGCAGCTCACCCTGGAGCAACTGAAATTCCAAATAACGGAATCGATGAAGATTGCAATGGTTCTGATTTGAATACTTTGGGCGCAACATTGGCAATGTATCAGTTTACAGGTAATGACTGTGCAGGTCCTGCAGTAGTTGGAGTAACAGCTCAGCCAGCGAATGCAACTTTCGGATCTTACGGAACGGATACTTCATTAGTATGTTCTCAAGCAGCTAATGTGTTTAACTATTCTGGATTAAACACGACAAGCACAGTTGATTTGACGAAGTATTTCAATTTCACAATCACTCCTGCAAACTGCTACGGATTGGACTTGAATCGCATTATCTTTAAACATAAAACAAGTGCTACAGGATTGACTCCAACAGTTCACCTGCGTTCTAGCCTGGACAATTTCGCCACTGATATTGCCACAAAACAATTGCCGAATAGCAACTTAAAAACAGACACTATTGATTTGGGAGCTGCTTTTGATAACGTTACCAGCGCAATCGAATTCAGATGGTATATCACTGAGATCGGGCAAACCGGTTCTACATACCGTCATGATGACGTGACTGTGATCGGTAATATCAACGCATTGTCGACTCAAACCTATTATGCGGATATAGATGGTGATAGCTTCGGAAACCCTGCGTCTCCAATCACTGCTTGTTCAGCTCCTGTTGGTTACGTTACAGATAATACGGATTGCGATGATACAGATGCAACAGAATTCCCGGGAGCAGTTTGGTATGCAGACATGGATGCAGACGGGTTAGGTGACGCCGGCTCTTCTACGATTTCGTGTACACAACCCGTGGGTTATGTTTCCGACAATACGGACTGTGACGATATGGATAATCAAATTGGAAGTATCGTAATGTATTATGTTGATGCAGACAGCGACGGATTCGGGGATGCAGCTGATTTGGGAACGAATTCATGTACCCCGATTGCGGGATCTGTTACAAATGCAGATGACTGTGATGATACGGATGATCAGGTTAATCCAAATGCTACTGAAGTATGTGATGGATTTGACAACAACTGTGACGGAAATATCGATGAAGGGTTATTGCAGGTTATCTACTACGAAGATGCGGACAACGACACGTATGGAGATGCAACTTCTACAGTTACAGATTGTACACAGCCGACAGGATATGTTGCGAATAGTACAGACTGTGATGATACAAATGCAGCAATCCACCCTGGAGCTACCGACAACACTGGAAACGGTGTGGACGAAAACTGTGATGGAGTGGATGGCGTATTGGGAATCGAAGAATCCATCCTGGCTCACTTGAATGTCTATCCGAACCCGGGAACAAGTTCTGTGGTGTTAAATATGACAGAAGGATGGGCGGATTTCCAGGTGACTTTTGTAAGCGTTGATGGAAAAGAAATCGCGTTGACTTCTATCCAAAACTCTGCAAACGAATTGGAATTCAATACAAGCACATTGGTTTCAGGAGTATATTTCATTCGATTGACTTCCAACGCAGGGACTGCTTTGGTTCGTTGGGTGAAGAATTAATCAGAAGACTATAAAAAAGATAAAAGTAGGGGCGCAAAATTTTGCGCCCCTACTTTTTGCATTCATAATTTTGAATTCTCTTTTCAGTACCTTTGCAGTAATGGAACACATCATTTATAATGTTACGGTAAGTCTTGATCCATCCGTTGAGCAGGATTGGGTGAACTGGATGCGAACAGTACATATTCCCGAAGTAATGGCAACGGGTTGCTTTTTGGAAAGCCGCATGTCCAAAATGAACGACGAGGAAGCTGGTGCTTGCACTTACGCAATGACGTATGTCGCATATAGTCAGGATCATTTGGAAGATTATCAGAAGAATCACGCTGCACGTTTGCAGGTTGATCATAAAAGCAAGTACGAAGGTCGTTTTGCTGCTTTCAGAAGCACATTGAACGTCATTCAACACTTCACACATGAACGTTAGAGCGAAAAAACACTTAGGACAACACTTCTTAAAGGACAAGGGTGTTTGTAAGCGAATTGCAGAGCAGTTCAAACACCACCAGGGTGTGAAAATAGCTCTTGAAATAGGTCCTGGAATGGGTGCTTTGACAGAATATCTGTTGCAGGACAAAGAAACCGAATTGCACGTGATGGATGTGGATGCGGAATCCATCGAATACCTGAAGATCCATTATCCGCAATTGGACGGACGCATTACGTTCGGGGATTTTCTGAAAATGGACCCGACAACGATTGTCGGTGATCAACCTTTTGCAGTTGTGGGGAATTTCCCTTACAATATCTCTTCCCAAATCTTGTTCAAATGCATTGATTTAAAGGATTCGGTTCCTGAAATCATGGGAATGTTCCAGAAAGAAGTTGCAATGCGTGTAGCAGAAAAACCCGGAACAAAAGTCTACGGGATCCTGAGTGTTTTATTACAAGCTTATTATGATATTGAATACTGTTTTACAGTTGATGAACATGTTTTCGATCCACCACCCAAGGTGAAATCAGGAGTGATCCGTTGTACCAGAAACAGCAGGGAGAAATTGCCCTGTGATGAAAAACTATTCAAACAAGTGGTGAAGATGTCTTTCAATCAACGTCGTAAAACCATCCGGAATTCGATTAAAGCCTTGCTTCCGGAAACATACGAAGAGAATCCGATGCTTCAGTTAAGACCGGAAAGGCTAGGAGTTGAGGAGTTCATTGAGTTGACCAATTGGGTGGAAAAACACCGAACGAACGCTTAAATGTAATCCTTGGAGTATGAAACGCCTGCTTCTTTTGTTTTTCTTAAGTTCTGCTACAATGGGATTTTCCCAAAAGGATGATTTGAAGGACACTTTGGAAGCAAAGCGGTTTTGGGCTGACAATATTCAAAACATCATTGAACTTAATAAGCAGAAGATTCTCGCTCAGACAAATTTTCCATTGATCATTAACGACGAAAGGATTGATAAAGAGCAATTTGAATCGGAATTGGATAAACACTTCACTGCAAGGATTCGATATGAATTGCAGAGCCTTCCTTTTCCTACACGTTTGAAAGCCTGGTATATTGGTGATGATGCCACTCCGACTTATATGGTCCCCTGCCTTGAAATACTCGATAAGGAACACTATCTTGCAGTGGTCTTTGTTTTCTATCAGTACAATGGAAAGTGGAAGCTGAAAGAGATCGACTACGAATAATATTCATCAGATTACTACTAAAAATTATGAGCAGATTTATTTTCATCCTTTTTATTACATGTTCCTTCACCGGGTTTTCGCAGTTGACCGATAAAGTTGAAGCCAAGAACTTCTGGGCAGATAACATTCAAAACATCGTTGAATTCAACAAGGAAGAAGTCCTGGCGCAAATTCATTTTCCCTTAAAGGTTGGTGATAAAAAGCTAACGAAAGAACAGTTCAGGGTGGTCATGGATAAGCATTTCAGCCCGGAATTGCGAACAGAACTGGGTAAAAAGGACATCGAATCCATTGATGCATGGAAAATGGGTGATGATTTGACCCAAACTTACATGATCGTTTGCCGAAAAGGATTGGATCCCAAATATGAAGCGGCAGTTCTTTGTTTTTTGCAGTATAACGGGAAATGGATGTTGAACCAAATTGACTACCACCAAAAAGAAAACGAAGAAGATTAAGTCTATTTAACATTTTCGGTTGAGCCTTCGGTGTCGCCCTGTTTTTAAGGGTTTACTAACAAAACAGACCTTTGGACAGCTGCTACTGTGAATAAGTAATTGTTACCATTCAACCTTTTCTCTTTACTCCTCTGAAAATTCGATTATTTTTGTGCGAATTTCAAAAATTACTTTGTAATGTCACAAGAGAAAACAAGATACTCAGATAGTGAATTGGAAGAATTCCGTCAATTGATCAACGATAAGTTGAAAGAAGCTCATGATGACTATGATATGTTGAAGGCATCCTTGTCTAATAACAATCATGGTACGGATGATACGGGTAGAACTTTCAATATGATGGAGGATGGATCAGAGACGTTATCTCGGGAAGAAGTGGCTCAGTTGGCGGCTCGCCAGGAGAAGTTCATCGAAAATCTGAAAAACGCCTTGATCCGTATTGAGAACAAAACCTACGGGATTTGCCGTGTAACAGGTAAATTGATCCAAAAGGAGCGTTTAATGTTAGTACCTCATGCTACTTTGAGCATCGAAGCTAAAAACATGCAAAACAAATAAGTTGAAGAAACAACTCTATATCGTTTTTATAACGGTATTCTGCATATTGCTCCTGGATCAGATAATGAAAATTTGGGTAAAAACCACGTTTGATTATGCGGGAGAAGAAAGTACAATGCCTGTTTTCGGATCCTGGTTTCGATTATTGTATATCGAAAATCAGGGAATGGCTTTTGGGACCACTTTTGGAGCAAGTATCTGGGCCAAGTTGGGACTGAGCATTTTTCGCATATTTGCAAGTGGGGCGATTGCTTATTACTTCATCAAACAATGGCGTAAAGGAGCTAAAACAGAATTCCTCCTGGCAATTGGATTAGTATTCGCAGGTGCAACAGGAAACCTGATTGATTCCATGTTCTATGATTTCATTTTTGACTACGATCCATGTATCGGGTTCAACCACCTGGAAGGATCGGGAATTTGGTCTGATTGCGGAATAATGGGTAAACAGGAAACACGTCACACCGGATTTTTGATGGGTAACGTAGTGGATATGTTCCAATTTACGGTGGAATGGCCATCCTGGGTACCATGGTATGATAAGAACGGGGACAACCAGATCTTTCCTGCAATCTGGAATGTAGCGGATGGCGCAATCAGCATAGGAGTGATCATGATCATTCTCAGACAACGAAAATACTTTCCAAAAGACAAGCAAGGTTTAGGAGCTAAACCACGTTAAATTGAGGAGGAAAAAATAGTGAAAAGCGGAAGAGGGATCTTTCGCTTTTTTGGTTTAACGCTATTCTGTTTTTGTAACTAAATCCGATTTTCATACCTTTGAGTTTATGAGTACGGTAGAATTAAAATTGAGTTTGCACCAACTGATTGATGGAGTTTCGGATAATTCTGTTTTAGAAGCTGTCTATACTTTGCTTTCCAAGGCAACTGCAAATCAGGAAGAAGATTGGTATAACTTACTTTCAGAGGAGGAGAAGGCTTCGATTGAACGAGGTTTAGACGATTTAAAAAATGGTCGGGTTGTATCGCACGAAGTTGCTGCGAAACGAATTTCCGAAAAAGTTTCACGCGTTTGTTGACAATCGCAGTGAACATAAATACTAGATTTCACTTAATCAGATAAGTGACAACACCTTCTCCACATCTTCAGGAGCATCAATGTTTGGTGTTTCTATCTCTGTTTCTACTACATGAATGGAATACCCATTGTACAGCCAGCGCAATTGCTCCAATGATTCGATCTTCTCCAGTTGTGTTTCTTCCAATTCGCTCAGTTGAAGCAAAACTTCCGAACGATAAGCGTACAATCCGATGTGTCTTAAAAAAGGATAGATTTCCAAAGGTTCTCCTTTCGCATTGGCGAAATTAGGAATCGGACTGCGGGAAAAGTAAAGTGCGCTTTGATTTTTGTCAATCACTACTTTGATGCGATTGGGATTCAGAATATCTTCCATTTCAATCTTTCGGGAGGCAAGCGTGGCAATTTGGACATCCGGATCGGTAAATGCCTGCAGCAGCTGATCCAACTGCCGTGCATCAACCAAAGGTTCATCTCCCTGGATATTGATCACGACATCGTATTGTCCGGAAAGCCTTTTAACGATTTCTGCACAACGGTCTGTTCCGGTAGGGTGTTTGGAATCCGTCATTAGGACCTTTCCTCCAAAACCTTCCACTGCATCTACAATCCGTGAATCATCTGTGGCAACGATCAGGTCCGTTAACAGGGAAGATTTCGCAGCGCCTTCCACCACACGCTGGATCATGGTTTTGCCTTTCAAATCGATGAGTGGTTTTCCCGGAAAGCGGGAAGATCCGTAACGAGCTGGGATGATACCTAGAATGCGCATGGTTTTTCTTTCAAAGTTAAAGTAATGTAGGACAAACGTTAGCAGTAGGGGTGAAAAATTTTTCACCCCTACTGCTATTATAAATTCATTTAAAGTCTCCGCAACAATAAAAAAGAATGTTTTATCACTTTTCACTAATTTTGCGACATGAAAAAAATAATCTCCTTAATCAGCCTCCTGTTAGTTACATTGAATCTGTTTGCCCAAGAGCAATTAAATCTGGTTTCTTCTACAAAGATCACCACAATCGGATACTGGAATAAACAGGACAAGGTAAGCTATCATGTCACAAGTTCTGATGTGACAACCAAGTCAAGTTCAGCTCAACCGACAAAACAAACTTCGAATACGTACGATTTGGAAATAAAGGTGGTTGACAGCACGGAGCACAGCTACACTTTAGATATGAGGTATCTGAAAGCTTCGGTGGAGGGGGTTGATCCGCAATTGAAGGAGATAATGAATTCCTTTCAGACGACCTCAGTGATACGTTATCAAACAGATGAGTTTGGTATTTTTCAAAAGATCCTGAATACAGCTGTATTGCAGAAAGATTTTAAAAAGAAGTGCGAAGAGTTCAAAAAGCAACTGACGACCAAATTGAGCCCGGAAGAGGCAAAGAAATCTACCGCTTTCCTGGATGGATTATTGGTCGAATTCTCCAAGCCGGAAAACATCGAGGGACTTTATCTTGGAGATATCATGGCGATTCACGGAAATTATGGAATGGAGCTGATTTTGAACAAACCGACGGATGTGGATGTTGAGATTCCTTGCCTGATGGATATCGTTGTGAATGGAACAGGAAAGATCGTATTGCAATCCATAAACAAGGCAAAGGATCTTGCCGTAATTTCTATCAAGTACAAGCCGAATCAAGATGAGCTGAAAAAATACATGAAAACTTTTTTTGAGTTATTCGTTCCCAAGGACAGCAAGGATTTCAAGATAGATGATATGAAGATAGACTGTGAAAACACGGAAAAACTTCAAATGGTTTTATCCAGCGGTTGGATGGAAACCATTCAGACAAGCCGAACGGTAAGCATCTCATTCGACGATGAAAAGATCAAAAAGGTGACAACTACCAACTATCAGCGCAATTAACGGAAAGTGCTTTTTATATTTGTGTCATGAAATATCTATTTGTCGGTTTAGGAAACCCGGGTTCGAAGTACGAAGAAACACGCCACAACATCGGATTTAAAGTCGTGGAAGCTTTGGCAAAAGAGCTTGGTGGTACATTTTCTCTGCAAAAGACTGCTGAAGTGGCAGAAGTGAAATTCAAGGGAAGGACCCTTATTTTGGTGAAACCGACCACCTACATGAATCTTTCGGGTAAGGCGGTGAATTATTACCTCCAACAGGAAAAAATTCCAAAGGAAAACCTGGTGGTTGTTACGGATGATCTGGCACTTCCGTTTGGAAAATTGCGTATGAAAGGGAAGGGTTCCGATGGCGGACATAATGGATTGAAAGATATCCAGGCAACATTGAACACCACGGAGTATTGTCGTCTGCGCTTTGGTGTTGGTGCAGATTTTAGCAAAGGTCAGCAAGTGGATTATGTCTTAGGTGAATGGGGTACAGAAGAACGTGAGACCCTGAGTGAACGGATCGCTGTTGCTACAGAGTTTTTGAAGAGCTATGCTTCAATAGGAATTCAATTAACCATGACAAATTGGAATGGGAAATAGGTTTTGATAATCAATAGATTAGCTAAACTTTCAATATAAAACCTTCCGATTTCGTGTTTTTTGGGAGTTTTGAATTGAAACTATCAATACATTTGCAAGTGCAAATAAATACCATTTGTGCAAAAATATATGCAATACATACGACTCACGAGAAGTGACGACTTTACAAAGAAACTCTCCCAACAAGTAGACGATTATCTAAAGAAAAATAATCTAAAACGTTATGGTAATTGGCGGATGCTATTAAAAGTTCCGTTGATGTTTTCACTGTTTTTACTTCCTTATTTTTTCATGGTTTTCGGAGTAATTGAAAATCATTGGCTGATGTTCTTCATGACCATGGTCATGGGTGTGGGAATGGCAGGGATCGGACTTTCCATTATGCATGATGCAAATCATGGTGCATTCTCAAAATACAAATGGGTAAATAAAATCATGAGTTTCTCGATGGAGATGCTTGGAGGATTTAGTTTAAACTGGCGTATTCAACACAACGTATTACATCACAGTTTTACGAATGTGCACGACATGGATGAAGACATCGATTCAATCGGATTGCTTCGCTTCTCACCCAATATGCCGCATAAGAAAGTACATCGTTTCCAAGTATTTTACGCTTGGTTCTTTTACGGGTTGATGACTTTATCCTGGATGACAAACAAAGATTTCATGCAATTGAGTCGCTACAGTAAGGAAGGATTGTTAGAAGCTCAAAACATTACCTTCCGAAAAGCGTTAACGCAATTAATCGTCTCTAAATTTTTATACTACGTATATATCATCGCAATTCCATTGTTTGTAATGGATATAAGCTGGTGGCAAGTACTAATTGGATTTGCTGTAATGCATTTCATTTGTGGAAGTATTTTGGCTTTTGTATTCCAGGTAGCACATGTGATGCCTGAAACAGAGTTCATGACAAAAGAATGTTATACTGAAAAGAATGACGACATATCCTGGGCAAAACATCAATTGATGACGACAGCAAATTTTGAGAACTGGAATCCTTTATTGACGTGGTATGTCGGTGGATTGAACTATCAGATCGAACATCACTTGTTCCCGGACATTTCACATATCCATTACCCGAAAATCTCGAAAATTGTGAAGAAGACAGCCAAAGAATACGGCATCCAATACAATTACCATAGAACGTTTGGTGCGGCAATCTTCAATCATTTGAGATTATTGAAACAATTGGGGAGAGCCTAGTCTCTTACTGAATCCGAATAATATTCAAACCCAGGCATTCATTGTCCGGGTTTTTTTGTGTCGTAATTTGGCTATCTTTAAAAGGAGATATCGATAAACTATGGGACATGATCACGCACATCATCATGAGGTTGTACTTACGAAGGTCAATAGTACATTTGTAATTGCAATCATTCTCAATCTCTTATTTGTAGTCATAGAAGCCATTGTCGGGATTGCAATTGATTCCCTTGCTGTTCTATCCGATGCGGGACATAATTTATCCGACGTTGGAACATTGGCACTTTCGCTTTTGGCATTCAGGCTGATGAAAGTAAAGTCAACGAACCGGTATACTTACGGTTATCGTAAAACATCTATTCTGGTTGCT
>Ga0247691_1000095_pt1 | contig 22851 bp, 21 predicted proteins | sample CNK32_metaG_FD_182721 | JGI IMG/M metagenome (GOLD analysis project Ga0247691, IMG submission 182721) | Soil microbial communities from Purdue University Martell Research Forest, Indiana, United States - CNK32 | ecosystem: Environmental > Terrestrial > Soil > Temperate forest > Bulk soil...
TTCAGTCGGTTATCCCAACAACGGATTCCTATGATACCTTGTATGGTGGCTTTAAAGAAAACGGGGTAATTGCAAAAAAGGTCAAAGAGCTGAACGATAGTTTGAAGCTTATCTGTACTTCCCGGAAAATCCCGTTTTTAAACGTCCAATCCAGGATGTTGGTTTCCAATACGTATTTGAACGATGAGTTATCGAAAGACGGAATTCATTTGAATTACAAAGGTTATGTAATCTGGAAGGATTGCCTGACAAGGTATATCAGTACCCATTACTGAAAGGTACGAACTTAATCATGTGAAACGTAACACTCACCGGCAGGAATCGCAACCGGAATCCTGTTTTCAGCCGGAACAATAGGGCAGGAGTATCTGTCAGAATAGGCACAATAGGGATGATAAGACTTATTGAAATCCAATTTCACCTTTTTTGCTTTTTTACTGAAGTAGCAATCCAAATATTTTCCGGCTCCATAAGTAGAAACACCCGTAGTAGCGTCTTTAAAAGGAACGAAGTAATAGTCTTTGTACGCTTTATTTCCAGCCAGGTCCAGGTTCTTGTATACACTCAATTTGCAGATGGTATCATTCACTTTAAATGACAGGTATCCCATCTTTCGATAATAAACAGTTCGTTCTTTCGACATGGGCATGACGAAAGCATCTCCGACTTCTTTCACAAAATCAGCTTCAATAATGAATGTGGTATCGATCGGGAAATAGCAGATTTCAGGATGGATTTTTCGTTCTTCGGTATTCAGTACTTTTGAAATAAACTCTTTATCATGCAGTTCGCGTTCATGAGTTAAACTATCAATATAAGTCTTTTGAGCGAATGAAGTTCCCGCAAGAAGGATACTTGTAAGTAAGATTAAATAGTTTTTCATCTGTTTCCGAATAATGAGCTTCCAACACGGATCATGGTACTTCCTTCTTCAATGGCTAATTTGTAATCCCCGCTCATTCCCATTGAAATGACCTTGAAATCCGGATTATACTTGAAGTAATTGCTTTTCAGGATTGCGAAATAGTTGTGCAGGTGCCTGAATTCATCGCGAACCTGTTCTTCGTTCTCCACAAAACTGGCCATTCCCATCAAACCAACAATGGAAATGTGGTCCATTTCAACAAACTCCCTGCTTTGAAGGATTTCTTCCGCTTCTTCAAATGAAAGCCCGAATTTCGTTTCTTCCTGCGCAATGTGGAATTGAAGTAAACACGGTATTACCCGGTTATTCTTTTCTCCCTGTCTGTTGATCTCCTGGAGTAGTTTAAAACTATCTACAGAGTGGATCAGGGAAACAAAAGGGGCGATGTATTTTACTTTGTTACTTTGTAGGTGGCCAATCAGATGCCATTCAATATCTTTTGGAAGTACTTCCCATTTATCAACCAGTTCCTGCACCTTATTCTCACCAAAGATACGTTGACCGGCATCATAAGCTTCTTGTATAAGTGTTGCAGGCTTGGTCTTTGAAACTGCCACTAGAACCACTTCTTCGGGTAATTCTCGTTTTAATTCGGATAATCGATCTGCTAAAGACATGTTCTATTCGTTGATATTGTAGATTGTCAATCCACTGCGCATTTTAGGTTCCACCCAGGTGGATTTCGGAGGCATGATCCCACCTTGGTCCGCCACTTCTTTCACTTCATTGATGGATGCAGGGTAGAGCAAGAAACCTACTTTGAAATCATCTTTCTTCACCAGGTCGACCACTTTTTTCAGTTCTTTCGTTCCGGGAATAAAATCGATATCCTTGCTTGTTTTCAGATCTTCAATTCCTAAAATGGGAGTAAGGATATAATCGGTAAGGATTTGAGCGTCCAATTGTTTCACCACATCTTTCTCTAATGCGATGTCCTTTTTAGGCTTGAAAGAGTAAGCTTCACGACCAAGCAGGCAAACAATCTCATGACGTTGTGTCGGCCGGCGTGCTTTTTTTAGTTCCTCAATTTCAAAATGTGCTTCACAGGCTTTCAGGAAGCTCTTGGGAGTCAATCCATTCAAATGTTTTACCAAACGCTGAAATTCCAGGATCTCCAATTTCTGTTCATCAATCAAATAGGCTAAAAAGAAATCCTGATTTGGAAATTGGGGCTGTCCGTTTTTGATGATCGTATCTTTCAATCGGGCAGAAGAGGCAGAACGGTGGTGACCATCAGCTATATACAATTCGTCCAGATCCGCATAAATGGAAATCAGTTTCGAATCCTTTTCCGCATCGATCACCCACAATTCATGTTTGATCTTATCTGTCGTGGAAAACTCGTATTCAGGACGTACTTTGGTCACTTTGTCAAAATACTTATCCAATTCAGGTAAGTGCTTGTGGGCTAAAAGGACTGGTTCCGCGTTGAATCCAGTGATATTCAGGTAATTTGTAAACATGGACTCACGGGAAGTGATCGTTGCCTCATGTTTTTTGATCAGATCGTTCTTGTATTCCTCAATACTCACTCCTGCAATAACACCGGTGAATTGGTGCGTACCTTTTGTTTGTCTGTAAATATAGAATGACTCTTCCGTATCCTGGATCAAAATCCCCTGATCAATGAAGGAGTCATACCGTGTTTTCACTGCTTCAAAACGCTCCACGGAATTGGCTTTCGAATGGTGTTCCTTGTCGCCTTCCGGGTGAATGATGTGCAGAAAAGTATAAGGATTTTCATCCAACTTTGCACGTAAGATATGCTTGCGATAAGCTGTCAGAGGTCTCGTTGATACCAATTGAGCTTTATCTCTTGTTGGACGAATTGCCTTAAAGGGGTGTATTACAGACATTTATTTAAATGACTAAGCAGGAACTTGCACTCCAAATTGTTTAACAATTAAATCAGCTAATTCCAGTCCGATTCGATCTTGAGCTTCATTCGTTGCAGCACCGATATGAGGAGTTGTTCCGATTTTCTCATTATTCAACAGATCAGCTCTCGGATTCGGCTCGTTTTCAAAAACATCCAATCCGGCATAAGCAACCTTACCTTCGGCAATTGCTTCCAATAATGCAGATTCGTCAACCACTCCACCACGAGCAGCATTCACCAACACGACCCCTTTTTTCATGAGGCCGAATTCCGCTTTTTTGATGACAGCAGAACCATCTGCCTGTTTCGGAATATGAAGGGAAATAAAATCAGCTGCTTTCAAAGCACCGTTCAAATCGTTTGTTGACTGAATAGGAACTTTAATTTCTCCCAAGCCTTGAATTTCGCCTAAAGAGATTTCAATATTGATCTCGTGATTATTTACAGCGATCACCTTCATCCCACAACCCAAAGCATAACTTGCCAGTGATTGACCAATCCGACCAAAGCCGATAATAGCAATGGTTTTACCACGTAATTCAATTCCTTTTCCGTATTTCTTTTTCAATGAAGAGAAATCACCGGTTTCCATTTTCTTGAATGAGTCGTGCAATGAACGAGCTCCGGCAAATAAATGTCCCATCACCAATTCCGCAACGGATTGTGAAGAGGAAGCAGGAGTGTTGATTACGATCAGTCCTTTTTCGCGGGCATAAGCCACATCGATATTGTCCATCCCGACACCACCTCTTCCAAGTAATTTCAATCCCGGACAAGAATCGATCACCACTTGTCTGATAGTTGTAGCGCTTCTTACAAGGATGATCTCGATATTATGTGCGTTCACGTAAGTGATCAGGCTGTCCTGGTCTACTTTATCTGTGATTACCGTAAAACCGGCTTTCTCAAGAGCTACTTTCCCTTCGTCGGAAATTCCGTCGTTTGCTAATATTTTCATATGCTTTCTTTCATTTTGTCCCAAATCCGAAGATTTATTCAATAATTCTATATCCCTTGGCTTTTCCGTCCACAGACGGGCCATCGGTCTTCGCCAGCCGTGGCTGGCTCTTATCCGTGTTTTTTAGAGAAATCGTTCATTACATCAACCAAGACCTGAACACTGTCCAATTCAAGTGCATTGTACATCGAAGCACGGTATCCGCCAACGCTTCTGTGTCCGTTCAATCCGATAATCCCGGCTGCTTTCCATGCTGCATCGAATTCATTTTGCAATGCATCATTTGTCAGTAAAAAGTTGATATTCATATCAGAGCGGTCTTCTACTGCTACTGTTCCTTTGAACAAGGGATTTGCATCAATTTCCGAATAGATCAATTTGGCTTTTGCTTTGTTTTTCAGTGCCATTTTAGGAACACCTCCATTCGCCATCAGGTCTTGCAGGTTCAACATGGCAACATAAACTGAAAATACGGGAGGAGTATTGTACATGGAATCCTTTTCAGCATGTACTTTCAAATCCAGATAACTTGGCATGAATGCAGAAGTGGACTTTCCAAGAACGTCTTTCTTTACAATGTATAGTGTAGCACCTGCAGGTCCCAAGTTCTTTTGAGCTCCTGCATAGATCAGATCAAAATCCGAAACATTGATCTCTTTGGAGAAAATATCCGAAGACATGTCACAAACCAAAGGCAGATCTGTTTTAGGGAACTCTTTGAACTGAGTACCAAAAATCGTATTGTTCGAAGTAAAATGAATATAATCAACATCCGTTGGAATAACCAGGTTCTTTGGAATGTAGTTAAAGTTCTTGTCTTCGGAAGAAGCGAATACATTCACATCAACACCCACTTTCTTTGCTTCCTTGATTGCTCCTGAAGCCCAGGTTCCGGTATTGATATATCCGGCTTTCTTCGTTGAACGCATCATGTTCAAAGCGGCGATCGTAAATCCTAAGGTAGCTCCACCTTGCAAATAAAGCACTTCATATTCATCGGAAATGTTCAAAGCTTTCTTCACTAACTCGCGAGCTTCGTGCATCACAGCTTCATAATCTTTACTTCTATGTGAAACTTCAAGAATGGATAATCCATTGAAATCCAATACAGCCTCTGCAGCTTTTTTGAATACGTCTTGCGGAAGAATACATGGTCCTGCGCCAAAGTTGTGTTTTTTCATTTTCTGATTTTTTGCTCTCTAGTTGGAAGTGTACAAATTTCGAGAATTTTGAACGAATAGAGAAGTGTTTACAATAAAATATTTCACAAAAAAAGCCCCGCCAAGTGGCAGAGCTTTTAATATATTGAAGGATTATTCATTCGATTATTCTTCAGTTTTTTTCGCTGGTTTTGCAGCAGCAGGTTTTTTCGCTGCAGCAGGTTTTTTCTCAGCTGCCGGTTTCGCTGCAGTTTCTTTTTTAACAGCAGGTTTCTTAGCTGCTACTTTTTTCTCATCTGCCGCAGCAGTTGCTTTCTTTACAGCTGCCGGTTTAACCGTTGCAGTTGTTTTTCTTTTGCGCGAATTACCATAGGATCCGTTTGTACGTTTTCCTTTTGCAGTCTTGATATCACCTTTTCCCATAATTGTTTTTTCTGTTTTTTTTGAGTTCGAAAAGTCATACAAATATAACGTTCTCTTTGAGTTAAGGAGCAAAAAATGTTCAAAATGTTCAAAAGTTTCAAGGGTTCAAATCGAATTTTGAACCGATTGAACATTTCAACTGTTTGAACCTTGCAGTCTTTTTTCCAGTTCTCTTCTTACCACATCGCCATTTCGCATGTAGCGTTGACACCATTTCAATTTGACGTCAATCTGATCCACTTCACTTAGTTTCCAATCAATATCCGATTCAATCAGTCGTTGTCTTAAAGCTTGTAATGTAAGTGCCACCGAAACTGAAACATTGAAACTCTCAGTAAACCCTACCATCGGAATGGAAACCTGGTAGTCTGCTACTTCACGGATTTCGTCTGAAATCCCTTCCCATTCGGTTCCGAAAGAAAGCGCAATAGGCTGGTCCAATGGCAAGTCGAAGATAGAATGTTCTGCATCCGGAGTGAGTGCTGCAATTTTATATCCTTGGGATTTTAATTTGGAAACGGCATCCATGAGTGGGGAAGTACCTTCATTGTAATTGTACAGATCGACCCATCTTCCGGCCCCGCGGGCAATGTCGCGCTGTACTTTGTATTTGTTTTTGCTTTCAACCACATGTAATTCCTGGATTCCAAAACAATCACAGCTTCGGATAACGGCACTTGCGTTGTGTTCCTGGAAAATTTCTTCCAATAGGACCGTTAAATGACGGGTGCGTTTGGAGGCCACTTCGTCGAATAACTGACCTTTCACTTCCGGGATCAATTCGTAAAATGCTTGAAGCAATTCGTTTTTCATGCTGCAAAACTAGCGATTATTCTAGAATTGAGAATGCAGAGTGGACAATTGAAAAGATTGGATTCAGGTACTTCAGGTCATTCGTCTTTTACATTTTCAATTACCCATTCTCAATTTAATGATCTACCCGTTGTTTCTCCGAATCCGATGAGCCTGATTCCCTTGCATTCAAAGCTTTTCCTTTGCTGAAACGGTAAGAAAAGCCTATGCTGACTACACGTGTATCCATTCTGCTCAACCAATTAGCTTTTGAATTTGCAATGTTCCGGATATCTCCACCTGGCTTATTGCTGTGAAAGACATCGGAGAGGCTCAATTTGACAGAGCCCTTTTCCTTCAGGATCTTATACGCCAGTCCAACCCTCATTTGAGTAACCGGAATCGTCAAAAATTGACCCGATAAAATGCGTGTCTGATAAGATCCTGCAAGATCAGCTGTAAACTTGGGAGTGATCTGGAATTTGAAAGCCGGCCCGACATACCAATACCAGCGGTTTTCCACCAGGGGTTGATTGTAGATGGAAGTATTGTAACCGATATTCTTCATTTCCGAATAATATTGGACGTTCCACCATTTAGTGATACTGAACTCACCACTCACACTGATTCCATAGGCAGTTTGATTTCCGTAATTACCCGGTCTGCTGTAATAAATATTGTTCACCTGTTCGTTTGTTTCATTGATGAGATTATGAACCAAGCTGTAATCTACCGTAACGGAAAATGCATTTTTGTAGCTGTAGGTCAGTTCGAAATTGTAAGAGAAAGTGGGCTTTAGAAAAGGGTTTCCTGCATAATAGGTGTAGGCATCCATCGGGTAGGTGAACGGATTCATATCCTGGTAATTGGGATAATCGATCCTTCTGCCGAAAGACAAGACAATCTGATGGTGTTTCGAACTATCGGGGGCGTAGGAGAAATAAGCGGTAGGGAATAAACTGTTGTACGTGCGTGAAAAACTGGAATCGCTGACCAATGGATTCCCCAATTGATTTCCCTGCATCCGGATACTTTCAAATCGCAAACCCAATTGGAATGCAAATTTCCCGATTTCCTGGGCGTAATTTGCATAAGCCGCATTGTTGTTTTCCTTGTAGAGAAAGCGGTTGGAAAAAGTATAATTCGGAACAAGTGAGCCACCGACTACATCATAAAAATCGGCTGTATTGTCCGTACTTACAAAAGCGGTTTTCACCCCGAATTCCAATCGGTTATTGTCTTTAAACGGGTTTACATAATCGATCTTAGCTGTTTTGATATCGATATCTGCCGGAAGTGAAGATTCCAGGTTCAGGGAATTGATAACCGTTCCGTCATTCGCGCGGGTTTTGTTATCTAATGTCTGGTCGTGTTCCGATTTGTAACGGATATAGTCTGCATTAATGCTCAGTTCTTTCCCTAAACTATCGATTTTCAAGGTGTAATTGACGTTTGCACTTCCGTTGTACCAAAGATTCTTCGATTTACTGTAGGCTGAAACCACAGCTGAAATGGAACTATCGGCCGCAAGGATATTTGCAGAATTATCATTGGTTGTTAACGATGGATCATGAGAACCGGAGAACACCACTCCAATAGTCGATTTTTTACTTACATACCAATCCATTCCGATTTTCCCTGTTTTTCCACCGAATTGTCGCTTGATATAGGAATTTTGCAAAAAAGCGGAACTAAATTGATTGTTAGGAGTGTAATAATAACGGTTGATATCCAGGTCCTGGTAAGAATTGTTCTGGCTCACACCAAGCGTGGTGAACAGATTGATCTTATTTACGCGGTAATTGAGAGTGAAACTGTTATTTGTCCGCATGTACCTTCCTTGTCCGTAACTCAAAGTTATTCCTCCGTTGAATCCTTTTTCCTTTAGTTTTTTCAGGATAATATTGATAATACCGGCATTTCCCGAGGCATCGTACCTGGCAGGAGGATTCGTCATGATCTCAATGGACGCGATCGAATTGGACGGTAAGGAACGTAAATAGCCGGCCAGATCCTCCTGGGACATATAAGTAGGTTTATTGTCAATGAATACCTGGACACCTGATTTCCCCTTCAATGAAATGTTACCGTTAAAATCAACAATAATCCCTGGTGCTTTTTCCAACAATTCAAGAGCTGTTGTTCCCGTACTTCCAACCAACGCATCCGGATTGACAATGACCCGGTCGATCTTCCGTTCAATAAAAGGCTTTTTAACAGTGATGACCACATCCTCTAGTTTGGTAACCGGAGCGCTCAAAGCAATCGGGGGCAATTCAATTTTTGAGGAACTTGAATCTATTTGAAAGGATTCACTTATATATTTCTGATAATCGATCTGATCGATAAGGAGCAAAAAAGTACCGCTTTTTGAAATCTCAATTTCAAAGTTCCCCAGGGAATCACTAATAGCAGCCTTCACCAGCGATGAATCAGCTGCATTACACAATCTCACAATAGGAGGCGAGGCCGGATCTATGCCTGTTACTTTTCCCGAAACAGTTTTGTTTTGGGCCGACACGAGCTGAAGGGATTGAATGCTGAAAAAAGAAAAGAATAGAAGAATGCAGTTAAAGCTTTTGTTGGTCATCGGGTTTGAAATAGAATGTATCACAAAGATGTTCTATTTAGGGAAGGTTGCTTGTAAAAAAGTGATAATTTATGTAAATGTATTTATTCACGTGGTGGGCGGTTATCGAAAATGATTAGATAGCAGTTCAGCTCGAGTGGAATTAAAATCGAAGGAACAAAAAAAATCCCTCCGTCGGTTGACAAAGGGATTTTTCTCTAAAGAATATCGTTCTTAGTTAACTGCTCCAGATAACTCAGCACCAGCTTTGAAACGTACTACGTTCTTAGCTGCGATTTTGATTTCTTTTCCAGTTTGTGGGTTACGACCAGTTCTAGCTTCACGCTTAGAAACTGAGAAAGAACCGAATCCTACTAAAGAAATACGGTCTCCTTTTTTCAATGCTCCAGCTGTAGCACCTACAAATGCATCCAATGCTTTTTTAGCATCAGCTTTAGATAATCCTGCTTCAGAAGCAATCGCATCAATTAATTCTGCTTTGTTCATAGTTTGGTTTTTTTTGAATGATTTCTAATAATTAACACAACAAAAATATAGGAATAAGCTTCTCTACCAAGGCCAAACACTAAAAAGCGTTGATTTTGTTGATAAATAAACGTATTTGTTGATAAGCCTCCCTGTTTTAGGGGTGTTTCCGACCAATTTGAGGTTTTCTCCGATAAAAATTAGTTGAAAATAATGGACCAATCGGAGGCATTATTCCCAACCAACCACTCTTTTGCGGTCATTTTCTTCTTTCCTTCCACTTGGAATTCGACAATTTCCAGCTGTTTTCCATTCGTATCGACAACTAATTGGGTCTTTGTAGCCGACAATTGAAGTGATCCGGAACCGGTTTGATCACTTATTAGTGTTTTGAAAACCTTTACATTCTTTAATTCGCCTTTTGAATTCTTCCAGGTTGTCCAGGCAGCAGGATAGGGATTCAATCCGCGTATCAGGTTATGAATCGTTTCCGGTTTTGCGTTCCAGTCGATCCGGGTATTTTCTTTAAACAGTTTTGGAGCAGGCCGCATGGAAGTTCCCAATTCCGTTTGAGGGATCGGATTCACCTCATTGTTTGCAATCTGTTGAAGTGTTTTCACTACCAGTTCTCCACCGACCTCAATCATCCTGTCATGCAATTCTCCTGCACTTTCATTTTCCGAGATCGGCATTTCTGTCTGACCGATTACATTTCCCGTATCAATGGCTTCATCAATAAAGAAGGTACTGACTCCCGTTTTTTGGTCTCCATTTATAATAGACCAATTGATTGGAGCAGCTCCGCGGTAATCGGGTAGAAGGGAAGCATGGAGGTTGAATGTTCCTTTTTTCGGCATCTTCCAAACTTCTGTCGGGAGCATGCGAAATGCAACAACTACAAAAACATCCGCTTGAAGAGCTTCCAATTCATTTAAAAAATCCGGCTCCTTCAGTTTTAATGGTTGAAGTACGGGAATGTTATTTTCAAGGGCAAATTGCTTCACCGGGCTTTCATGCATTATCTGGCCTCTGCCTGCAGGTTTATCCGCAACAGTAACGATGCCAACCAAATTCATACCAGCTTCCTTGATTGCCTGAAGAATTCCAACTGAAAAATGGGGTGTTCCCATGAAAACAATACGCAAACTATTTCTCATATCTTCTCTTTTTAATCTTTACTAATCAGCCGTGGCTGATTTCTTCCTTTGTTCGATTAATCCATTTCAAATAGGTGAACGATCCTAATCCCATTGTAATGAAATAGACATATTCAACCAACCAGACCCATTGAATGGGCCAATTCCATACTTTAATGAAAAGATAAGCAGAAATGATATATAAGGTAGTAGACAAACACTCCACTAAAAAGGTGATCCGCGTTTTTCCAATTCCACTGATGGTTTGAAAATAAACACTCCCAATTCCATAAATCAAGATGGAACCACTTACAACCCGAAGGATCTGTGCACTTTTTCTGACATGTTCTGCATGATCTGAAACCAGTTTGATTAATGCTTCAGGATAAAGAATGGCTCCGTGAAAGGTCAGGACCAGAAAACCAACCGTTAAAAGCTGCATTCTTCGCTGAATGATAGGAAGCTGATGAAACTGTTTTGCCCCAAAGTATTGGGCGATGTATGTTTTTGTTGCGGCGGCAAATCCCCAGATAGGTATAAAGGCCAAAAAGTAGATGTACCGGATGTTCAATGAAACGGTCAGGTTGTCTCCACCCATTTGCTCGATCCAAATGAAAAAGACCGTCCAGATGGAAAGTGCCACCATTCCCTGGAACAGGAGCGGAACACCAATCTTTAGATTTTCTTTCAGTTGCAATTTACTGATCCCATTTTCTTTCCAGATCGGATAATGTTTTTTCAGTCTTCCGCCGATCAAAGTGGACAAAAGAAATAACATTGCCAGGAATTCCGCTGTTGTGGAAGCAATTGCCGCACCTTCCAGACCTAATCGTGGGAAAGGACCGATTCCGAAAACCAAAAAGTAATCCAAAATGATATTGGAAACAGCAGCTATCAAGGAAGCAATGAGTACCAGGGTTGTTTTCCCGACTGCCAGGTAAGATGCCTGAATACTTATCGTTATGGTTGCCGCCCAAAAGGAATAACTCCTGATTTCCAGGAAAGATTGTTCTGCATGTGCCAATTCGCGGTTTGTAACTAAATAAGCCATGAGTGAAGGCATACAAAGCTGGACAAGGATCGTTAATAGGACTGCTGCAATAAGTAAGATAACAAAGTTTGATTGAAATACAGCTGCAAAACCTTTCGTGTTTTTTTCTCCGACTTTCTGGGCCATTCCGATTTGAGCACCATCACCGAGCCCGATGAAAACCATGTACATCGTGATATACCACAAACCCGCACTTCCGGAAGCATCATAGGCCAGTTTACTGAATCTGCTCAGGAAAGCAGCATCAGTAATGGAAATAACGGATTGAATGAATCCACTTAACATCATTGGCAGAGCAACAGTAAGAATGCTCTTGTATCGGATATCTAACATTAAATGATCTGTAAAAGCAATCCTTTTAAGTATTCTCCTTCCGGATGAAAGGCATTGATCGGGTGGTCTGCAGGTTGGTGTAACTGCTCCAAAATTTTCACTGTTCTTCCGGATTCAATTGCAGCAGCAATAATGGTATTGGTGAACAATTGTTTGTCTACAACCTGTGAACAACTGTAAGTCATCAAGAGTCCTCCCGGACGGATGTGCTGAATTGCCATGGAATTCAGTCGCTTGTATCCCTGAACGGCCTGGTGTCTCTTATCGCGGTGTTTTGCAAATGCCGGTGGGTCTAAAATAATAATATCGTATTCTTCTCCTGTTTCACGGATGAAGTTCATGGCATCCGCAACAATGGATTGGTGATTTTTGAAGTTGTTCAATTCAATATTTGCATCCGTCAGTTCGATTGCTTTTTTGGAACTGTCCAATGAGTGGACTTCTTTCGCACCTTCTTTCAATGCTGCCAAGCTGAATCCACCGGAATAACAGAAAGTGTTCAATATTTTCGCTCCTTCGGCGTATTTCGCCAACAAGGCCCTGTTTTCTCTTTGATCAATGAAAAAACCTGTTTTCTGACCTGTGATCCAATCCAATTGGTATTTCACTCCATTTTCCAAAGCGATGTGAGGAGTTTCGCATGCCCCGTATAAATACCCGTCTTCAATTGGAATTCTTCCCGGAAGCGTTTCCTTGGATTTGTTGTAAACTGCTTTCAGATCATCTCCCAAAGCATGCACTAATGCATTTTTGATCAGGTCAATTTGCAAATACATTCCCAAACTGTGACATTGGATCACTGCAACACCACCGTAATAATCAATTACCAATCCGGGCAATTCATCTCCTTCGCCGTGTACCAATCTGCAGATCGAATTATCTTCTCTGAAAAGATGTAATTTCTTGCGTAGATCAACGGCATCGGAAATACGCTTATTGAAAAAGTCCTGGTCGATCAATTCATTGCTGAAAGTCAGGATCCGAACCGCAATAGAGCCGTGCTGGAAATGTCCTTTCGCAATCTCATTGTTCCGTGAATCCAAAACAGTCACTACTTCGCCGTCTTCAATCGTTTTTGGCATCTCTTTCAAGGCACCGGAAAAAATCCACGGGTGTCTTCTTTCCATAGATTGTGTTTTGTGCGGAAGTAATTGAACATTGGGGTACATATCACGAATTTTGTGCAAAGATAGCTTATTAATTACGAATGCCGAATGCCCAATTACGAATTGAAAGCTTGTTTGGACACGACAAGTTCATCGTTCATAATTAGAAGCCTGTATTTTAAAAGGGAGTTGAAAAATAATTCGGCACTCGTAATTCGGCATTCGGAATTCAATTTAAATTATCTTTGTATCCTATCTCATAAAAAGAAAAATGTCTTATTCAATTCAAGTGTTTCTAAAAAACAATTCTTTTTCAGAAGAGTATGCTCAGGAGAAGCATGATGGAAAAGATTCACCTGAAAACATTCGTTATGAATGGGAAGATGAATTTCGCTTAACGGATTCTTCTGATGTATTGGAGATTGTGCGTGACCAACCTTTTATTCTTGCTGGAGAAATCGGAGATGGGAAGTCTTTCCATTATGAAATCCAGGATGTCATCCAATTTATCTTTCATGGGGAACACGGAGCTACTGCCATTGTTTTTTCTGAAAAATGCCTGGACGAATACATTATTGACCACGATCATCAAAAATTGAAAGTTTATTTGAATGATGACGAAGTAGTGGAGAATCCGGTTCCAGGAGTTTATATCGTATTGAGTGCATTTCCAAAGGAATTAAGAAACTGATGCTTTCAATCAGGCAGATCCATTTTTCTTACAACGAACAAAAGAAGGTTTTGCAAGGCGTTTCCATCGATTTGGAACCTGGTGAGATCTTCGGGATTGTTGGTGCAAGTGGAGGCGGAAAATCCACCTTACTGAAAATCACTGCCGGATTATTGGATGCTTCCAAAGGAAGTGTCTATTGGAATGGGGAACGCGTGAAAGGGCCAAGTGAACGATTGATTCCCGGTCACCCCGAAATCCAATTGGTCAACCAAAATTTCCATCTGGACCTTTTTCACACAGTAAAAGAAAATATCCTGGTGAAAATCCTTCATTTACCAGAAAAGGACCGCATTCATTTTTGCAATGAATTACTTGACCTGGTGGAATTGAAAGCGATTGAAGATCAGCAAGCCCGCTATTTATCAGGAGGAGAACAACAGCGTTTAGCTATTGCACGTGCCTTGGCATTGGAATCGGAGGTCTTGATTTTGGATGAGCCATTCTCACATTTGGATGCTCATTTAAGAGTGAAGATCGGGGCTTACATCAAACAACTGGTCGAGATCCGAAATACGATCTGTATCCTGGTTTCCCATGAAGGAAATGAAGTGATGCAATGGTGTGAGCGGATTGCCTTTCTGAATAAGGGAAAGTTTACCAGAGTGGATGAGCCTCAGTCTTTCTATTTCAAACCGTCCAATTTCAATGAAGGAGCTTATTTCGGAGAACTAAATGAAATAAAAGAAGTGAAAACTAAAATTTTATTTCGACCTTGTGAATATAAAGTGGTGGAAAAAGGTGGTTTTGAGGTGGAATTCACGGATTCCATTTTCTTTGGGGCTTATTGGAAGTCTTTTTTTCAAACGAAAAACAAGGAAACAATTATCTTGTACGCCAATAAACCGCTAAAAAAAGTAAAACGCATTGAACTCAAGAGCAAAAGTACCAAAGCTTAGTTGGAAAGAAGTCCTGGAACTTTTTAAACGGACGTTTTTTGAATTTTTCCAGGAAAATTCCTTCTTCCATGGAGCTGCATTGGCATATTATGCTGTATTTGCCATTATTCCGATCATCTACCTTGCTTTAATCAGTTTTGGTAAAATCATGGGGCAGGAAGCAATCCTGCGTTTAATTAAAGAATTATTGGAAGAGCACGTCGGATTAAAAGACAGCTCAGGAATTCTATCCTTTTTGTCGGACGTACATTTTGAAAAAAGCAGTGTGGTCCTCAATATCATTGGGATAGTAGCATTGATGTTTTCAAGCTCCGCCTTGATTTCCTCACTTCGTTTAAGTATCAATGAATTCTATGATATCCATGTGAAAATTGACGATCGTAAGACCAAGATTTTTCATGCGGTTTTCACGAAATTGGTTTCCGTTTTCATGTTGGCAGTATTTGGAGTTTCCATCGTCTTGCTCTATACAGCTGAAACTGTTTTCATGTCCATAAGCGGTAAATTATACGAATCGTTGCACCTGCATCAGCAGTGGATGATGAATACCCTGGAGCATTTGGTAGCCATCGGGATCAACGTTATCTTATTTGCATTGGTCTACAAATTCCTCCACGATGGAAAAGTGGTTTGGAAGCTCGCCTTTTCAGGAGGATTACTGACTGCCTGCTTATTATATGTGGGGCAGATCGGATTGAAATTTTACTTCACGAAGTATTTCTTCGGGAGCCAAATGGGAATTGCAGGAACTTTATTGATTTTCCTGGCCTGGATGTACTATTCTTCCCAGATCATTTTTCTTGGAGCGAAATTCATCAAGGTCTATTCCGAACTGATTGGAAAACCGATCACCTTTGAAGTGCATAAGCTACTTCAAAATATGCAACAAAGAAGAAAAGGGTAAGCAGGAATGAATCAGAATAGGAATAAAGGAAATCATAAACCTAACTTTTATCCGGTTAATGAGCGTTTAGCTTGCCTGGTATTTTCAATTGTTCTGCTTACTTATGCAGTAATTGGTGTTTATTATGATGATTTCATACTACCTTCAAAACGAGGAATACTGCATTTGCATGGATATTCAACTTGGGTAATGTTATTAGCTTTTGTCTCCGCTGCTGCCAATTTACTTTCTTTGTTCATTGATCATTATGATAAGCGAGATAATGAACACAAGTACAAACGCTTTGCGAATTTAAGTAAAAAGGTTGGCTGGTTTTTCTTTTTTGCAGCGCTAATTATCCAGATATTACATGGCTTTTCACATTCCTGATATCTTTCAATTTAAATGAGAATGCTTAATCTGAGAAATATTTTTTTCATAAAAAAGCAATAAGATTAAAAAATAGTCATATTTTTGATTAAAATTTGGTCATTATGAAGCTTGGAAATAATCTAAAACTTGTTCGCAAAAGCAAGAAAAAATCGCAGGAAGAAGTTGCTACTGATTTAGGTTTAACGCGCAGCAGTTATTCCGGTTATGAGAATGAGATTGCAGAACCGGGAATTGATACTTTGATTGCGTTAAGCAATTATTATGCTGTTCCGATAGATGCCTTATTGACCAAAGATTTCACAACTTTTACAGAAAGTGACTGGACTACGATCAGTTCAGGACTTTATGCAGATATCAATGGAAAGAACTTACGCGTTCTGACTTCAGTAGTGGATGCGGAAGACAATGAAATGATCGAATTGATCCCGCAACAGGCACGTGCCGGTTACACAACAGGTTATGCAGATCCTGATTACCTGAAAGTTCTCCCGACGTTCAGTTTGCCATTCCTGTCGAAGGACCGGAAATACCGCTCTTTTCCAATCGTCGGTGATTCTATGCCGCCGGTGGAAGAAGGTTCTTTTGTTGTTGCCGAATACATTCAGAATTGGGGAAGTGTCCGCAGTGGAACACCTTGTATTGTCGTAACAAAAGACGACGGGATCGTGTTCAAGATCGTAAATAACTTCATAGAATCCCAGCAGTCTTTCGAGTTGTGTTCTACGAATCCCTTATACTTGCCATATTTCGTAAACGTGAATGAGATCGTGGAAATGTGGAAATTTGTAAACTACATTTCGCCAAGTTTGCCCGAAATGCGCATAGATGATTCCCTGCTTACCAGAAGTATTCAGGATCTGCAGCGAGAAATCATGGATTTGAAACGAACAGTTAACGGGGGAGCGAAAAACGTTGCGCATTAAAAACAATACGTTCTTCATTGATCAGCTCTTTGAGTGTCGATTTTATCTTCGTTGAAAAGGAAGTATCGAATTCGGCAATCAGTTCTGCTAAAGTCATTGGTTTTTCTTGCAAGAGCGCAATAAGCTCCAACTCGATTCTGGGATGTTTCTCCAATAAATTCTGTTCCAGGCAATAATCACATTTTCCGCAGGGCGCACTTTTCTGTCCGAAGTAAGAGATGATGAATTGCGGTCGGCAATGCTTTTCTTCAATGAACTTCTTCATGACATTCATCCGTTCCAAAGCGCGTTCTTTCCTGAAATGGTAGACTTCCGCTTTCAATTCCACGTAATCGTCCGGGAATCGTTCGTGAAGAAAAGTGACCATCGGCAAATCTGTTCGCCAGGTGATGTCCATGAGTCCATGTTCTTCCAGGTATTTCAGCTGACGTTCCAATTCCTGGCTGGATATTTTCAATTTCTGGCAAGCATCTGCTTCATCCAATTCACAAAAGGATTCGAACACATCACTGTAATTTCTGCAAATCCAGGTAATCAACGGATCTAAGACCGGATTCTTCAATTGAAATCCATAAAGATGCGTATTGTCAATGCTGATCTTGATTCGTGAACCTTTTAATCCTTGTTCCGAGAAGAGAATGCTTCCGTTCATTTCAAGCAGTTTGAATGCAGGATAAACCTCTGTGATGTTGAGATTGAATTTCTTCACGAAGTCATTGAAATTCAATACATACGATTCGTGTTCTCCAGAGCCGATAGCAATTTTGAGGTAATTACATAAGGCCCTGTAAATCAATTTGATTTTGTCCGTACTAGGGAATTGAGCCATTACGCGCTCTGCAATCTCATTAATGTCAATGGGTTCTATAAAAGCAAAAGTTCGCGATTCATTTCCATCACGGCCCGCTCTTCCTGCCTCCTGGAAATAAGATTCAGGATTGTTCGGAATCTCGTAATGCGCCACAAAACGGACATTTGGTTTGTCAATTCCCATCCCAAAAGCATTTGTGGCAACCATGATCGGAGTTTTTTCCGAAAGCCAATTGGCTAAAGCGAGGCTTCGTTCTTTTCCATTCATGCCGCCGTGATACATGTTTGCTTTGATCTTTTGCGTTTGCAGATAAATCATGACATCCTTCACACTCTTACGCGTCTGGCAATAAACAATCCCTACATCATTCGGGTTTTTGTGGATCCATTTTGTGATTGCATCCAATTTGTTCGAAACGTGATAAACCTCATAACTCACATTCGATCGCTCAAAAGGAGCTTCAAATAATTCCGGGTTCTTTAGTTTCAGGTGCGTTGCAATATCTTCTTTTACTTTTGGAGTAGCGGTGGCTGTCACTGCCATGATCGGAACTTCCGGGTGGAATTCCCTGAGTTTGGCAATATTGGTATAGGCTGGTCGGAAATCATGTCCCCACTCCGAAATACAATGCGCTTCATCTACAACAAACAATCCGATTTCCATTTGTTTTACGCGTTCCTGAAACAATCGTGTTTGGATGCGTTCAGGAGAAATATACAGAAAGTCCAACCCTCCAAATTTGGCATTATCCAGCAGGATATCTATTTCACGGAACGAAAGACCGCTTGTCAGTGCCTTAGCCCGAACTCCTCTTTTTTGAAGTTGATTTACCTGGTCTTCCATTAAGGCGATCAAGGGAGATACAACAATGGTGATTCCTTCACGTGCTATTCCCGGAACCTGGAAACAAATCGATTTTCCTCCACCTGTAGGTAAAAGGGCAATGACATCTTTCCCGTAAATTGCCGCATCAATAATCTCTTCCTGTAAAGGTCGAAACTGAGAATAGCCCCAATAGTTGGAAAGAATTTCTTCGCTCTTTTTTGACATGTTTTATTTGTATAAAATGTTCAAATGTTCAAATGTTCAAATGTTCAAATGTTCAAATGTTCAAATGTTCAAAATAGGTTAACTTAAGTTTCTGACTTGAACTTTTTGAACGGTTAAACTTTTTGAACCTTCAAAGTTAAGGCTTCAACCGATTCAATTTGCTGTAATACTCCGGTTTTATCACATCTTTCAACTCCGAATAAGGGATTACGGCCCATTCGGGATCCAGGCAAGGAGCCATGTAATGAGCAAAGGAGGGAAGGAGCTTCAAACCCTTGGATGTAAAGACAAAATCACAATCTGCTGTCCACAATTCCCGTTGGAAATACTGACATTCCATGACATCAGAATCATTATTTTCATTGAAGTATTCCGGGTTGTTTTTCGCTAAATAAGCATAAACGCGTTCTTCGTAAATAGTTTCTTTACCGGGAATAAGAAAGTCGGACGATTCGATTCTTCGGTGTGTATTCAGATCGTAAGTGATCCCATAATTGCTTTCTTCCGGGTGTGCTCCACCACAATAAAATGCTGCAAAAACGGAAAAACTGATCAGATCGTTCGAAATGGTAATATCAGACACACTGTAGCTGTAATCGGACCCATAAGTTGAATAGGAGGCGCATTCCAGACTTGCCAGGTATTCTGAAATCTGCAAATATTCCAGGTATAGATTCGCGTCTTTTTGTTTTTCTGCTACTAATCCGGAATCAATACGAAATAAGGAGATCTTGGTATTGACTTCTTCAAAATGGCGGATTTTGATGCCATTGATGGTTTGGACTGTGTTTACTTCTTTTAATTTGAAATGGCCAACCTTTACTTTTTTTAATTGATTATTGGGGTTATTAATTTCAGGGTTTTCCTTTAGAAAATATTGATTTGTACACTTAGGACTTCCCGTTTCCTTCTGTGTTAAAGGTAATAGTTTTAAATCAAGCATTTTCCCTTTATTGGTCCAGGTTCCAACAGGAGCTTTATTAGGCCATTTGAACTTGAACGTTTCCGGATTTTCAGTAATTTCTCCAGATTCATCTGTTGCACTTGCTGTAATTATTCCGGCTTTGTAAGTTCCGACAAAGAAAATATCAATCAACTTGTTTTTATAAAAATAGTACCCGCTAACATCACTACCAGCGATGTTAATCTGTAAATAAATCGGGTATTTTCCGATACTTCCACTAAAAGAGTGGGTTTGCCCGTAAGCTTGCCCGAAGTAAAGGAGGAAAAGAAAAACGGATGCAAGCTTATTTATTCCTGAAAAACTTTTCAATGAAAGGGTTTGAAGTCGTCGCATTTATTTGATTACATTAAAAATACTTCTTGATACAAATATTGGAATTACTTCCGATATGTTCATAGAATCGTCAACTAATTTAGGTATATTCGCATAACTATTAGTCGTTATGGTATTACAAGACAACATTAAAGTTACTCTTACCAAAGAGTCTAAACTAAGTGCTGTTGATTGGGACAATTTACCGTTTGGGAAAGTGTTTTCAGATCACATGCTAATTATGGATTACAAAGACGGAGCTTGGCAAGATCCTGAGATTATGCCTTTTGGCCCTCTTTCCATGCACCCTGCAACTTCGGTTATTCATTATGGGCAATCAATTTTTGAAGGATTGAAGGCCTACAGAATGAATGGAGGTGAAGTGGCAATCTTCAGGCCGGATATGAACGCAAAGCGATTCGAAGAATCTTGCGCACGTATGTGTATGCCGGTTATTCCTGAGAATGTATTTGTTGAATTGACTCGAAAGTTTGTTGAGATTGAAAGTAATTGGATCCCAAATAAACAAGGTTATTCTTTGTATTTAAGACCATTTTTGTTCGGTACCGATGAATATATCGGAATCAAGCCATCAGATACGTACCGTTTTGTAATTTTCGCTTGTCCCGTTGGAGCATACTACAGTGAACCCGTGAATGTGAAAATTGAAGAATTTTACACAAGAGCATCTGCTGGTGGAGTGGGAAGAGCGAAAACTGCCGGTAATTACGCTGCAGCTTTGTATCCTGCTAAATTGGGTCAGTTGAAAGGATATCACCAGTTGGTTTGGACGGATGGCAAAACACATGAGTACATCGAAGAATCGGGTACGATGAATGTAATGTTTGTGATTGATGGCGTATTGATCACTCCTTCAGAGGAAAGCGATACGATTCTGAGAGGTATTACCAAACGTTCTGTTGTTGAAATTGCCCAGTTGTGGGGAATGCCGGTTGAAGAACGCAAGGTTTCAGTAGCTGAAGTTGTTCAGGCTCACAGAGAAGGACGTTTGACAGAAGCTTTCGGAGCTGGCACGGCTGCTACAATTGCACATATTGCTAAAATCGGGTACCGGGATGAAGATTTGATCCTTCCTCCGCTCGAAACACGTACATTCTCTTTGAAAGTGCATGCTTACCTGGATGATTTGAAATTAGGAAAAATAGAAGATAGCTTCGGCTGGCTTTTGAAATTGTAATAATGTATTTTTAATAAATAATCCTGTGGGGACGCGACACATCGCGTCCCCATTATTTTTTTATGGAATTTTGATTATTATAGCATCTCTAAAGAAATTCACCGTCATGAAGCCGATTTTACAACTTGCCTTTTTGGTTTTGCTTTCAACAAGTGCATTCAGTCAAACTACTGTTCGGATCATTGCAAAAGACAGAAGCAATGGAGATCCCGTTTCCAGGGTTTACATCCGACAATACCAGGGAGGTTCTTTAATCACTTCCCAATACACCACGTTAAAAGGAACGGCTTATTTCAAAGTTTCCACAAAAGAAATTACCTCTTTTGACCTGTCACATATTGCATTCAATCCTTCCGATGAAATTCCCAAAAAAGTCTTTTCCGGCAAATCCACAGACACGATAACAATTGTTGTGAGGATGTATTACAGCAAGGAACACCTGATTGAGGAAGTTGTGATCAAACCTGTCGGGGTTCCGGACACGATCTTTGAATCGGCAAGGGTATCTGTTTCGGATTTTGAGTTTTTACCGGATAACAACCTGCTTTTACTGACTTATCCCAAGAATCTGAAAAAAGGAACGGAACTGATCCTATACGACGGATTCAAACTGTTGGGAGAAATCCCTTTACCGGAAAAAGGGGAGGAACTGATTCGTGATTTCCGGGGAAATCCGCACGTTTTGACGGATAAACATGTTTATGGGATCAGTCAGAATAACAAACAGATTCAAATCGCTCAAATTGAAAAGGAGTACTACATGACTTACATTGCTCCAATTGTTGACACTTCTTTCACCAAGTATTACTTCTCCAACTTCAATCCCAATTATCCCGCATTCGATTACTTCACTTTTGATGTGGTGGATTCTACCTATCGGAAGATTGCAAAAGTTCAGGATGACCTGATGATGGAGCTGTATCGTTCGGAATTCAAGTGGGTCGATGTGAGAACAAAGCTTTGGGCCAAAGAAAAGGAGAATGAAACCGGAGTTGATAAAGAGATTTGGGTCGGGATGTATTATTTTACCAGTTCAATTTATTACAAGGAATTATACGCCCCGATTTTCGAACGGAATGATTCCATCTTCTTATTCGATCATTACAAAAACCTGCTTTTCAGATATTCCTATCAGGGAGATCTGATCGACAGCATTCCGATCTACTATCACTTACAGCCGAAAGAGAATGGTTGGAAAAAGCATCTGATCCAGGATTATGAAACAGGAGAGATCTTTATTCATTATGAAAATGCAGGGAAGGCTCAATTAAGACATTTCAATACCAATACAGGGAAATTAAGCTCTCCGATCGAATTGGAATTCAAGTACCCGGAAAACATTCAAATCAAGGGAAATAGTGTCTATTACATCTACCGTCCTTTTGAGTCTACTCAGAAAAAATACCTGTATCGTGAACGATTGCCCTTTGAATATCGGTCTCAGAAAATGAACAAAGGAACGAGAGTGGAATTGGAAAAGCCCTAAAAGCGTAAATGGAGTTAAGACGGGCGTCCTAACTCCATTCACTAATCAACCTAACCTAACCACCTAAATCATAACAAATATACAATAAGAAAATTAAATTGCAACAGGCGATATAAAAAAAAGCAGTTTAAAAATCACTAAAAACATTAATCAATTGATTTTCAAGTAGTTAATATTTCGCTAGTTACACTTAAATGATTAGAATGCGTCCCATCGGACCTTCGCAGAATAAGAGATCCAGGATGGAAATCTGTGAATTGAACTGTTTTTGATGGAATAATACCTGGTTGTATTCACCCTTCATTTCCAACGTTTCATAATCAAAAGCCCGATAATCTTCCGGATAAGAAGCTTCGTATTCGTCTGTAAAAGACAGATCGATCG
>Ga0247691_1000096_pt1 | contig 22718 bp, 22 predicted proteins | sample CNK32_metaG_FD_182721 | JGI IMG/M metagenome (GOLD analysis project Ga0247691, IMG submission 182721) | Soil microbial communities from Purdue University Martell Research Forest, Indiana, United States - CNK32 | ecosystem: Environmental > Terrestrial > Soil > Temperate forest > Bulk soil...
CTATTGACTCTTTCCAAATCTGCAATTCCCTAAAATTATGCGTCTTTACCATTATTTTTACACCTTTCAAATTTTTTCAGTCCTGAAATCCTAATATCTTAACATCCTGAAGTCCAATTATCCGCCTTGAGTTGCTTTTATTATTAAAATATCGTCATTTTCACTGACGGGTGTTTGAGTCCACGAATCTTTTGGAATTACCTGTCCATTAATGGCCACAGCGATTCCTTTCGGGTTTTCCCCAACCTGGTTAAACACGATCTGTTGCAGCACTTCCTGTGCTACCACTTCGACTTCCTTATTATTGATTGTTATTGTCATTCCAACTGCGCATTAATTACTTTAGGAATGACCAAGAGAGATCATTATCACTTTTCCCTACGCTGGTATGATCCAAATCAGGTTCAAAGGGTATTTCTCAGTCCGTTATCACGGACACCCCTAAAGTTTGGTAAAGATAAGAGAGTTAATTGAGAAACGGAAAAATGAAAAGTTAAAATTATCATTAACATCATGAATGTCGATTTCTTACTTAGCTGAATTTCTTTTATTCATCAAATTGGTATAATATTTGCTTAATTTTCGCAATTAAATCAAAAAACCAAACAATGAAAATCACCTTACTAAGCATTCTAGCTTTTTTAACGTTCACCATTTCCAGCTGTAAAAAGGAAAATGTGAAACCAGCTCCAACAGGCAGCAGTTCAACAGATTCGTTCTTGTTACTAGAAAATGGCGTTCCATTCCTTGCTAAAAAAATAATTATTGAGAGCGCCTGGACTGGTCATACCAAAATCGATGCAAGATCCGTTCCCAACGAACCGCACAACAAGGCTTATAATATGAGTCTAAGAAACGATTTACAACCTGGCGAATATTCGCACAACCAAGTTCCCGGCGGAACCTTCACCTTAAGTTATTACAAACCAGGACAATCATTTGTAATAAACCATGGAACCATCCATATTTTGTCTAATGATACGGTAGCGAAAAAAATGGATTTCACATTTGAGGCTGAATTAGTTGATATTATGAGCAACGACAACATCCAGGTTACGAATGGAAAAAGTACGGTTTATTATTAATTTCTTCCGTTTACAAACTTTTTGTACATTCATCAAAAAATCACCCATGAAAATCACATTTCTAAGTATTCTATTACTTGTTTTACTTCCTGTCATTTCCTGCAAGAAGAAAGATAAAGAAACAGAAACACCCACAAAAAGTATAAACAGTTTTACATTAAAGAAAGATGGTGTTCCTTATTCCCCCAATTATATTTTAGTGTCCCAGGTTGATGAAGATGCCTTGTCCGTTGAAACCCACATCGTTAATCAGCCCCCATGGGACAATTCGTATGGAATATTCATCAAAAGGTCAATAGCCCCTGGAACGTATATTGGAGTTGATGGCGAATCAGATTATTTTTCAATGATCCACAATAAGGATTCCACTATGTATGGCTGGGAAAGCAGTACATTAAATGTACTTTCAAACGATACCATTGCCAGAGTGTTACACTGCACTTTTGAAGTACTCCTTTACAATGATGACTGTGATGGAAGTTGTCCGCAAATTACGGATGGGGAAATGACTATCAACTATTAACCAACTTTCCCTGTATCGCTTTCAAAACCAATTCATGATCGTCAAGGTCAATTTTCTTGCGAAGCAGAAAAGGATAGCAATTCGTTAGAATGTAGTTCAGGATATCCACTCCTGTTTTCTTAGCTATCAACCATTTTACAACAGGTGTCAGGTTCCTGTAATCAAAGGAACTCGGCTCTTCATTTGGTCTGATTGCTTTCATGGTTTTATACCAACGCTGAAAAGATTCCTGAAAAGCAGGAAAATCATCCAGTGTAGCAAGGTGATTCAGTTGGATCATCCAGACATCCGTAATCTTGAAGTCATAGATCTTAAATTTCTGGTCCAGTTTCCAGTCCAGGTTTTTTTCTATCAAGTCCTTTGCCGCATCATACCCTTCCGAATAGTATTTGCAGTATGCCATCGTTGCGAAATGGTACAAGGAATCCTGTGGTAATTCTTCCTCGAGCAGATCATATTCGTACAACTTTTGATAATACTTATAACCCTTTTCAGCAAATTCAGGATCCTTTGTTGCCTTCTCGAAGTAATAGAATGCAAGCTCAAACAAACCTCCTTTACTCATCTCATCGATATCCTGCTTTTCCCATTCCAGGATCTCTTGCTGCTCCCTTTTGGCTTTTTTAATCCTTTTCTGGAGTTTTGACTTTTGTTTCAGCGCTTCTTCGTTAGCAGGCTCCAACAATAAAGCTTTTTCCAGTAACCCGATCGCTTCTTCCCCGAAACCAATAATATCATCATCCAATTCTGTCAATTCGGCACAAGCCCACGCATAATGCGCTGCACAAAGCAAGGTATTCACATCCGGCTTTGAATTTTCTTCCAACCATTCACCGATCTTAATGGACACCTCATAAGCTTGAGCAATTCCACCGACCATTAAAAACTGTTGGATTTCCCTGGGAAGTGTTTTCTTTTCAAATTTCATTGAAGCGAATTTCTAATTCAAAGATGAAGTTACTACTTCTTAACCCAAAGTCTTAAGATTCGTCCCTCAAAATACTGGATTCGTACATATCTTCCTTCGTAAATAGGGCCTCCGTGAGATTGGGGTTTATCAAATCCGAAATTTATTTCTGCCGGAGAGTATTCAAAATAAATTCCTTTTACCGAGAATGACTCATTTCCATGATCTCTGGGAGGTATCGGTCTAAAATTCTCGACCAAGCCTGAAACTTCACCAACTCCTCCTTCCTTCAAAGCCTCTTTTGCATCCAGGTAAGGTCTCATAGAACCGATCCAAATAATCATTGTCCAAATAAATGAGATCAGAATAAAGAGCCCCATTCGCAGCTTGCTTCCTAACGATTTCCCTTGAATCATCAGATAAAACCAAATAACAACAGCTGTTATCAAAACTGTTAAGCCAATCCAGAAAAACCAAACCAAGTTAGTTCCTGTTTCGCTTATATCGTAATACTTTGTCATGTGATAATATTCCACGTAAAAGAAGCAATTTTCCGTCTGAATCAACGAATTAAACCCGGTTTTTCCTCAAAAATTTAAACGTAAAATACAGCATCGTCAGGAACAAGCCCATGAAAACAGTTACTCCCCAAGTTCGGGTATGATCGAAGGGATTGATGATCCGGTCTCCGATATCGCCCATGAGTTTGGTCGGATGATGCAGAATGTCCCAACTGTTCCAGCGCAAATACCTTCCGATATAAATCCCGAAACTGCTCACAAACAAAAGCAAGACCGATAGTGCTGTAATAACTTTTTTCGATAAGAACTGTTCCATCAACTCTTCCAGGTTCCACAAGCTCAGGAAACCGTAAAGCAGGCCTGTCCAGGCAAAAGACAAGATCAACACCAGGTCGAACCAAATAGGCATGGACGAATTGTGACTCAGGTGAAAGAGATCCGTTAAAATGTAGGATGCGTTTGGGAAGAACAAGAGCCAGACACCCAGCATTCCAAAAACAGCCCAACGGCTTTTCTGCAGGTTCGGACTCATGGTCAAAATAACAGTGAATAACCACGGTACAAAAGCCAGGAATAAATTCCAGTTCAAAAAGAGAAAATGCCGTGTTCCCGAAAGCTCCATCCGAAAAAGGGAAAGCGCAAAACAGAAAACGGATAAAATTCCCATGAGCAGGGAAATTTGAAATTGGTTGGTCTTGATCAATTGTTTGTACATAAGATGATGATTTTAGGTAAGAAAAGAATGATTCCGGTTATGAAGGCAGAAAGTGCGCTAATCAATACAGCTGCAGCTGCTAAATCCTTCACTTTTTTGATTTGCGGATGTTTTTCCGGGGAAGCAAAGTCTGCCATGGCTTCCAGTGAAGTATTGAAGAGTTCACAAATAAAGACCAAACTCATGACGACTACCAAAGCGATCCATTCGTGCAGGGAAATCTTCAAAATAAAACCAAGAACAAGTGCAACAAGTGCTCCGATAGCATGAATCCGCGCATTGTGCTCTTCAATGAATAATGTTCTCAAACCGGCAAAGGCATACTTGAAGCTTTTGAGGCGTTGGGTTAAGGAAAAAGGGTTGGATGATTTCATTTTTGCGTAGTTAACTCTTAGTGAAACGCAAAGAATCGGAGATATTGTGGAATTAGCATTTATTGGGAAAACTATTCTTCTTTTTTAGTTGCGTGTTTAGCCGTTATCGGGTACATTCTAAATTCCAGATTGTTTTCTTTAGTCCGGTACAACCAGCATATTTCGCTCATTTCATCTTCCCCCGATTTAAATGTTACACGAAGCGTTGAATCGCTCATTTGGGTCCAGGTACCGTTTGAAACAGTTTTTTCATTCAATCTGTAAAGTGTGCCACCGGTATTGCAATACATGGCCATATTTTGACGGATTACTTCTCCGTTCTTTTTGAACTCATAGAGTACCGACTCAGTATCTTTTGTTTTACGGTATGGTACTGGCTGATTTCTGGTTTCAAGAGAAAATTGAATGTGCATAGCCCACAAACCTAAAATATCCTTAGGAAGTTTCGGTCTTTTTGGTGGACTCATAGACAAAAGCAAAATAGAACAAAGAAGAAGTAAGGTGATTTTCATTGGGCTAAAATATGAAAAAGGTCGTTACAAAATAAATACTAATTCCAACCTTTTTGATTTTGAACACGTCATTATCATAAATCAAAATGCCAGCTATGAAAAACCTATTTCTATCATTATTCCTTATCTCCAACTTCTCCTTTGGCCAGGAAACTGCTTATCATTTGAATGGGCTTCAACTCACTAATTATGATAATTTCCTTCCATGGAACGATGGTATCTATGTTACAAATCTGGTTTTGGATCAAGTTGATTTCACTCCCATTTACACAATCAACTATTTTCCCAAAAACGGTAATCCGGGATGGAGAAAAAAAATAAGTACCCCGTCTAATTTCTATTCCTCCGGTAAGTCGGCAATCGTACCTTGCAATTTATCGAATCACTTTATTGTTTCATTGCAAAATCTGGAATGTGATTTATGTCTGGTATTAAAAATGGATGAGAACGGAAACGTTATTTGGTCGAAGATACTAACTTATCCTGCCAACATGGGTGACTACGGATCGAATGCAACACCCATCACTTTGAATGAGCAGGATGAAATCACGATTTCTTTGACTTCAGTAAATAATTTAACCCTATCGAAACTTGACACAGATGGAAATCTCGTTTTCTCAAAGCGTTTTAACACTCAAGGATTTGAAGATTTAAAAAATCCGGGATTTTCTATTGTGTGCACTAGTGATGGAGGTTATCTGGCAACGATGAAAGCCGGAGATAACCCAACTATTACCAAATTGAATTCAAATTTACAGGTTACCTGGTCAAAAAAATGGAGTATTGATTCATACAGTCATCCGAAACTAGCTATGATACTTCCAAGCGGTAATTACTGCATCATCGGAGAAGGAGATAATGGAACTTATTTTGCGAAGGTAGATCCGAACGGAAATTTATTATCGTATAAGTATGGTGTTCCTCTATCTCCTCCTTACAAATGCCAGGTAATTGATACGAATTCATTTGCATTAGTGGACGGTAGTGGCAATTATTCTAAAATAAATTTATCAAACAATACCATTTCATCAACCAGTAAAAGTGAATGGTCTTATGGCCTCCCGAACTACACGAACCAAAAAATGAACTCATTGGATTATATTACCTCAATGATTTATCTTGATCTGGAGAGTACTCAGATGGGATGTTTCAATTTTACTACATCGAATACAACACTTAGTGATTTAACCGTTTATCCGAGCAGTATTGTAGATGAAACTATTGTCATGGAAAATAGTGGCACTATAAGTGATTACTCTCCAATAATCACCACAACCAATGATATTTCGATGACCCTTACCTGCGGGAGTAGCTTAGGAATTGAAGAAACGGATCTGTCAATTCTTAAACTCTATCCAAATCCATCAACAAATGGTCAAACAATTACCTTTGAATTGGAAAAATCATCAGCTACTAAACTTCAGTTGCTTACTCTTTCAGGCAAGTTGGTCGAACCTTACGAACTAAACGGAAACTCTGGCGAATTGACATTTAATTCACCACAGGAATCAGGAATGTATTTTGTGCAAGTTCTAGATGCGACTGGAAACGTAATTGCAGTGGAGAAATTGGTTGTAGAGTAATACGACAAACACTATCCTCCCCTCTGACGGAGTCTGATACTCGTCAGAGTCGTCAGACCTTTTTCCCCCTCCTGCTCCTACGCTGTAGCTTCAGCGCAAGCATAAAGGGGGATAAAAAAAAGACCCTCCGCCACGGTGGAGGGGAAATAAAAAAGTCCCGACGATTATGTCGGGACTTTCATTTTATGCTAGTTCAAATTACTCAGCTTTTGGAGCTTCAGCAGCTTTCTCTGGTCTTGGCAATAAAACTTTACGGGACAATTTCCATTTTTTCGTTTTTGGATCTTTACCAACAACTTTAAACTTCAATACGTCACCTTCTTTTACTACGTCTTCCATTTTCGCTACTTTCTCCCAAGAGAATTCAGAAATGTGGATCAATCCGTCAGTTCCCGGAAGAATCTCTACGAATACTCCGAAATCTTTGATCGCTTTCACTTTTCCTTCGTATTCACCACCTTCGTCAACAACCGGTGGGAATGCGATCATGCGGATACGTGAATTTGCAGCGTCCATATCTTCTGCATTGTTCGACATAATCTGAACACGTCCTTCACCTGTTTCCAATTCTTCAATTGTAATGGTTGTTTTCGTGTCTTTTTGAATTCCCTGAATGATTTTTCCTCCAGGTCCGATGATAGCTCCGATCATATCGTTAGGCACATTGAATGCTTCGATACGAGGAGTTTGCGGTTTGAAATCCGGATTTGGAATTGCGATTGTTTCAATGATCTTGTTCAAGATATGTATACGTCCTGCACGAGCCTGATCCAATGCCTGGATCAATACTTCGTATGGCAAACCGTCTACTTTGATATCCATCTGACAAGCAGTGATCCCTTTTGAAGTTCCTGTTACTTTAAAGTCCATATCTCCCAGGTGATCTTCATCTCCTAAGATATCAGACAATACCGCAAATTTACCTTCGTCAGCAACCAATCCCATTGCAATACCTGAAACAGGAGCTTTGATTTGAACACCACCGTCCATCAATGCCAATGTTCCTGCACAAACTGTCGCCATGGAAGACGAACCGTTTGATTCAAGAATATCAGATACCAAACGGATTGTGTATGCGTTATCTTCCGGAAGAACCGGTTTCAATGCACGCAATGCCAGGTTACCATGTCCGATCTCACGACGGGAAGTACCACGTAATGGTTTTGCTTCACCTGTTGAGAATGGAGGGAAATTGTAATGCAACAAGAATTTCTCTGTTCCGTGGAAAGTAACTCCGTCAATCAATTGCTCGTCCATTTTACCTCCAAGGGTCAATGTTGTCAATGATTGAGTTTCCCCACGTGTAAATACAGCTGATCCGTGAACCATCGGTAAATAATCCACTTCAGCCCAAATCGGACGGATCTCGTCGAATTTACGACCATCCAGACGTTTTTGTTCGTTCAACATCACCCAACGAACTGCTTTCTTTTTCACTTCAGAGAAGTAAGTAGAAATAAATCCGCTAACCTCAGCCAATTCTTCTTCCGAGAAAGCAGCTTTCACTTCAGTCTTGATTGCGTCGAACAATTCTGTACGTTTCGCTTTATTAGCAAGCCCTTGACGAGCCACTTCCTTACATTTGTCCATTGCCAATTCGTACACTTTCGCTTTCACTTCCTCGCTATGAGTTTCGTGAGAGTAAACGCGTTTCGGATTAGCTGTTGAGATCAATGCTGCAAGATCCAATTGGAATTGACATTGCTCTTTAATTGCAGCATGTGCAATTTTGATCGCTTCAACCATTTCCAATTCGGAGATTTCTTTGAACTCTCCTTCAATCATGTTCACATCTTTCATCGTACCGGCAACCATCATATCGATATCTGCCGATTTCATTTCCTCCATTGTAGGATTAAGAACCCATTCTCCGTTGATACGACCTACGCGCACTTCAGACATTGGTCCGTTGAATGGGATATCAGATACTGCAATTGCTGCAGAAGCTGCCAAACCACACAATGCGTCCGGGTTGTTCACACCATCGTAAGCCAACAATTGAATCATCAACTGTACTTCCGCGTGGTAATCATCCGGGAATAATGGACGTAATGCACGATCCACTAAACGCATCACCAGGATTTCGGTTTCAGACGGACGAGCTTCTCTACGGAAGAATCCACCTGGAAAACGTCCAGCTGCTGCGTATTTTTCACGGTAATCTACCGTTAACGGAAGGAAATCTACTCCTTCTTTTGCCTCTGGTGCTGCAACTACAGTTGCCAATAACACCGTGTTGCCCATTTGTAACACTACTGAACCGTCGGCTTGTTTGGCCAATTTCCCGGTCTCGATGGAAATTTCTTTCCCTCCAGTAACGATGGACTTTTTGATTCCTATATTCATATTTATACTTTACATTTTTGTACGGGCGCGATGCTTCGCGTCCCTGCCATTTTTTCGTTCCACGAACGATTTAAACAAAAAAGGGGACACCGGAATAATCCGACAAGCCCCCCTTTTAATATTTTTCCAATGAGAATTATCCCATTGAATTCTCGAATTAACGACGTAAACCTAATTCTTTGATCAACGCACGGTATTTCTCGATATCCTTTTTCTTAAGGTAATCTAACATACTACGACGTTTACCAACCAACAACTGCAAAGATCTTTGTGTTCCGTAATCTTTACGATTCTTTTTCAAATGCTCTGTTAAGTGAGCGATACGAAATGTGAACAAAGCAACTTGTCCTTCTGTTGAACCTGTGTTTGTTGCTGAACCTCCGTGTTTAGCGAAGATCTCTTCTTTAACTTTTGAATTTAAATACATGCCAATATTACTTGAATGATTATTATGTACAATCCCAACTCTTGGAATTACGGTGCAAATATAGTACATAATTCCGAATTCCGAATGCCGAATGCCGAATTAATTCAAAACTGCCTAACAACATACATTCGTAATTCGTAATTCGTAATTCGTAATTCGTAATTCGTAATTCGTAATTCGTAATTCATTTCTCATAATACACCTTCAGTACCCGGTTGTATTTCTTAAATCGATTCGAATAAGTTACTGTAGCGTGCCGACTGCTCCAATACGTCCATTCCATCCCATTACTCAATTTGGTGTCAAATCCTTCCGGTTTTTGGAAATTGATCTTTACCTGAGAATCCCTGGTCCGGTAGTGGATTGCCTCGTATTTGCGATTGTCGACTGTAATGAATTCATGCCTGGTGGTATCCAAAAACAAATCGAATTCCGCTGAGTCCGAGGGAATCCAGTTCTTAAGCAGGTCGAACCTTACATGAATTTCCCAGTTGGTAGAATCTTTTGCCTACACTTGAATTCCTGCTACAATGCGTTTGCCCTGCAGATGCCCTCCGGAAACATACACTGTATATTTCCGCTCAAATAAATGATTATTCTGCGAATAAGAAAAAGGAATGAAGATAAATGCTAATGAAAGGGCAAAAATAATCCGCAATTGGAACTAATTTACAATCCTCCGTCGGAAACGTAAAGGCCATCTTTGAAGATCCGAACCTTCAGTAACACACCATCCCGGTCATAGACAAACACTTTTCCATCTTTCAACTGACCATTTCTAAATTGCCCGTCAATCCAGATCTCATCAGATACGGTGTACAACTTATTGAATCCATTTGGTTGGAAAGTAGCTCCTTTTGCCACACGAGGGGTATGAATAAACGGGGCATTCATCACCGCATTCCGAACATGAGGACTTGGATTTGAATCCTGGATCTTCTCAATCTTACTTACCACCTTTTGAAGTTCCGGGTTTTCAACGTTCACTTTGTGTGGTGTCCGGACACTGAGGTAAGTGGAATACAATTGAGGATAATTTTGAGATAACCATGCAAAATTCACATGTGCATTCTGTGATTGATTCTGGTTCAAGGATTCTTCTACCCAAAACTGGTAGGAGAATGGAACACTGAATGCGCGTTTTGCAAAGAAAACCTGACCAGCGACCATTTCACGGTTGTGAAAGAGCATGCGACAATCAAATAATCCGTTATGTACTTCTAAATTTTGAGATTGTGTGATTTTTCTTGGAACAGTACTTGCCTGAAGTAATTCTCCTTTTTTGTCAAAGCGGAAATAAGCACCTCCAGGTCTGTTGTCCAAGTATTCTCCAATCAAACGAGGAGTTTCCCCATCCGGGTAATAACAGATCCAGGCTCCGAACTTACGGCCTTTGATATATCTTCCTTCTTTTCTTTTTGATTTGCTTTCTAATGAAGTAGCGTCATTCTCATCATCCAAAACCCAATACCCAGTTCTTTTTCCAAGACGGTCAAGTTTATTCAACGTATCAGCCTCGCTAACTTTTGCAGACCAACCGATATTGGAAAGCAACAGAAAAAAAGTGAATATGCTAATTAATTTGTTCAAGGTAAAATATCTTTAGTTCTGTATTAGTTTTCAGTAGAACGAATATATACTTTTCAACTATATCTTGAATCAACTGATGAAAATATTTTCCTAACAAATGAATATTCATACTATTTCAACGAATAATGAATTGGAGACGAAATTTCTCCTGATTCATTGTCTGGATAGAACTCTGCTTGAGAAAACGAAGGCAATTAACCGAGTAAATTCATTTCGATCGAAATAATTCTCGAACCAGCCTTGCAGGTGATTTCCGATTTTTCGTGGATGTCATTTACCAGTAATGCAGGCGACTGGATCAACTGACCATCCACGACAAACGCTCCGGATTGAAGAAACAAAATGGAGGTAATCGTTTCCAGGTCCAATGAAGTATCCTTCGAAAACCAGGCTACCTGGACCTTCGGATGGTAATTCGGTTTGAAGATCAGGTTGAAGTCAGTGAGCTTTCCTTTTCCCTTTGTAGGCCATGATCCGTTGAAACGGGCCAGCTGGAATTCATCCACATTTTGCTCGATGACTCCATTGGGTGTCTGGTGCTCCATTTCCAGTTTCCCTTTCAAAGGGATCAGGATTCGTTCGTATCCGTCAAAAAGAGTGAATTCCGATTCTTCCGCTTCCACCACAGCAGAACTGATTCTCCAATCAAAATTTCGTTCCCCCAAAGTTGTTCCTTCAGGAAAAATAAATAACTGAGTAGTTGTTCCACCACTCCAATTCGAAATTAAAAAATCAGTTTCTGTCAGTATCCTCATAGCAAAAAAAATCCCCTAGGTTAAGCCTAAGGGATTTATAACGTATTATGATCTAAAAAGTTTCAGGGAATGTCCCAATTTCGTTTTTAATTCTGTTCTGTCGACAATGTAATCCAGAAAGCCATGTTCCAAAACGAATTCCGAAGTCTGGAATCCATCCGGAAGATCCCGGCCGATGGTCTCTTTCACAACACGAGGTCCTGCAAATGCAATCAATGCTTCGGGTTCAGCTATATTGATATCTCCCAACATCGCAAATGAAGCTGTAACACCTCCGGTTGTCGGATCTGTCAGATAAGAGACATAAGGCAACTTGTGTTTGGCCAATTGTCCCAGTTTACCTGAAACCTTCGCCATTTGCATCAGGGAGAATCCTGCTTCCATCATTCGGGCACCTCCTGATTTGGAGATAATCATAAACGGGGCGTTCATTTCAATCGCCTTATCGATAGCGCGTGCAATTTTTTCCCCCATTACAGACCCCATGGATCCCCCGATGAAGGAAAAGTCCATTGCCGCGACAACGAATACCTGTCCGTTCATATCTCCGTAAGCGGTGCGGATTGCATCTTTCAATCCTGTTGCTTTTTGAGTAGCTTTAATACGGTCGGTGTATTTCTTCGTATCCGCAAATTCCAAGGGGTCACCGGAAGTCACTTTTTCATTGATCTCCGTGTATTTCCCTCCGTCAAAAATGATATGGAAATACTGTTCCGAACCAATTCGCTCATGGTTTGAACAACGGTCACAAACCCATGAATTCCGTTCCAGATCCTGTGCTGTAAAAACAGTCTTACATCTGGAACATTTACTCCAAAGGCCTTCCGGAGTTTCTTTCTTATCTTTCGTTGAGGTAGTGATACCTTCTTTGGAACGTTTAAACCAACTCATATCAATCTCTTATTTATTCAATGTACCTATATTATTCAAATCAGAAAAGGATTGCTCCAGGCGTTTCACAAAAGTCAATTCACCTTCACGCAGCCATTTTCTTGGGTCGTAATATTTCTTATTCGGAGAATCTTCTCCTTCGGGATTACCAATCTGGGTTTTCAAATAATCTATTTTCGAAGAAACATAGTCACGAACTCCTTCCGTAAATGCAAACTGGAGATCCGTATCAATATTCATTTTGATCACTCCGTAACCGATCGCCTCACGAATTTCTTCCACTGTCGAACCGGAACCACCATGGAATACAAAATCAACCGGATTATGGCCTGTGTTGAATTTTTGCTGAACATAGTTTTGCGAGTTCAACAAGATTTTCGGGGTCAACTTCACATTTCCGGGTTTGTAAACTCCATGTACGTTCCCGAATGCAGCTGCAATGGTAAAACGCGGACTTACTTTCATCAGTTCTTCGTATGCAAAAGCAACTTCCTCAGGTTGTGTATATAATTTGGATGAATCCACATCACTGTTGTCTACTCCGTCTTCTTCTCCACCTGTAATTCCCAATTCGATCTCCAGGGTCATTCCCATTTTACTCATACGAGCCAAATATTCCTTACAGATCTCAATATTCTCTTCAATCGGTTCTTCAGACAAGTCCAACATGTGAGAAGAATACAAGGGTTTACCTGTTTCCTTAAAGAATTGCTCTCCGGCAGTCAACAATCCATCCATCCAGGGCAATAAATTCTTTGCACAATGGTCTGTATGCAAAATCACAGTTGCTCCATAAGCCTCTGCCAATGCATGAACATGTTTTGCACCGGAAATACCTCCCAAAATAGCAGCCTTCTCATCTTTATTAGACAAAGCCTTTCCTGCAAAGAAATGTGCCCCGCCATTTGAAAACTGAATGATCACAGGAGAATTCAACTTCGCCGCAGTTTCCATGACCGCATTCACAGTGGAAGTACTTGTCACATTCACAGCCGGCAATGCAAATCGGTTTTCTTTTGCAAAGCGAAAAATTTCCTGAACCTCATCTCCAGAGGCAACTCCGGGTTTAATTGAATAAGCCATTTTAGTCATTATTTGGGGTGTAAAAGTAATGAAATGCGGTGAATAACGTAAGTTCGGGATAAGAAAATTCAAGAGTCCCCATCAGAATGGGAAACCAATTCCGAAGTTGAGTCGCATCGGATACAAGAATTTCGGAATATCGTCCCTGTAATCTGCACCGTAAATCGCTTCTGCCTGCTGGTAGAATTTCGGTTTTTTTGTATAGATCCATCGTTCACCTTCAGGAAGTCCCGGATTGTGGATCGGCACACCCAAGTCGAAACGCAGAATAAAATAGGTGAAATCAAAGCGAAGTCCATAGCCGACACTAACTGCCAATTCTCTCATGAAGCGTGAGGAAAATTGCCCCCCCGGTCTATTGACATCTTCTTTTCTCGTCCAAATATTCCCTGCATCCACAAAGAGAGCATGGTTTAAAATTCCTCCTGAACCGAAGCGGTATTCCAACGTAGCGTTTAAACGGAGATCTCCAATTTGAGTTGCAACTGAATTCGGGTCGAGCAATGTTTGATACGCGCCCGGACCTAAGCTTCGTGCTGCCCAACCCCGGTTGTCATTGGATCCTCCTGCAAAAAAGGAGTAATCGTAAGGTAGCGAGGTTGGCGAATTCTTCATAGGAAAACCGATTCCTGCCATGGTCCTGAATGCAATCATGCTGTGCTTACCTGTGTTATAATAGGCTACTATTTTATTGTCCAGCACTGAAAATTGGGAGTATGGAACGCCCAGGAACAGCTTGTGCCCCATGGTATCATATTCCGGATTAAAGGAAGTGATCCCATTCAGGACATTTCCGGCAATTGAAAAACTTCCTGCATAGGTGAATCGCAATTTCGAAAAGCGTTTAATGGTTTTCTGAGCATTGTCAAATTCGAAAGTCACTTTGAAATCCTCCCAAATGAACTGATTTCGGTATGCATTTTTCAGGTACTGATCGTTTAGCAGATTGATCTTAGCCTCGAAATCAGGCTTAGGGTCCAATAAAACGTACTTGATAACTGAAGCTCCCGGAAGACCAAAAGAAACGGTTTGTGTTTTACCGTCACCTACCAAAAATTTGTAAATGTAATTGAACTGTAAAACACTTCGGGTAAAGTCAGGCCGGGCTTGGTGATTGTATGCCGCGGAAAGTTCTGTTCGTGGCCGTTGCCTTTTCCCCAAAATAGTCACTCCAAAAGGCCATAATCCAGGGATATCTAATTTCACAGAAGGACCGAATTCAAAAGTATTGAAGCTCCTTGCCTGCGTTTTGATCTTATCCCCCTTATCATCCGTGGTAAATACACTTGGATTGGACTCAAAACCACCCGAAAGGGAAAACACAAAGTTAGTTCCGGTCCTGAAAATGTTTTTGTTGGTATAGTTCAGGGAAGCACTCAACCCTAGAAACCCATTCGAGTTCTTTGCACGTGGCTCAAAACTGAAACTCTGTTTCGTTGCCGGAACCATGTAATAATGTACCCGTACGACCCCACTTCCCGGATAAGTCTCCACAATTTCGGGTTTGATTACCGAAAATAACCCCAGTTGGACCAAGCGTGTAAATGAACGTTCCAGGTAATACTCCTTGTAATAATTGTCATTCTCCAAATAGTTCTGGGCCTCGATCAGGGTCGGACTTACAAATGGCTTGGTGTTGAAGTAAAAAGTCGCAATCCGGTTGGGATCATAATCAATACTGTCTTTCGCTTTACCAAAAACAGTATGGCGCTTGGCGCTTTTAAGGTATACACGCTTACTTCTAGGCAAGCCCAATTCCTTTGTTTCAGGGTCTTCCACTTTCTTTTTTACTTTCTTGTACAAAAGTGAATTAAGAGTTATAACAAATCCATTCTCTCTTAAGCGCAGGCCTTTTTCAGCAACTGTTTCTCTAAAGTTCCCTTTGAAAAGGCTGGTGTCGGCAAAATGGAAAAACACGCTGTCAATTTTCGTAGATACATGTGGAATGTATTTTATCGAATTCGTCTCTTTATCCTGGATCAACCGATCTCCGATCACCACCGTCAATGTCATTTTCAATTCCCTGTCTGGAGAATTCGAAATCCGTGCGGTATCTGCTTTATAAGTGACATTCGATTCCACAAAACCATAGTACGTGCGATCCCGCATATTCCTTGCGACCTCTCCCCGATAAGAACTGAATTTCTCCGCATCAAAAGGAATATGGACCACCTTTTTATCGATAAGACTTGCTTTGAAATCCGGATTTAACCCATTTTTATCCGGTACTTTCTGGATAAACCGGTTAAACTCATTTTCGATGACCGGATTCTTACAGATCAATTTGATGGTATCAATGTAATAGCGGATCCCTGTCTTGATATGGTAATTCGCAATGACCTTTTTTTTCGTCTTGTGCTTATTGAACAAACGATGGATCGTATCAAAATGGCTCGTCACTTCAGAATGGAAATATCCTTTTGAGTGCATGTAGGCCTGAACCTGGAAAAGTGAGCGGCTCATCGCGCTTGTATCAGCTATCACAGGCGCTTCCCCGAACTTATACTTGATCAATTGCTTGAAGGTCGAGTTCGGGTCCAGGGTATCCCTGAGCTTGATTTGCCTATAGATATAATCCGGATCTCCTCTGCGGATCGCACGCTGTCTTCGTCTTTCATTGATTCGGATTTCGCGTTTGGTCTTTTTTACATTTTTGGCTTTGAGACGGTTCAACTTCCGGATTCTTCCATGTTCTGTTTTAGCGCTGTCAATGGAATTGTAGAATTTCAGGCGAATTGGAATCCCAATCACCTTCAAATTGGGCTTTTGCTTGAGTACATCTTCAACCTCCGAAGTGTTGATCTTGTCTCCTTCAACCTTGATTTTGTTCTTTTTGAGCAAATGTTTGTTCTCCGGGACGAGTTTTGTCGATAAACAACCCTGAACTGCAAAGGCAATCGTAAGGAATACGAATAAGTGCTTTAGTTTAAATTGCTCAAATGGCCTCAACATAAAGACAAAAATAAGAAACGAAAACAAAAATTCATTTTAAACGAGGTGAATTTGGTATGTTTGACAAAAAAAAGTGGAGGCTCTTTCTAAAGCTAAACAAAAATGGGTCCGATCCTTACAGTTGAAAAAAAACAGGGATCAGGAAATGGTATTTGTCGTAGAGGGCGAGAAATCAGTACTTGAGGGACTTTCTTCATTCGCTCCGAACCTGGAACTCCTGGTTTCAATCGATTCATTCTCACCACAAATACCACCTCAATTTCGTTCAAAAACTTTTACGGTCACAACTAAAGAATTAGAGCAAATTTCCGAATTAAAGACCCCAAACAAATGCATTGCTATTTTTAAGCGTCCGGATTCATCGCTTCTAATAAATCAATTCACCATTGTTTTGGATGGAATCCAGGATCCCGGAAACATGGGGACCATTTTGCGTTTGGCCGATTGGTTTGGCGTGAAACAACTCGTTTGTTCAAAAGATACGGTGGATTGCTACAATTCCAAAGTGATCCAATCTTCCATGGGTGCAATTTACCGGATTCCCGTTCATTATACCGATTTGGCAAGCTATTTGACCAATACTCCGCAGCAAAAATATGGCGCGATGTTAAATGGAAAGAATTACAAGGAAACGGACTATCCGAAAGATGCGATCCTGATCATGGGCAATGAAGGAAAAGGTGTGCGGCCCGAAATCGAAGCCCTGATCGATTTTCCGGTCACCATTCCACGTTTCGGAGAAGCGGAGTCGCTCAATGTGGCAACCGCAACAGCCATTCTACTTGCAGAAATCATCCGGTAATTATGAAATTAATAAGCACCCTTCTATTTATTTGTATTTCTTCCGCCCTGTTTTCTCAGTTCGGAGAATCCATCGATACCAGTCAGTATGCTTCTTATCGCTTATCGGTCCGCATTGCTAATAACCGCATCAAAGCCGACAGTAACAATGCAGCAGCCTATATCCAAAGAGGTTATTACCTGAATTTACTTCGGGACCACGATGGAGCGCTTCGGGATATCGATAAATATTTATCCCTGAAACCTGCTGAAGCGGTAGTCTACAAATCACGCGCAAAAGTGAACTTCGACAAAGGAGACCTGCCCCAGGCAATCGTGGATATTTCAAAAGCAATTGAATTGAACCCGACCTTTTACGATGCGATCCAGGATCGTTCCACCCTTTACTATAAAGTTGGAAACTACGCCGCCTGTAAAGCGGATTTGACTGTTTTACTAAAACAAAACCCAAACGATCTGTCCTCGATCCTATATTTGGGATATTGCGAAACCAAGCTAAAAAATTATCCGGAAGCAATCCGCTATTTCAATGATGTATTAGCCAAAGACTCCCTTCGGAAGGAAGCTTACAACAATTTAGGATTTTGTTATTACAGTTTGGGGGATAATGCCAAAGCATTAAAGAATATCAATAAAGCGCTTCAAATCGACCCGCGTTACCCCGAAGGATATGACAAAAGAGCACAGATCTGGTTATCCACAAGTGATTACAAACACGCATTGGAAGATTTGAACAAAGCCTTGTCCTTCAATCCGTTTCTGAGTACTTCATTGAACAATCGGGCAATCATTTTCATGCAATTGAAACAATTCAACGATGCGCTCGGCGATTTGAACTTACTTTTGGACACCGTTGAACCAACTCCGGAAATCCTCCGTATGCGGGCAGAAGTTTACAGGGAACTGGGAGATACCAAATCCATGGAAGAAGATTTGAAATTTGCCGAAATCCTGGAGAAAACAGCACATTAAAACACACCGAATGAAAAAATACCTGGCAATTCTCACCATTCTTTTAGCTTATGCCACGAGCTTTGGTCAGACCGATACCACCTTATACCCGAGTTACCGCACCAGCGTTAAAACACAAACGTTCCGGATCAAAATGAATCCGTCCAACACAGCGGCTTACCTGGAGCGTTATTACTACTACAACCTGCTTCATCAATTTCCTGAAGCATTGGCGGATATCAAGAAGGTCATAGAATTGAACCCTACCGATCATTTGGCTGTGAATAGTCTCGCAACACTCTATATGGATGCCGGAGATTATCCCAAAGCGATTGAAGCATTCACGCATTGCATGTCCCTTAAAAAAGACTTTATCGATCCGTATTACGGAAGAGCACTCTGCTACCACGAACAGGGAAAATATCAGCTTGCGCTCAATGACCTGAATGTACTGGAAGGAATGAAATCCGATTTTATGGAGTATCACTTAATCATGGGGAATTGTAAATCCAAATTGGGAGATAATAGAGGAGCTATTTACGATTACAGGATCATCCTGGAAAAATATCCGAATTCCAATGAAGCTTACACTAACATGGGGTATACTTATTTCTTAATCGGGGACAATGTACTGGCGCTCAAAAATATCAATAAAGCACTTGAAATAAAGCCCGACTATGCAACTGCGTATGCAAAAAGAGGACTCGTTAAAATTGCCATAGATGATATTGAAGGAGCGATTGACGACTTCACACGGGCGATCGAGTTAGATCCAAATGACTCCTACAGTTATGGAAACAGAGGTTCTGCAAAACTGATCCTGAAAGATTATCCCGGAGCAATTAAAGACCTCAATAAATCCATCGAAATCAATCCCTTAAATGCTGAATCGTATAAGACCAGAGCCGCTTATTACGAAGAGATGGGCCAAGCGGAGCTAGCTAAAAAAGACCTTCAAAAATTCGAGGAACTGAGCAGGTAATTGAAAATTTAAAATGGAGAATTGAAAAGGGGAGCCTACAATCTTTGCTTCAATAGAGAGTCCTACTTCTCAATTTTCACTTTTCAATTATCAATTCCAAATCGTAAAACGATTTGACTGCATCCACACACTTCATTCCATCAATTGCTGCAGAAATGATCCCACCGGCATAGCCAGCACCTTCTCCGCATGGAAATAAGCCTTTGGTATTGATGCTCATACACGTTTCATTGTCTCTTGGTACCGAAACCGGGCTTGAAGTGCGGGATTCCGGGGCGTGAAGAACAGCATCATTGGTCAAAAAACCACGCATTTTGCGATCAAAATCTCCAAAAGCCAGTCTCAATCTCTTTACTATAAAATCCGGCAAGACCGTATTCAGATCCACCGAAACGATTCCGGGCTGATAGGAAGTCCGTGGGAAATCGGTCGACTTTTTCCCTTCTACAAAATCTTTCAGACGTTGGGCAGGAACTGCTTGTGTGCTTCCCGCAGCTTTCCAACAAGCTCGTTCTACTTCCTGCTGGAATTCCAGGCTGACAAGTGGGTTATCGGGAGAATAACCTGGTAATTCCGTCGGTTCCACACTCACTACGATTCCCGAGTTGGATGTGGGATTGTTCCGTTTGGATGGCGACCAACCATTGGTAACTACTTCCCCGTTTTCAGTTGCACATGGGGCGATAATCCCTCCCGGACACATGCAAAAGGAATAAACTCCTTTATCTGCAACTTGCGTCACCAGCGCATAAGATGCCGGCGGAAGGTATTCGTCGTTGTGTCTTCCGTGGTATTGGATTTCGTCAATGATGGCTTGTGTATGCTCTACCCGCACTCCCAAAGCAAATGCTTTTGCCTGGATAGCCACTTTTTTATCGTGTAATAGATGAAAAATATCTCTCGCAGAATGTCCGGTAGCCAAAACCAATGCTTTGCATGGAATTTTTCCCTGCCCGTTGATCTCAATTGCCTCTACTTCGCCCTTGGTAATGTGCAAATCCGTGAGCTTAGACTCAAAAAGTACTTCTCCACCAAATTCGCGGATACAATCGCGCATGGCAACGATAATTTGGGGCAGTTTATTGGTCCCGATATGCGGATGCGCGTCCACGATAATATCTTCGTGTGCTCCGAAATGAACAAACCATTTCAGGGCTTTCATCACGTCTCCCCGCTTTTTGGAGCGCGTGTACAATTTCCCGTCGGAATACGTTCCTGCACCACCTTCACCGAAACAGTAATTGGATTCGGAATTCACAATGTGTTCCTTATTCAAAAGCGCCAGGTCGCGTCTGCGTGAGCGAACGTCCTTTCCCCGTTCAAAAACAATGGGTTTCAATCCCAGTTCCAAAGCTCTTAATCCTGCGTACAATCCGGCCGGTCCCGCACCGATGATGTGCACCACTTTCGAATCAGGTGTTACTTTCAGGGGATTGAATTCCGCTTCAAAAGAGGGCAAAATACCATCCGGGAACACTTCAAAACTGGCATTTACCTTGATTTCTCTTTTACGCGCATCTATGGAACGTTTGTGCCATTTGTAAGCAAACGAATCTATTGGAAGTTTCAGTTCATTAGAAATAGCCGAACGGATGAATGAATCATCTTTGGCTTCTTCCGGAGAAAATTGGAATTGTACCTGCATTAAAAAAGGATTCTAGTCTTCAAAGATAAGGAATTACTTTTTCCCGCAGATTACGCAGATTACGCAGATTTTTTTTATAAAAATCAAATCCACGCCTTCGGGCAGCACTTTCATTTTTCCACGGAAGTACACGGAAACTACAGATGTTTATTATATGCGTGTTTAAGGGATTAATGATGAAAGAATGAGGATTTAATTCATCATTCTCGTTTTCATTCTTTTTCTGTAAAACTTACCCTTCAAAGATGAGGGAAATCCAAAGGACTTTGTTGTAAAGACGGTCAATTGGCACTGAAACAGGTGAATTATCCTGGATCAGCGAATTGGAGAAACTTTGAGAGAACTTCACTTCAAAACCAAACTTAAAGAACGGAGCAAACCATTCCAAACCTCCGCCGACTTGTCCCTGAAAATCATTCGCCCTGATCTTGATAAAGGGATCTATGAAATTTTGCGAGGCATCTTCCTGCGACTGCAAATCGAATGAATATTGTCCGCCGACCAGCACATATGCTGCAAAGTTATTGATCCGCAAGGTGCGGAACTGAAGCATCAACGGAAAATCGAGGTTGGTGGAATTTACGCGTTCCTCCACAAAAATATCCTTCGTTTTTGAAGGATCCGGGTCCTGGTAGTAATACTGAACTGCACGTTCCTGGAAAGACAAGGTCGGGATAAAACGCAGGCGCACGATCGGATGACCTAATTTAATGGTAGTTACAATTCCCACTTGTCCACCCGGCTGACGTTTCGTCTCCAGGGATTTCAAATTGTAGCTCGCGTAAGCATCATTTACAGGAATTGCTTTGAAATTGGCCATATTGACACCCAACATGAATCCAAAGTGAATCCAGCGCTCATCGAAGCGTTTGTAATTCTTTGTTTTCTCTGGTTGTGCAAAAAGCAAGCTGGTTGTTAAAACACAGACGAACGTTATGACCCATTTTCTATTCATACCTCTCAAACGTACTTTGATTTTTTTTATTTTAAAAAATCAGTTCAAAGGGTTTAAAAAGTTGAAAGGGTTCAAGATAAATACGCTTGAACTTTTGAACTTTTGAACTTTTGAACTTTTTAATCTTGTTATTTTACTCCCGAATAAATCGTTGCAATTCCACCTGAAACCAACCTGGAAGAAACTTTTGCGTAGCCTACTTTCTCCAGGATGTCCATAAAATCTTTTCCTTCCGGGAATGCGGCAACCGATTCCGGCAGGTAAGCATATGCTTTGTCGTCTTTCGAAATCCGTTTTCCAAAGAATGGGATGATGTATTTCGAATGGAACGAATAATATTGTTTTACCGGGAATTTCTTTGGTTTAGAAAACTCGAGAATAATCAGTTTTCCTCCCGGGCGAACTACACGAAGCATTTCTGCCAAACCTTTCTCCAGGTTTTCATAATTGCGTACTCCGAAACCAACGGTCAAACCATCAAAATAATTGTCTTCAAACGGCAGATTTTCAGAATCTCCCAGTCGCATGGAGATCGTTTTCTCGAAACCACGTTTCTTCATTTTTTCGCGGCCTACTTCCAACATTCCTTCGGAGATATCCATTCCCACGATTTCGGTCGGATTCAGTTTCAACAGTTGAATCGCAAAATCACCTGTTCCTGTTGCCAAGTCCAAGATGCGCTTAGGCTGGATCTCGCGAAGCATATTGACTGCTTTCCTTCTCCAGATCTTGTCGATCCCAAGGGATAAGAAATGATTCAAAAAGTCGTAACGTTTCGAAATCTTGTTGAACATTTCTGCAACTTCCTCTTTCTTTGACTTGTCGTCTGTATTATACGGTTTTACAACTTTTCTTTCCATCTTACTAATTGAGAATGGAAAATGGATAATTGAAAAGGGCTTCGCCGACATCTCGTGTCGAATTCAACATGGAAAGCTGTGCTTTCTTTACTTTTCAATTCTCAATTTTCAATTTTAAATTCTAGTTAAACTGTTTTCCTTCACATTCCTGGATCAACTGATCCGGTTCGATACTTACCACTCCACTCTTTTCACAGACCAATCCTCCTGCGAGGTTCGACAATTCAGCAATACTTTCGATTGAAAGCTCTGCTGCCAGA
>Ga0247691_1000097_pt1 | contig 22661 bp, 21 predicted proteins | sample CNK32_metaG_FD_182721 | JGI IMG/M metagenome (GOLD analysis project Ga0247691, IMG submission 182721) | Soil microbial communities from Purdue University Martell Research Forest, Indiana, United States - CNK32 | ecosystem: Environmental > Terrestrial > Soil > Temperate forest > Bulk soil...
AGTTTGGAACAAAGCGATCAAAGACACTTCAGGTTTGAAAACATTCTTTGAAGGTCACAACAGCAATTACACTTGGGGAAAACGCTACAATGCTTATGTATATGAGTGTTTGAATGAAGATATCTCGAAAAAAGTGGCAACAATGTTGAAAAGCGACACGATTTCATCCCGTACGATCATCAATGCCATCAACAAGGATTCCGAGTTAAACTTACGCGTTAGAACAGGTAAATTCGAAGTGGAAACCACTCCTTACCTGAAAGGGCATGAGTTGAAAAAAGGTGTAAACCCTGCTTATGTTTATGAAGGCAAATATTACATATTGAAAATAGATGAAACCCTTCAACCGACTGCTAAAACAATGTCAGAAGCAAAAGGGGCGGCAACTTCAGATTATCAGAACTATTTGGAAAAAGAATGGTTGATGGAAATTGCGAAGAAGCATCCGATTGTCATCCACGAACAGGTCCTTTACAGTTTAGGAAAATAATATGAAAAGAAAGCCGGTCTAAACCGGTTTTTCTTTTTGAGAAAAAAGTTAATTCTTAAAATAATGTAATTTGCTATACGTTATTGATTGAATCTCAAAAAAGAACACGAAATTAGCAGTTCATTCGCTTGATAAAAACAACATGAAATACAGTATATTCCTTAGTTTACTTTTCACTTTGGCATTCACAAAGACCTTTGCCCAACCTAAAATAATTGATAAGGTAGTTGCACAAGTGGGTGATAACATCGTTCTCTACTCCGAAATTGAAGGCCAGAAGCAATCAATGAAACAAAATGGGGTAACGGACGAAGCCATTGATGATTGTGCGCTTTTGGAACAAATGCTCTATAACTTCCTGTTGGTGAACCAAGCAGAATTGGACTCTATTCAAATCAGTGATGAGCAGGTAGATGCCGAAATGGAGAACAGGCTTCGTGTGATCGAGAGTCAAATGAAGAATGTGAAAGACGATAACGGAAATCCGATTACAATCGAATCCTTTTACGGGAAAACCAAATTGCAGATCAAGGAAGAATTCCGGGGAACCATCAAGAAAAGATTACAAGGTCAGGAAGTGGAGCGTGGAATTACTGCCACAATTGATGTTTCGCCTTTAGATGTTGAAACCTTTTTCTCTACGATTCCCAAAGACAGTTTGCCATACATCAACTCACAACTTTCCTTTCAGCAGATTGCGATTTTCCCTAAGATTACAAAGAACGACAAAGAAGTTGCATTCAAACAGATTTCCGATCTTAGAAAACAGATCGTTGCAGGAAGGACTACGTTTTGTTCTGCAGCATCCTTCTATTCCGAAGATCCCGGAAGTGCAAAGTCATGTGGACGTATTGAAGCTACAAGAGGAGTCATGGTCCGTCCATTTGAAGCAACAGCTTACAGTTTAAAGGTAGGAGAAATCAGCGAAGTCTTTGAAACGGAATTCGGGTATCACTTCATGCAGTTATTGGACCGAAAAGGGGATGATTATATTGTGAACCACATTCTGATCGCACCAAAATTCAGTTTGGATAGCCTGGATGCTTCCAGCAAACGTATGGAAAGATGTTACGAGGAGCTGAAACAGAATAAATTGGTATGGGAAGATGCGGTGAAAATCTATTCGAATGACGTCAACACGAAAGAAAACAAAGGATACCTGACAAACCCGATTACCGGAGAAATCAAATGGAGTGTGGAACAGGTTAACCAAGTGGATCCGATGATGTTCCAATTAACAGATGGTTTGGAGTTGAACCAAATCACTGCACCAACCTTATACTACGATTTTAACGAACGAAAAGAAGCAATTCGGATTGTTCGCGTAGCTGAAAGAACAAAACCCCACGTGGGAAACTTAACCGACGATTACAATTTGTTCCGAATGATGGCATTGGAAGAAAAAAGACAAAAAGCAATTGCTGCCTGGACAAAAACTAAAATTTCAACTGCATATATTCGAATCGATGATTCTTTCAAGAATTGTCCGTTTGAAAATCAGTGGATTCCCAAAGCACCTTAAAGAAAAACTATAAAACTTATGTCAGACGTAGCTGCTATTGAACAACTGGTAAAAGACTATAAAGCTCTCAAAAACGAAATTCATCAGGTAATTGTTGGTCAGGAAGAAGTTGTTGACCAGGTATTAATTTCGATCTTCTCCAGAGGACATTGTTTACTTGTTGGAGTTCCCGGACTAGCAAAAACCCTATTGGTAAACACCATTGCTGATACGTTGGGTTTATCTTTCAACCGTGTTCAGTTTACCCCCGATCTAATGCCGTCAGACATTGTAGGTTCTGAAATCCTGGATGAAAGTCGCCAATTCAAGTTCATTAAAGGTCCTTTATTCAACAATATCATTCTGGCAGATGAGATTAACCGTACACCTCCTAAAACGCAATCCGCCCTACTAGAGGCGATGCAGGAAAGAAGAGTGACAGCAGCCGGGACAACTTATACCCTGCCCCATCCTTTCTTCGTATTGGCAACTCAAAACCCGATAGAACAAGAAGGAACGTATCCGCTGCCTGAAGCTCAATTAGACCGTTTCATGTTCAATATTTGGGTAGATTACCCAAGCTTTGTGGAAGAAATGGCTATTGTGAAAAGTACTACTTCAGATACAAAGATTACATTGAACCGAATTGTTTCAGGAGAAAAGATTGCGGAATACCAGGAATTAATCCGTCGTATTCCTGTTGCAGATAATGTATTGGAATATGCAGTAAAACTAGTTGCAAAAACGCGTAAGGACAATCCATTGGCGCCACAACTCACGAAAGATTTCATTTCATGGGGAGCCGGACCAAGAGCATCTCAATACCTGATTGTCGGGGCAAAATGCCACGCTGCCTTACATGGTCGTTTCTCACCGGATATCGATGATGTGAAAGCCGTTGCTTTGCCGATCTTAAGACACCGTATCGTTCGGAATTACCGGGCGGAAGCGGAAGGCTATTCCAATGACCGGATCATTACGGAATTGATGAAGTAAGAGTCAGTGCAGTCGTAAACAGCATTTTTCAATAAAAAAAGTAGGGGCGGAAAATTTTCCGCCCCTTTTTATATTTCAACCAATTTGTTTTACGACTGCACTAACGTTTGTCTGCATCGAATCGCCAGTAATTACTGGCTCTTATACGTTAATCGTATACGTATGCCCGTTGATCTCAATCGTAAATGTTCCGTCACACTCACCTGCTCCGTAATCAATCGTACGAGTTGATTTTCCTGTCGGTGTGATTTCCAAAGTACCTTTCGTGATATAAGGACAATATGCTTTCACATGAAGCGGACTTGTCACGTTCGCAACGTACCCGTCACCATTCACAACTTGCGCCGTTGCAGTTCCCGTTACATCCCATTCATCATCTGCAATATTCCAAACAGTATTGTATCCGTTTGTAAATGTCCGGACTTGGGCTGAAATATAGGTTGCAACTTCTCCTGTTGTCAATGTCACAACACCGTTGATGTCTACATTGTAGTATGGTTGGCTTTGGCTGTTCACCCCCATATTCGTAACTGTCATCAGACCTTCAACTTTATTGTCATTCACATAGTAATTTACCGGAGTGAACTTAACAACTGTCCCTTGATTGTAATAAGCACCGTTGTAAGAAATAATCAACTTACCGCGACGTTGCTTGTAATCCTGACAAGTACAGTTATTACTTCCCCAATCGATTGTGATCGTATCCTGAACACCAACTGTATCCAATGTAATAATTACGTTACAATTCGCTTTTTCAGCTTCAGAAACTATGTGGCTATCCTGGTATTTGTAGATTGGCTTGCCAATTCCATAAACAAAGGTCCCGCCTTTATAAGCCTGGTCAGACATGTTTGCCATTTCAGCAAAGGCGTTTTCAACAATGGCATTCGTTTTTGGAGCATTACTTTCGTCATACGTCCATTTTTTCTTACAAGCTGTAATCTGTGCAAGAGCTGCCAAAGAAAGGCTAAAAATCAATAATCGTTTCATGTTGTCGTAGAGTTTAGAATTGCGAATATCGTTGATACCAAATAACATACCAAACCTTTTTCGTATAAATGAGTAAATATCACTTTTAACCGATTATTTCGCAAAAAGTTACACTTCCCTGTTAAAATTTCACATGCAAAAACCCATCATTCAGGGCACTTCATTTCGTTGTTCACATTTCAGTATTGATAGTTTCGACTGATGAATCCAAATCCGACTTGCACTTCCAACTATCTTTGTTTCATGAAGGATCTCAAATCTTTACAAGCCCTAATTGCACTCATGGATGACCCGGATGAGCAAGTTTATGCGCATGTAAGAGATCGCCTGCTGGAAATCGGACCGGATGCTGTAGAACTGCTGGAATCTTCCTGGGAAGAAAAAGATTACGGGTTACTTTTTCAATCCCGCATTGAAACGATTATCCATGAGATCCAGTTCGAAGAATGCAAACGACAATTGGTTTCGTGGTACAGCAGTTCTTCCAAAGACCTGTTGAAAGGTGCGATCATCGTTGCCAAATACCAGTATCCCGGATTGGACGAAAAACACATTTACGATTTCATTGAACGCGTTCGAAGAGATTGCTGGCTGGAGTTGAATCCGAACATGACGGCTTTCGAATCGATCCGGATCATCAATAAAGTGCTGTTCGGTCAGTACGGATTTTCAGGAAATTCAAAGAATTACAACTCACCGCTCAATTCCTTTATCAATACGGTTATTGAAACGAAAAAGGGAAATCCGCTGAGCTTAAGTATTCTGTACAGTATCATCGCACAGGAACTGAAGCTTCCAATCTACGGAGTGAATCTTCCCAATCATTTCATTTTGGCTTACATGGACAATAATGGAGTAAATCAGTTCATCTCAAATGGAAATGAATACGGTGTGCTGTTCTACATCAACGCCTTTTCCAAAGGAAGCATGCTTCAAAAGGACGATATCTCGCAATTCCTATCGAGTATCCAAGTCCCACCGATGGCAAGTCATTTTCAACCTTGTTCCAACTCGGATATTCTCCGAAGAATGCTCACAAACCTGGTTTCCTCTTTCCAACAAGTAGGGAATTTGGAAAAGGTGAATGAGTTGATGGAGCTGCGAGGTTTACTTGATTAACGGAGAGTCTAAAAGGAACTGCGCTATCGCTTGTTCTTATCAAAAGCTTCGCTTTCTCTCATTTTCAATTTTCAATTCGCTTAAATTCGTATATTGAACTCGCTTAAAATATCGAAGTACACCACAATTCAGAAATTCGTTGATAAAAACTAAAATCATGGCAAAATATCCTTTCATTCTCATGACACTTCTCGGAATAAATCAATCCATCCAGGCACAAGAAGACAAATTCCAATGGCTGGAAGAAGTGGATGGCAAAAAGGCTTTGGAATTCGTAAACGCTCAAAACAAGGCGACTTTTGAAAAATTGAGTAAGCAAAAGGATTATCAATCCATCTACGATATGACTTTGGAGATTTCCAATTCTTCAGACCGGATCGCTTACCCGAGTATTCATGGAAAATTCGTTTATAATTTTTGGAAAGACCAACGTCATGAACGCGGGATCTGGAGAAGATGCCCCTTGGTCGATTACAATAGCGGAAAACCGAACTGGGAAACTCTCCTAGATATCGATGCATTATCCCAAAAAGACAGTGTCAAATGGGTTTACAAAGGAGCCACTGGCCTGTATCCTTCTTACAACCGGTTTTTGGTTGAACTTTCCGATGGTGGTGGGGACGCGGTTTACATCAAGGAATTTGATGTGTACACCAAGCAATTCGTGGAAGACGGGTTCCAGATTGACGAAGCGAAAGGCGGAGCAAGTTATATCGATGAAAACACTTTGGTCGTTTCTACCGATTTCGGCGCGGGAACAATGACCACTTCCGGTTATCCGAATCAGGTGAAGATCTGGAAACGCGGAACTTTACTCAAAGATGCACAATTGATCTATGAAGGAAAAACAACGGATGTTGGTACCTGGGGCGGAATTTTGCGCGCAGACAAGAAAAGTTACGTCTTCATTTCACGTGCTTCCACCATGTTTACCGCTCAAAAATTGTTGTGGATCGACAATAAGATCGTTACATTGGATATTCCCGATGATTGCAATCTGAATGGCATTTTGAAAGATCAACTGGTGATCCAACTGAAATCCGATTGGACCGTAAATGGTCAAACTTATAAGAACGGATCGCTTCTAAGCCTGAACTTCACCAAGTTATTGACCGGAATAAAAGAAGTTCTATTGATCCTCGAACCGGATGAATTTTCGAGTATTTCCGAAATTTCAACGACGAAAAACCAATTGCTTGTAAACATGCTAACGAACGTCACCAGCCAATTGTATATCTATTCACCCATTAACGGAACGTGGAGACCTCAAAAAGTGAAAGCACCGGATTTCGGGACCATTTCCCTAATCGCTTCCGATGAGTTTTCCGATCAATACTTTTTCCAGTATGAGAATTTTATCACTCCGTCTACTTTATATGCAGCCAATGCAGGTGACAACACCTTCAAGGCAAGTAAATCACTTCCATCCTATTTTGATGCCAGCAAATACGAAGTAAAGCAGTTCAAAGCGCGGTCCAAAGACGGAACACTGGTTCCCTATTTCATGGTCGCAGCGAAAAACATGAAGTACGACGGTTCGAATCCGACCTTGATCGTTGCTTACGGCGGATTCGAAGTCTCTTACCAACCGTTTTACGCATCCAAATACGGGAATGCCTGGTTGGACAAAGGGGGAATCTTCATAATCGCCAATATCCGCGGTGGTGGAGAATTCGGTCCGAAATGGCACCAGGACGGGATCAAGGAAAAACGCCAAAACGTATTTGATGACTTATTTGCGGTTTCAGAAGACCTGATTGCAAAGAAAATCACTTCGCCAAAGCATTTGGGAGTCATGGGCGGAAGCAACGGCGGATTATTAGTCGGAGTTGCCTTTACGCAAAGACCCGATCTGTACAATGCCGTAGTTTGCCAGGTTCCCTTATTGGATATGCAGCGCTACAATAAATTGTTGGCCGGTGCAAGCTGGATGGGCGAATACGGAAACCCGGACGTTCCGGAAGAATGGGCATACATTCAAAAATATTCTCCTTACCAAAATCTGAAACCAGGGATGAAGTACCCGGAAGTTTTCTTCACGACTTCAACCCGAGACGACCGAGTTCACCCTGGACATGCCCGAAAAATGGTTGCCAAAATGAACGACATGGGCTACAAAACCTATTATTACGAAAACACCGAAGGCGGACATGCCGGTTCATCTACCAACGAGCAAAGCGCAAAGGGAACTGCTTTGATGATTTCCTATTTGTTGATGAAGTTGAAATGATAGAAGAACCTATTTGGAGATCAATTAATAATCACTGAAACACAAAAAAATGGACGAAAATCAATATCACCAATTACAATACGATCGAATCGACAAACTCGAAACTAAACGGGAAAACTTTAGTAATTATGTGTTATCAATTAGTTCAGCTGTTTTTATCGTAGGAGCCGCCAATCCTGAAAAGATAAACTTAGCAATGTCATTCGTGATTTTTGTTTTTGGTCTCTGTATTAATGTTATCGGGATTTTATTTATTAAAGACACGATGCCATTTATCACCATGCATCAACAACGGGCAAGAAAAATAAGGGAGGAGTATGATGAACGTTTCAATAAAATCAATGACTCCGTATTTAACCCCAATCCTCAAATTAAAATCTTCAAAAAAACATATCCGTTTAAACGACATAACATCTATATACTTCTTCACTGGGTCATTATATTGTTTTTTGCATTTATTCCGATATATGCTTGTTTTACGCACAACTGGATTGATAAACCTGTAGCGGTTGTGTTAGTAAAATAATACACCCGACTTTTTAATGATGATGTTGAATACCCAATTCGACTAAATCATCTACCATTCCTACTACATTCTTCAGAATAGAACCACCGACTTTTGTACTTCAAATTAATTAGACAACATGAAGCCAGAAGAAAAAACAGTGAATGGAAAAGTAGTGGTGATTACTGGTGCAAGCAGTGGAATTGGTGAAGCCATTTCACTAACACTTGCAAAGCATGGTGCAAAAGTGGTATTGGGAGCTCGCAGAAAAGAAAAATTGAAAATCCTTACAGAACAGATTATCCAACTTGGTGGAGAAGCCATTTATTCTATAACAGATGTTACCAGGAAAGAAGATTTGTTGCAACTTGTAAAAATCGCAACTGATACTTTTGGTCGGGTTGATGTCATTATAAACAATGCTGGCATCGGACAATTGGGTCGAATCGATGAATTGGACATTATGGGTTGGGAAGAAATGATCGATGTGAATCTGAAAGGTGTCTTATATGGAATGGCAGCGGCAATTCCAATTTTCCAGAAACAACAATCAGGACATATCATCAATATTATTTCCACATCGGGAATGAAAATTGTACCAATGCAAGGTGTGTATGCGGGAACAAAAAATGCAGTCCGGACCATTTCAGAAGCTTTCCGGCAAGAATCAAACGGGGAAATTCGAATTACGGGCATTTCGCCAGGAGTAGTAAAAACAGATCTTGCGGAAAGTATTAAAAACGATCAAATGAAGTCGGTTATCAAAGAAAACATGGAGAAACTCGCTATAAATCCAATCGCCATTGCCAATGCGGTGATTTATGCCATTGAACAACCCCAAGATGTTGAAATTGGAGATATTGTCATTCGTCCGGCAATCCAAAATTGATGTACATTTACTATCATCCATCAAATGCAACATTCCTCCAACATAAAAACCTTTAAAAGCATCTCTCAATTGATGAGTCACCTCCATTTGCCGGCACCTTCTCATCCGTTGGTGACACTGATAAATTATGATAATATTCAACTGAATGCTTTTGAAAAAGGGGAGAAAATTTGCATGGATTTTTATAAAATCTCATTCAAAACAGATTTCACAGGACAAGTAAAATACGGGCAGGGTTATTATGATTTTGAAGAAGGTGGTTTGGCATTTTTAAATCCAAGGCAAATTGTCACTTCTTCTGAAGATGAAAACAGTTATGAAGGTTTCTCACTTTTCTTCCACCTCGATTTTATAAGAAATTATCCCTTGGCAAACACGATTAATCAATATGGCTTTTTCTCTTATTCAGTTAACGAGGCACTTTTTCTCTCCAGTAAAGAAAAGCAAGTGATCAATGAATTATTTAAAACTATCAGGACAGAACTCAACAACAATATAGATGCTTACAGTCAGGATGTTTTAGTTACTCAAATCGAATTGTTACTTACCTATAGCAATCGTTTTTACAATCGGCAATTTATTACCCGAAAAGCAATAAATAATGATGTGGTTGCTCAATTGGACGACTTATTGAATACCTATTTTGAAAATCAAACTTCTTTGGTTAATGGTTTACCAACCGTGCAATTGATTTCTGAGCAATTAAATACTTCACAACGCTATTTAAGCGATTTGTTGCGTTCATTGACCGGATTGAACACCCAACAATATCTTCATGAAAAACTCATTGAAAAAGCAAAGGAAAAATTAGCTACAACCACCTCATCCGTAAGCGAAATTGCCTATCAATTAGGCTTTGTTCATCCGCAATCATTCAATAAATTGTTTAAGAGGGAAACGAACCTTTCCCCTTTGGAGTTCAGACAGTCTTTTAATTGATAGTTCTTAATTAATCCAAAACCTTAACACTTAATGGCATTTCAGGTGTAACCTACCGACTAAATAATTAGTATCTTGAGATTTCACCAATAAGAGATTGTATGACTTGGAAAGAATTAAGAAATCAACTAAAAGGAAAAGTATTTCTTATCGGGTTGACTTTTATCGACCAGGAAGGGGAAATAATGGAGGTTTACCAGACACACGGAACAGTTTCTAAATTGACCGTGGATGGATTCTTCAAAATACGAAGAGAGGACAATAGTATCTTCACGATACCTTATAACAAAGACACCATAAAAGCGGCGAAAGAAGGCGAATACCGTGAGAAATCAACCGGTGAAACAATTAAAAATCCGGACTTCATTATGACCTGGGAAGTGAAAACAGCCACGCACGATAAAATGGAAGACATCAAAAAAAATGGCTACACGCCTACTTTTGAGTATTCTCTTTCAAAAGGCGACAATCATCAGACAGATGAAGGGTACGAATGACGCAGGCCAAAAATTAGCAAGTTTCGGATTTTATATCATCGAACTTCTTTCGAACTTTGCAGGATAAATTGAGGACAATGACCGAACAACAAACGATCAATTATCAGCGAATTGCAGCCGCAATCGAGTATATCCAAACGAACTTCAAAGAACAACCAAACCTGGATGAAGTGGCAAAGAAGGTCCATCTGAGTTCCTTTCATTTTCAGCGGCTCTTTAGTGAGTGGGCAGGTACAAGTCCGAAGAAATTCCTGCAATTCACTACTGTAGAATATGCAAAAACGCTATTAAAGGAAAATCAGGCAACTCTTTTTGAAGCCGCATACGAAACCGGTCTTTCAGGAACCGGACGCTTACATGACCTGTTCATCAACATCGAAGGCATGACTCCTGCCGAATATAAAAATGGAGGAAAAGACCTGGTCATTAATTACAGCTTTGCGGAAAGTCCTTTTGGAACTATTTTGGTGGCTTCGACCCAAAAAGGCATTTGCCACATGGCTTTCTCCGAGAATGAAGCCCATGCATTTTCAGGTCTACAAAATCAATTTCCAAATGCCCGGTTCACACAACAAACTGATCCGATCCAGCAAAATGCCATCCACATTTTCACTCATGACTGGACCAGATTAAATCAGATCAAACTGCATTTGAAAGGAACCGATTTTCAACTCAAAGTTTGGCAAACACTTTTAAAAATTCCCATGGGACAATTGACAACCTATGGCGCAATTGCAGCTGAAATCGAGAATCCCAATGCTTCCAGAGCAGTAGGGACGGCAATCGGAAGTAATCCGGTTGCGTTCTTAATTCCATGTCACCGGGTTATTCAATCCACAGGTGTTTTGGGTGGCTACATGTGGGGCAACACCCGCAAAACAGCTATCATTGGTTGGGAAGGAACAAAAATACATTCGGAAGTCAGTTAGCAAGTTCCGGGTTTTACCCCTCCCCAACTATCCGAATCTTTGCATTCAAGTTTAAAACAAACAGACATGCAAAAATTCAAAAACAAAGTAGCCCTGATCACAGGCGGAACAAACGGAATGGGGTTTTCCACAGCACAGGAATTAATTCGGGAAGGAGCAACAGTCATTATCACAGGACGCAGCCAGGAAACGGTAGACAAAGCCCTAGCCAATTTAGGTCCCAATGCGATTGGTTTGGTATCAAATGCCGGTAAGATGTCCGATGTATTCGATCTGCAAAAGCAAGTCAGGATTCACACAAACAACCTGGATATTTTATTTGTAAATGCAGGTTATGGCAAGTTTGCTTCGATTGAACAAGTCGACGAATCTCATTTTGATGAATTATTCAATCTATTGGTGAAGGGTACGTTCTTCACAGTTCAACAATTATTACCACTGATGAATGAGGGAAGTTCTATCATCCTGAACACCTCCATTGTCACAGCATTCGGGTTCGACAATTTCTCCATTTATTCGGCAGCCAAATCAGCTGTTCAATCCTTCATCAAAACATTCTCGACGGAATGCACTGCAAAGAAAATTCGTGTGAATGGAGTAAGTCCCGGTTATATTAAAACCAATATTTTCAATAATACTGGGCTTACAACAGATCAAATTGAAGGAGCAGTTCAAGGAATCATTCCAACACTTCCATTCAAGCGTTTCGGTGAAACTTCGGAAATTGCAAAAACGGTTCTTTTTCTCGCTTCTGATGACGCTTCCTATATCCACGGAGCAGAGATTGTGGTTGATGGCGGATTGTCAAACACCAAGTAATGATTTCTTAGCGAAAAACGGTAGTGAACAATAAAACGCTACCGTTTTTAAAACACCTGGACCAAATGATCAAACATCCGGACATTTCCGATAAAGAGCTAAGAAGAAAAATGAAACAACAGCAAATTTGTTTCGGTGGAAATAATAGGTTGAAAATCTACGGAACGCTCCAGTGTAAGTCAGGCAAAAGAATGAAACAGGAAAACAGGGTTTTCTTTGCAACCGAAAACGAAGCTTTCACAAACGGTTTCCGACCTTGCGGGCATTGTTTGAAAGCAGCATACGAGAAATGGAAAATTTCCATTTAGTTTGTTGAAATAGGACCTCTTCTGTATTTTAACAAAATTGGTACATTTGGAAAAGCATTATTTTGAAGCGATGCACTGATAATGAATAGGACAACTATGGAGAACAACTTTGACTTCAAATTGATCAAACCAAACGAGTCACTAGCCGACTTTGTGGAAAGTTTCTGGATGTTACATAACCAATCGGATAGCGACAAAGAAGTTATTGTCTTACCCGACGGACGAGTTGACCTGTTTTTCGCGCAATCGGCAACCGAACCATTCCACGTTACTCTTTCAGGAATTGAAACACATGCCGACAAGGCAATACTTTCAGCTCACACCCGCATGTTTGCCGTCAGCTTTAAATTGCTTGCAATCGAATACATTATCGACCAACCGGTTTCCGATCTTGTGAACTACGCGAAACATCTACCCGCCGACTTTTGGGATTTCAATCCAACCGATTTGCAGGACTTTGATTTATTTTGCGAAAAAGCTTCCCAAAAGATCCAGTCACTCCAGCCAAAGGAAATTGACAGTCGAAAACAAAAACTATTTGACCTGATCTATTCATCAAACGGGGCAATGACAGTAAAGGAACTTTCCGAAAAAGTGGCTTGGAGCAGTCGACAGATCAATCGTTATTTCAATCAGCAATTCGGTATTTCACTGAAAGCCTATTGCAACATCCTTCGTTTCCGCGCATCCTTTGATCACATTAAGGAAGGGAAATTATTTCCGGAACAGAATTTCACAGACCAATCGCATTTCATCAAGGAGGTTAAAAAATTATCCGGTGTTTTGCCAAAAGATCTGAAGCAAAATCAAAACGACCGATTTATACAATTTTCAACCTTGGACCCGAAGTAATTTTGTGTCATCAAACAATCATTTTTGACATGAAATTAGAAAACAAAAAAATAGCCATTATTGGGGGTGGACCCGGAGGACTAACATTAGCAAGACTTTTACAACTTCAAGGTGCAAACGTACAAGTATACGAACGGGATTTGAACAAAAATGCCCGGGTGCAAGGTTCACCACTCGATTTACATGATGAATCAGGTTTGGCGGCCCTCATTAAAGCAAATCTATTTGAAGAGTTCAAAAACAATTTTCTTCCGGGAGCTGATCGATTGAAAATAATGAATGAATCCGGAGAGGTCTTTTACAGCGACCACGAAACCAAACTCGAGGAAAACTTTGGACACGAACATTTTCGCCCCGAAATAGACCGTGGTGCATTAAGAAAGATCTTGTTGGAGTCATTGCAGCCAGAAACTGTTGTTTGGAACAGTCATTTCATTTCCATGGAAAAACAAAATGAAGGTTGGGTAATCCATTTCAAAAATGGACAAGCTGTTTATGCCGATATTGTAATCGGTTCCGACGGTGCAAACTCCAAAATCCGACCGTATATCACCAATGTCAAACCTTTCTACTCGGGAATAACCATGCTGGAAGGAAACATTTACGATGCGAAAAATACGGCTCCTCAAATTTGCTCGTTGCTCAATGGTGGAAAAATAATGGCTTTCGGAAAGGAAAAAGACCTGCTGATGGGACAAAAAGGTAACGGTGAAATCGGATTTTATGCTAGTTTCAAAGCATCTGAAAACTGGGGAACGACCAGTGGTTTAGATTTCTCAGATAAAGGACAATTGCTGGACTGGTTCAAAACCGAATACCCAGAATGGAGTGATCGTTGGCATGAACTGTTTGAAAGTACAGCAACACCTTTTGTACCGAGACCAATTTATTGCATTCCTTTTGACCAAACTTGGGATTCCTCATCCAACGTAACCATCATTGGCGACGCAGCTCACGTAATGCCTCCTTTTGCCGGCGAAGGTGTAAATATGGCGATGTTGGATGCTTTGGAACTAAGCGAATGCCTGACTTCCGACAAATACACGAGTTTACTGGAAGCCATTTCTTTCTACGAAACAAACATGCGAAAAAGAGCGGCGATCATTGCCAGAGAATCACTTGAAAATGGGGAGCGGATGCACAGTGAAACAGCATTGACCACCATGTTGGAATTCTTCAGCGGGCATTAAGCCGGAGTTGGAATTATTTGTATATTCGGTATTCCCTCAAACAAAGTAACGTGAAAAACATACCGACGCTATACGAATGGGCAGGCGATATAAAGACCTTCGAACAATTATTCGCCCAATTTTATGACAAAGTCCTGAAAGACGATTTATTGGGTGAAGTTTTCAAAAACATGTCGCCGGAACATGTGAAGCACGTTTCCAATTTCGTAGCTGAAGTTTTTGGAGGAGGTGAATTTTACACGCTGGAGAACCATGGCAGTCATTCCAAAATGATCGGCCAGCACATTGGAAAAATGCTTACGGAAGAAAAACGACAACGCTGGGTGCATCTTTTATTGCAAACCGCAGATGAGGTTGGACTTAAAAGCGACCCGGAATTTCGTTCCGCATTCGTCGGTTATATTGAATGGGGAACCCGGCTTGCAGTCATCAATTCCCAACTGACCGAAAATCCGATGGACACCAATGAGCCTATGCCGAAATGGGGCTGGGGAGAAACGGGTGGGCCTTATGAAATAAATTGAAAATGTAGAATTGAGAAGTTAAAAGATTTTTCAGTGATTCTATATTTTCTCACTTCTACCTTTTTACTTTTAACTTAATTCGTATCAAACCCAACTTCCAACTGCATTTCCTTCATCTCTGAGATCATTTTAGCAGATGGATTGATCCGAAGTCGTTTGGAAGGCATACTCACCGTCAGATTGTCCAAATGATCGATCACGGTGAATTTGACAGAGCAATTTCCTTCTTCGCTTTCCTTGAACATCGATTCCAGTTTGTTCAGCATCATCTGATCCAACAATTTGATCGGAACCGTGATATTGATCGTCGCCGTTTTCGTTCCCATCATATCCTGCAATTGCTCAATGGAGTTGATGCTGAATTCGATCGGTTTCATTTTCGTGATCTTATCGGGATACGGACCTTCCTGAACACGGCCTTTGATGGCAACAAACAAATCCTTGGTCAGCAAATGTTTGAACTTCAGATAAGTGTCTCCGAAAATGTATTGCTTGTGCGAATTCGTATAATCCTCGATCAAGATCAAACCGAATGGCTTGCCCGTTTTGGTCGTCAAATGTTGTGCATCCGTTATAATTGCCGGAATGGTGAAATCGCGACCCAAATGGTTTTTTACATTGCCGAGTAATTCCACATTTCCATTGCAAAACGCTTCAATTTCCACCCGGAAATCATCCAGGGGATGTCCGGAAATAAAGATTCCAACTACTTCCCGTTCGCGATTCAATTTGTAGAGCAAACTCCATTCTTCGGATTGTGGGATGGTTGGTTCAGGCATTTTCACATCCGCTGATTCTCCAAACATGGAAACCTGTGCAGAATTTTCATTGTCCTGTAAGCTATTCCCATATTTCAAGGCATTCTCAATGAATGTTTTTCCTCCTGGATCCAAAGCAAAATACTGTGCCCGATGCGCTCCTCTGAACGAATCGAAACAACCCGCATACGCCATGCTTTCCAAAGCTTTCTTATTCACCAAACGCAAATTCAGGCGCTTCGTCATTTCAAAGATGGACTGGAATGGCCCTTCTTCTTCCCGGTTTTGAATGATATTTTCCACCGGACCACTTCCCAGACCTTTGATTCCACCCAAACCGAAACGAATTGCTCCGGCCGTATTTACTGTAAATTCATAGACCGATTCGTTCACATCCGGTCCAAGCACTTCCAATCCCATACGTCGGCATTCTTCCATGAAGAAGCTCACCTGTGTAATATCGTTCAAGTTGTTTGAAAGTACCGCAGCCATAAATTCAGCCGGGTAATTTGCTTTTAAATAAGCTGTCTGGTAGGCAATCCAGGCATAACATGTGGAGTGCGATTTATTGAAGGCGTAAGATGCAAATGCCTCCCAATCTTTCCAGATCTTTTCCAAAACCACCGGATCATGTCCGCGCTGTCCACCCTGTTCTACGAACTGAGGTTTCATTTTATCCAGGATGTAGCGCTGCTTTTTACCCATCGCTTTACGCAATACATCGGCATCACCCTTGGAGAAGCCAGCCAATTTCTGGGACAAAAGCATTACCTGTTCCTGGTAAACAGTAATTCCGTATGTTTCTTTTAGAAACTCTTCACAAGCATCTAAATCGTATTTAATCTCTTGTTCCCCGTTCTTCCGTTTAATGAAATCGGGAATGTATTCCAGCGGGCCCGGACGGTACAAAGCATTCATCGCAATCAGATCCGCAAATACGGACGGACGCAATTCGCGCATGTATTTCTGCATTCCAGGACTCTCATATTGGAAAATCCCTACCGTTTCACCGCGTTGGAATAACTCGTACGTTTTCAGGTCATCGATTGGAAAAGTATCCGGGTCCAGATCAATATCGTGCCGTTTTTTCACGTTTTTGACCGCATCCTTGATCAAAGTTAAGGTCTTCAGCCCCAGGAAGTCCATTTTCAACAATCCCGCTTCTTCCGCAACCGAGTTATCGAACTGGGTACACCACATCCCCGTATCTTTTGCAAGAGCTACAGGAACGAAATTGGTGATATCATCCGGTGTGATAATGACTCCACAGGCGTGAATTCCGGTGTTCCGGACAGAACCTTCAATACGCTGCGCTTGTCTTAAAACCTGCGCCCGCATGTCTGTTCCTTTCGCAAGGAGGCGCAATTCCTGAACGTTCGCCAGATCCTGCGGACTATTGGTCAATTTCTCAGCTAACTTCGGTTCTTCCCAATTGAAGATCGCATCCAATGAGAAGTTATCGGGAATGAGTTTCGCCAAGCCATTCGTTTCAATCAATGGCAAATCCAGTACACGACCAGCATCCCGAATGGAAGACTTCGCAGCCATTGTTCCATAAGTGATGATTTGTGCAACCTGGTTCGAGCCGTATTTTTCAATTACCCAATCGATGACTCTACTGCGACCTTCATCGTCAAAGTCAATATCGATATCGGGCATGGAAACACGATCCGGGTTTAGGAAACGCTCAAATAGCAAATCGTACGCAATCGGATCTACATTGGTAATTCCGGTACAATAAGCAACTGCCGAACCTGCCGCTGATCCACGACCGGGACCTACGGAAACGCCCATATCGCGAGCTGCCTGACAAAAATCCTGTACAATTAAGAAATACCCGGGATAGCCGGTTTTCTCAACTGTTGCCAATTCAAAGTCCAGGCGTTCGCGAATCTCATCTGTAATCTCCGGATAACGCTTGGCCGCACCTTCGTAAGTCAGATGGCGCAGATAGGCATTCTCCCCTCTTTTTCCACCGTCAACCTCATCTTCCGCATGCTTAAATTGTTCCGGGATTTCAAAGGCCGGAAGCAATACTTCACGTGCTAAAGGATACGGTTCTATTTTACTTAAAATCTCTGCTACATTTTCAATTGCTTCCGGAAGGTCTAAAAACAATTCCTTCATTTCATCCGATGATTTGAAGTAATATTCTTCGTTTTCAAATCCGAAACGGAAATTCCTTCCCTTTCCCTTCGGAGTGGTTACCTGTTCACCGTCCCTAACACAAAGCAGAATATCGTGCGTGTTCGCATCTTCTCTTGAACCGTAAAACGTATTATTCGTTGCAACCAACTTCACTTCATGCTTGTTGGCCAATTTGATCAGGGATGCATTCACCCGGTTTTCATCTTCCTGTCCGTGGCGCATAATCTCCACATACAAATCGTCCAGGAACAGATTTTTCCACCACACCAATGCATCTTCTGCCTGCTTTTCACCCACATTCAGAAGTAAACTTGGAATTTCACCATTCAAACCACCTGTCAACACGATCAGGTCTTCATGGTACTTCTCGATGGCAGACTTGTCAATCCGCGGAACATAATACATTCCTTCGGTGTGGGCCATGGAAGCCAACTTGATAAGGTTGTGATACCCCTTTTTATTTTTTGCAATGAAAACAACCAGTGATCCATTGTCTTTTACACTTTTATCCAAGCGGTCGCGACACACATACATTTCGCAACCGATTATCGGTAACAAAGACTGTCTGTTATACGTTTGACCATTCTCTTCCGCTTCCTGTCTTTCGGCTTCAATTTCCTTATTGATCCCGGCAATTGCTTTCTCGAAATGAAAGGCAGCCATCATATTTCCGATATCCGTCAAGGCAACGGCCGGCATGTTGTGCTTGATCGCCTGTTTCACCAAACCTTTTACATCCATAGTGGATTGGAGGATGGTGAATTGCGTATGATTGTGCAAGTGAGCGAACGGAATATCTTTTAATCGTTCCCGTGATTCGGTGACATCAACCGAAACAGAATCATCACTTGTTTGTTTTTTGAGTTTGGCACTTTCCTCTTTCAGATTGAGGTGTGTCAGTCCGATCGGTTGGATGAGATCCGGATTCGCAATTTTGAACCGGTTGAAATATTCCAATTCAACTTTCAGTTCTTCTTTGGTGAAAACTTCCCGGCGAACCAATTCAAAGAAACAACGCGTGGTTGCTTCCACATCGGCAGTTGCATTATGGGCTTCACCAAACGGAACGTTAAACAGGTAACTGTGAAGTTCAGTTAGTGTCGGCAATTTGAATTTTCCACCACGTCCTCCTGGAATCTTGCACAACTCTGCAGTGACTTCGGTACAGGTATCCAAAACAGGAAGATCGTGCATGTTGGTTTCCACCTTCGTCCGCAAGAACTCTGCGCCCATGATATTGAGGTCGAACTTGATATTTTGTCCGACTACAAAGTTTGCTTTTCGTAAAGCTTCATTGAATTCTGCGATAACATCTTCCAAAGCTTGTCCTTGCTCTAGTGCAAGTTCGGTGGAGATTCCATGGATTCGTTCCGCATCGTAAGGGATATCAAATCCATCGGGGCGAATCAGGAAATCCTTTGCTTCGACCAAATTCCCCAACTCATCATGTAATTGCCAGGCAATTTGAATTGCTCTGGGCCAATTATCTAAATTGGTATATGGAGCATTCCAATCACGAGGTAAACCTGTTGTTTCGGTATCGAAAATCAAATACATGAGAGTCCTTTTTTGGGACAATAAAGATAGTTAAAAGAAAGGGATGAATAAAATCAAGAGCTGTTCTTGTTAATAACTCATCCCTATTCTTTGAAAGTTTTGCAACTGACTGCACTCCCATTCCCTGCGTATGGGATCTTGATTCCATTTCTCAATCCCGATAGCTATCGGGATGCGATTTTGCTAATTCGCCAATTCGCTAAATGGCGAACCAGTACCAAGGTAAGTAATTCTCAATTAATTTACTGAAGCGGGAGTTGATTCCATCACAGTTTCCTTCACAGGAAGCACGTCCCCCTTGATCCGAACCACTTTCACTGCCTCATTCACCGCATTCGATGTAATGGTAACTGATTTATTGATCGGTCCGGAGCTATTTGTATTGTAATGAACGGCTATTTCACCTGTTTCACCCGGTAAAATTGGTTCAGTCGGCCATTTTGGAACCGTACATGAGCAAGAGCCTTTTACATTTTCCAGGATCAAAGGGGCATTTCCAATATTCCTGAAGATAAAAACGCAATCTCCGTTAGCGCCATTTTCGACGGTTCCGTAATCATGGGAGTCCTTCTCAAATTCTATTTGCGGACCATTCAATACCTGGGGTTGTGCGGAAGCTTGTTTAACAACAAGGGTAAAAACAAAGCTTAAGATTAAAAATAGTGTGTTTGATTTCATAACGTAGAATTTATAAGATTTGAAGCAATCTACGCAATCGAAACCAAGTAGGAATAAGGATTAACAAGACCTTAACTCAAGTCTTAAATAACTGTTAAAACAGAAGGAGAGCGAGGATGAGAATGAGGAAGGTCGCTTGAAAAGTAAACCATTCAGCCGTGGCTGAGAGGAACAAAACAGTCCGTTGAGACAAAGAGAGTCGAAATCTTCATTCTCATTATTTACTCGTCTTCCGGGATAATGAAGACTTTGAAGCGAACTTTTTCGGTTCCTTTTTTGGTGTTGGTTGAAAGAATGACAGAGCGATCCTGTTCGTAGTATTTTCCTTTGGTTTCAAAAGTGATATGAAGTATGGCTGATTTTCCTGGTGGAATGGGTTCAGGGAGTGTTGCTTTTGTACAGGGACAAGAAACTTTGTAATCCGAAATAATGAGTGGAGTATCTCCCGTATTGGTAATCACATAATCGTGTGAAATCACCGGCCCTTCTTTCGTTTTAGGAAACGAAAACACTCCTTTATCAACAGAAAATTCCGCTTTCTGACCGATGCAGAAAGCGGAATTCAATATGAGAAATGCGATAGCTAAATAACGCATTTGATTTTATTTTTTAGTGAGCAGATGGAGCTCCACCGTCATTTACAGGGCTTGTTCCTTCTGGTTGTGGAGCAACATTTCCTTTGATACGGATCACTTTTGTTGGCTCGTTTACAGCATTTGAAGTGATCGTCACATTCTTGTTGATTGCACCGGAACGTTTTGTATCGTACTTCACTGTAATAACTCCTTTTGCTCCCGGAGCAATTGGTTCTTTCGGCCACTCAGGAACCGTACAACCACATGATCCTTTTGCATTCGAAATAATCAAAGGCGCGTTACCTGTATTTGTAAAAGTAAATGTACAAGCTCCGTTACCTCCATATTTGATATTTCCGTAATCATGCGTTTCTTTTGCGAATTCGATCTTAGCCCCGTTTTGAACTTCTTGAGCTACCGCAGTGTTTGCACCGATCACAGCTACAAAAGCTAACATCATTGTAAATAATACCTTTTTCATCTTAGTTTCTTTTAGTTGTTGTAAATATAGATTATAAACTTTTACCTCCTGGTTTCTTTAACACATAGTTAACGAAAATCCGTTCAAAATACTAATTTGCTTTTGAAACATATTCATCAAAGGTCAAATCCACCTTTTCTAAACGATCTTCTATTTGTTTTCGTTGCTCGGCATCCATCTTCGGATTTTCTTTTAACAACATTTCGTAGTACTTTTTAACCTTATCCTTTTGTCTTGGAATAACAAACACATCGTATGCGCCTGCCAGGCTCTCCAATACCATTGCACGATTCTTATACATCGGGTACATCAGGATCAGTGAATCGGCGATGATCACCGAACGTTGATGCAGGTTCGCAGAAGCAAAAATAATGTGTGCTTTGTCCATATATTTCGGAGCATCTTTCGATTTCGGGAATTGGTGTGCAACTGCCAAACATTTTTCGGCATAAACCACAGCAGTTTCCTGACTGTATTCAAGCGATCCGGTGGCTGAAGATTTTTTCAGGGAATCCTCAAATATTTTCACTTCCTGAACAGCAGCGGTAATATTCGGTTCATCCTTTTCACCACCTGTCGATTCCACCTTTTTAGACTCTGAAGAGCAGGCAAAGAGGAAAAGTCCCATTCCAAATGCAATTAATCGGTTCATTATTTTCCTTTTTTAAACGATGGGAACTTCATTTTATATGCTACAGAGATCAAACCCTGTGAAATATTCTGAAGTCTTTTTGTCAATAATCTTCTTTTCAATACCGAAAGATGGTCCGTAAACAAAACCCCTTCAACGTGGTCGTATTCATGCTGAATGATCCGCGCTTTATAGCCATCAAACCATTCATCGTGGAACTGCCAATTCTCATCATAATAGGTCATTCGGATCTTTTCTTTCCGCATGACTTCCTCCCGGATTTTTGGGATACTCAGACATCCTTCATGAAAACCCCAGGATTCTCCTGTCTCTTCTTCAATGATCGGATTGATGAAAACGCGTTTAAACCCGTCCATTCCTTCTGCTTTCGGATCTTCTTCTTCATCCTCATCATCCGTTTCTGCAAACGGACTTCCATCTACAACGAACAAACGGATCGAACGGTTGATCTGAGGTGCGGCTAAACCAACTCCCGATGCTTCATACATCGTTTCAAACATATCTTCTATCAGTTTATCCAATTCCGGATAGTCCTTATCAATTTCGACAGCTTCTTTTTTCAGGATCGGATCACCGTAAGCTACAATTGGCAATATCATTTTGTTTCTTTTTTTAATCTCATTAAATAGAACTCAGGTGTCATTCCATGTCTCTTCACACCATTTGAGCAAGTTCAAATACCGATAGCTATCGGTATGAAAAAGTTCAATGGTTCAATTTGATCCCGATAGCTATCGGGATTTTGAACATTAAAACTCTTTGAACCTTTTTAACTTGTTACAAAGTTAGGAAATAGAGTCTTTCGAAATACTTTTCCTTATTTTAAGCGGGTTTGAAGGTAATCCTGGAGGATAATTGTGGCACTTACCGTATCAATCAATCCTTTTTGCTCCCGATCTTTCTTCTTCAATCCGCTTTGTGCAATTACTGCAGAAGCCATTTTTGAAGTAAATCGTTCATCCAATAAGCTAACAACCAATCCCGGAAAGTTCTTCTGGACCGCTTCTTTTAATAAACGTACATTTTGAGTAATG
>Ga0247691_1000098_pt1 | contig 22447 bp, 17 predicted proteins | sample CNK32_metaG_FD_182721 | JGI IMG/M metagenome (GOLD analysis project Ga0247691, IMG submission 182721) | Soil microbial communities from Purdue University Martell Research Forest, Indiana, United States - CNK32 | ecosystem: Environmental > Terrestrial > Soil > Temperate forest > Bulk soil...
ATGTTTTGGAAGAGTTGCCAACTTCTGACCTGATCACAGCAAACTCACTCAAAAAAGTTCAAGGTGAACATTTTTTGCAGACCCAATGTATCAATCCCTTGCTTACAATCAAAACGATCGAAGATGTTATTGAGCGTTATTATGACTATGTTCTCAACGGCGAATTCAATCAATTCGATTCGGTGATGAGTCTTAGCAGGGTTGACAAACGTTTATACGACAGTTCCAATTATCCTACCATTACTCTAAGAGATAATCCGCATTATGTGATTTATGAGGACACGGTATTTAACGTTTTCAACCGCACCGCTTTTAATCGGAATGGCCAGAAAAAATTTGGTAAAAACCCAATGTTCTTTGAAGTCCCTGAAATAGAAAACCTGACTGTTGAGACACCTACGGGTTACGAATTGGCAAAATTGGTTTATAACAATCGAGAATCGCTTTTAAAAAAGTAGAGCGAACTCTTCCTTTCATGCTCTTATCAGTTCAAATGCTTTCCCAAAATTGTCAATGACATCTGTAATGAGCATGCTTTCCATGCTTTGCTCCTGTAAGGTGATATCTGCGGCTATTCCATGAAGGTAAACTCCTAATTTTGCTGCATTGACAGGTAAATATCCTTGTGCCAGGAAGGAAGTGATGATCCCGGTCAACGCGTCACCGGAACCTCCTTTCGCAAGCCCGGCGTTTCCTGTCGTATTATAGAACACCTCATCCCGTGTTATAATGGCGGTATGGTGGCTTTTCAAAACTAGAATAATGTCGTGTTCCCGTGCTTTATTGATCGCGGTTGCAATTCGGTCATCGGGATTTTGATGAACACCGAAAAGCCGGTCAAATTCACCTGCATGTGGGGTAATGATCGTTTGTGCCGGCAAGTAATCAATCTTTCTGTTTGCTGAAATAAGGGTCAATGCATCTGCGTCCAGTAGGATCGGATTTTTAAATTCCGATAAAATATCCATCAGCAATTCCGCTGTGATTTTATCCATGCCCATGCCGGGACCGATTCCAATAGCTGAAAAATGATCATAAGGAGACTGAGCTTCTTCCCTCATTAGCACCATGGCTTCGGGAACGGTACTTTGCAGGATCAGTTGTTCATCAGCTGGAACACAAAGGGTCAGTAAACCGGTTCCTGATCGTAATCCGGCTTTTGCAGCAATTACAGCAGCGCCCATCATTCCTTTTTTTCCGGCCACGATCAGTGCATGCCCGTAATCTTTTTTATCGGACGCTGCTTCTCTTTGTTTCAGAAGCAATCTCACATCGCCTGCAGTCAATTTATTCATCACACAAACACTTGTTTTCCAACCGGATCGATCACTTTGTGAAATGGTTTTTCACGAATGCCTCTTTCTGTTTATCTGTCAACTTATCTGTCGATTCAACGTCGATCTGAACATTCTTAAAATGTGCATCCTTGGACAAGTAATTATGAAGTTCAAGCTTTGCATCTGTCGGACCGAATAACAGCACATGACCATAATTCAGGATCTCATCTGCAATCTCCATATAATAACTCTGACGTTTTTGATTTTCCTTATTATGCATGTGCTTCTCCCCTTTTTGCAACGCTTCTTCCTTATCATCGAAAGAAAATTTCGATTGGATATATTGTTGCTTATTATCAAGATTCAAAGCGATCAGGTCAGCTGATGCATGATCCATCCATATTCCTATTTTTTTAGTCGATTCCATTTTGATTTTTTTAGATAATGAATGCATTTTCATCGGTACTTAAAGATACCTAATCCAATAGGATAAATCACTCATAATTAGAAAACTAATTTGCAAGATTCACACATTTCGGATTACCTGACAAAGGAACGCGAATCTTTTGGAAAAAAGAATGACTTAGCTCATCTAAACAAGTACCATTTAACCGGAAATAAGTCAGTTTTTCAGGGTTGAAAGTTTGTCATATTCCAGGATGGTGATCATACTTCCCGCTATCTCAATATACTTGTCTTCCTTGAAATCACTGAGTGTACGGATTACTGTTTCCTTAGCTGTCCCAACCAGGTTTGCCAGGTCTTCACGGGAAACATTCATGCTGAAACGCAGATCTGTTTCCTTCTTGTAGGTATCCGACAGTTTCACCAGGGCTTCTGCGACTCTTTTTCTTACGGAATCATAAGCCAGACGAATGAGCTGCTGTTCATTTTCAATGAGATTGTCCGAAAGGATCCCAATGAATTTCCGGGCAACTTCCGCGTTTTTATAGATCAATGAAAAGAAATCTTCCTTGGGGATCATATAGATCTCGGCTTCCTCCAAAATTGCCGCTGAATGGGTATATTTCTCATCCTTTAGCAAGGAAAGAAACCCGAAAAAATCGCCGGCTTTGTGTAAACTGCTTATCAATTCTTTTCCCTGGTCATTTTTCTGGAAGATCTTTACTTTTCCTTTATTGATAAAATAGACTCCTTTCGGATAAGCACCTTCTAAAAAGACCACGTCTTTTTTTCGATAATGTCTCACATCACGTGCTGTGGAAAGCTCTTTCAATGAACCGAAATTCCGGGCTTCGTTAATGAAATCCTGAACACCGTCAATGTTTTTCGCGAACTTATTCTTAAATAAATCCTGTTTTTTCAACCGTGTTTCGATCGCATTGAGTAACTCCTGGTCATCAAAGGGTTTTGTGAGGTAATCATCCGCCCCCATCGCCATTCCTTTCCTCACATCACTTCGCTCTGCTTTGGCGGTGAGAAAAATAAACGGGATAGTGGCCGTTTCCTCATTTTTTGAAAGCAGGTGCAAGACACCATGTCCGTCCAATACCGGCATCATGATGTCACAAATGATCAGGTCCGGAGTTTCCTTGATGGCCAATTTCACTCCTTCTTTCCCATTTTCGGCAGTTATCACATTGTAGTCTGCCAATTCCAGTATTTCCGCTGTGTTTTCGCGAACGTCTATATTATCTTCAATGATCAATATCTTTTTCATCGTCTTTGTATTAAGCTCTTTTAATGGATATGAAAACTTCCGTTCCTTCATGCTGAACACTTTTGATCTCGATCGTTCCGTTCATCAACTCGACATACCTAGCCACAATATTCAATCCCAAACCGGTCCCCTGGATGTGTGTTGCATTCCCTCCCCTGAAAAAACGCTCAAAAAGCTGTTCCTGATCTTCTTTGGAAATTCCGATTCCGAAATCCCTGACTGAGATTAAGATGGTATCGTCCTCCGTTTTTACAAACAATTCAATGATTCCGTCCGGTGGAGAGAATTTGATCGCATTAGAGAAGAGGTTCAAAAGGATGTTCTTTAAGATCTTCGGGTCGAGTAACACCAGTTCATCTCCTGAATACGCTTCATTGATCACCTGATCCTCCAATAACATCGTTCGCATTTCGGAGACTATTTCAGCTATAAATGCCCGGATATTGATCTCTTCGGGTTCATTGGTGATTTTCCCCTCTTCCAATTTCGAAACGGAAAGGAAATCATTCAAGATATCCGTCATGTTATGGATCGAAGACTTCACTTTCCCCACGTGTTTCTGATGATTCGCATCATCATTCCGTTCATGGTATTTTGCGATCAGTGAGACAGAAGACATCATGGTGGTGAGTGGTGTCCTGAATTCATGCGAGGCCATTGAAACAAAGCGGGATTTCATTTCGTTCAGTTCTTTCTCCTTCGCCAGTGAAATATCCAGGTTCCGTTTCGTCTTTTCCAATTCTGCAATCGCTTCCTCCAGGACAAGCGTCCGGTTCTTCACTTGCTTCTCCAGGTCCGCAAAATAGCTTTTCATTTGGAGCTCGGCTTCTTTCCGGATCGTTATATCGATAATGAAAGCAATAACGAAGCTTCCGTTTTCATTCTTGTAAGGGCTCAAACTGATCTCAACAGGAAATTCCGAACCGTCTTTTTTCAGTCCGAAAAGTTCCATCCCAGCTCCCATCGACCGGGCATGCGGGTGATGCGCGTAGTTTTTCCGGTTGGTTTCATGTCTCTGAGTAAATCTTTGAGGAATCAAACTTTCTATTTTCTTTCCCGCCAATTCTCCATGTTCGTAACCGAACAATTGCTCGGCACTCGGGTTAATCTTAATTATTTGTCCTTCTGCATTCGTAACCAAAATGCCCTCCGTTGCATGCAGGAACAGTGCATCACTTCCTTCTTTGCTTTCCATTTTTGTCCATTCCAAGCTCATAGTAAATATACACTATTTAATCCAAGCGAATGTATTACTTCCGGTTTCCGGAAAAGATGAATTCCGTCACCCAAAAAGATGATTTTGATCATCTTTTTTTCAAGAAAAAGAAAAATGCCTTTTACCATCGTAAAAAACACTTCCTTTTGAATCGCTTTATGTATCTAGATATCTGCTCTTCCGGAATCCGAATAACTTGGAAGTTCAACATTGAGATTGTTTTCCACCATGGTAACTCCCGGTGCATTCCATGCAGCACTTTCCGCATCGCGTCTTTCTGCATAGGAGCGTACAATTCCGCTAAGTGTAACTTTACCTCCCAGGTGTTCTATGTGAATACTGTTCGAATCAATAATAGCACTTCTTTCAAAAGCTGCTGAAATTTTCTTTTTCACCTCGTCCGGATTGACTTTCGGAGTGATCTTAACCAGATTACTGATTCCTTTTACGCCAGTGATTGCAGCAAGAGCATCGCGAACTGCGTGTTGTTCGTAAGCCCATTCCACCATTCCCTCAGCTGTTACCCAACTGTTTTCAACCCTTACTTTAATTTTATCTTCCGGAACAAGTACATTCCATTTCAATGCATTCACTGCTGCTTGTGCCAATTCCGAATCAGTTTTTTTATGATTGAACCCGATATTGATCTCAATTTCTTCCGCAACTCCCTTCACTCCTTCCACTTTAAAGGCTGCTTTTTCTGCATTTTTTTTCTCCAGATAGGTATCAACCATACCCGAAAGCGTGACAATACCATTTTTCACTGCAACACCTATTTCAGTTGAACGGATGGAAGGTTGCCACTTCAGTTCGTCCATTACATGTTTTTGAATTTCCTCATCTGTTTTCATGACTTATCGTTTTAAAGTGATACTACAAATCTGATCACAAAGCATTTATCAAGCTATGATGGAAATTACTTTCATTGATGAGATTACTCACTGACATTCTTCACCACAAACGATGATTTAGCTCATTTTATGTGGTTGATCTTCTCCGTAGGTTTGCGCAATTAATACATCGTTCATATGGAAATACTGACACCATATCATCACTTGGCCGCCATTACACTTGCGCGGATTTTTCTTGGTTTCCTTTTCCTTTTCCAGGGATATGATGCCGTATTTCGTATCGGGATCAAGAAAGTGACAGATACCTATCATGAAAACTTCAAACTGAAAGGTATTCCGCGGGCAATCACCACACTCTCGGCCTGGTACACTTCATTTACCGAATTGATTTGCGGGTTCTTGCTTGTTTTGGGACTATTTGAATTTGCTGCACTTTACTTGCTTGGCATAAACCTAATCATTGCAGCCATTGGTTTTGGAATGAACGCTCCTTTATGGGACACCCGAAATGTTTATCCAAGGCTCCTGCTGATCCTCATTCTTTTAATGACACCCATTCACTGGCATCATTGGTCTTTGGATCACCTCATCTTCAAATCTTAAACTCATGAAAACACTTGCAAAAGAATCGGAACCGATTGCTCCGTTCAATAAGATCCTGGTACCGGTTGATTTTTCAGAAATTTCAAACAACGCCCTGGAGTATGCCCTGCACCTCGCTAAAAAGACCAACGCCGAAATCCATTTGCTCCATGTATATGACTTACAGGTTTTCATGTATAACCCGGTCCAATTGAGTCCGCCTGAATATGACCTGGAAGAAGAGATCCAGCAAGAGCTTGAAAAGCTCCGAAAAAAGGTCCTGTCGGAGAATCCGGAATCCAAGGTTGTTTCTCATGCAACACTGGGAGTACCGGTTGACGAGATCAATGGGTATTCCCAAAAGAAAAAGATCGACCTGATCGTTGTTGGGACCCAGGGAGCAGGTTACATCCAGGAAAGAGTATTGGGAAGCACTACTTCCCTTCTGATCCGCAGTGCCAAAAAGCCGGTCATGGTAATTGATAAGGAAGTGATATTCAAACATCCGAAACAAATTGTGCTCGCTGCCGACTTTCAGAAAACAGATCATAAAAAAGTACTTGAACCATTGAAAGATCTTGCTCAGCTTTACGAATCCCATATTTGTGTCCTGAATATTTACCCGCATATCCAATTGATCCCTTCTTTGGAAGAAATTCCCGAGGGATTCCGTTTGGATTACTATCTGAAAGACATTGAACATACCTTCTTCTCCCTTGAGAGTAACCAGGTTGTGCCTAGTATCAATCAATTCATCAGTGATTATGAAATCGACCTGATCGCAATGATCGCCCGTAACCACTCATTCTTCAGCAGGATCTTCCGGGAACCCTTAACAAAAGAAATGTCATTCCACAGCCGTTTTCCACTCCTGGTCTTACATGATTAAAATTGAATCGTATCATTATGAAAATTACTATAAACGATCATCAGACAATTGCCCAGGTGCGCGATTCCTTCAACAAACTGTTCCCGTTCCTGAAACTGGAATTCTTTTCAAAAAGACATGCATCCGAGCAAGCCTCGCCACTCCAATTCCTGATCCGGAAAAATGTGACACTGAAGGAATGTCGTACCATTCATAATTCGGGTGAGATAACGGTCACGCCCAACATGAAAGTGAACGAATTGGAACAGCTTCTCTGGGACCAATATGGCCTGGGAGTGCAAGTTTTTCGTAAATCGGGCGGGATTTGGCTGGAGACGGTCTTGACCGATATCTGGACCCTGGCCGAGCAAAATGCAGAAGGTGAATCACTGAGCAAAGGAATTCCACCGGATGAACCGGAATATTACCAGGATAGGAATTAAATCCATCAGCGGAAATGCAGTTCTTGCCCTTGTTCATTATTCTTGCCCCGGTAATTATAACAGCCGTTAGCACTCTGATTAACAACTTGAAAAACAGTTAAATACTGATCAAGATCATATCCAAAGGAGATGAGCGTCATTTTCAGTGGCCGGTTGATGCTTTAATTTTGCCTCATAACCCTAAACTTGCTGAAATGAAAAAGACCAGAATTTTTCAACTACTCTCGCTTATCATAGCCATTCTTATCTGCCTGACCAGTTGGCAAGGATTAACCTCAACAGAAACTTATGTTAAGGAAACTCCCAATTGGGCAATCCAGGCAATGGGACAAGACCTGATAAACATCTGCATACTTCCTTTTTACCTTTTGAGTGCCTTATTTATCGCCCGGGAAAACACCTATTCCCCTTTGATATGGGTCGGGATCTCCTTTTACTTCATTTATACCTTCCTCATCTATTGTTTTGATGTCCATTTCAATCAGTTATTCCTTCTCTATACCTTGATTTTGGGATTGACCATTTACTCGCTTGTATTTTTACTCTATGCTTACCGGAATAAGTTCAAGGTAACCAAAATAAACTCCATGCTGAGCCAGTTGACGGGTGGTTATTTCATCTTTGTTGCCGTACTTTTTTACGGGGTCTGGTTTTCGGAGATCATCCTTGCAAACTTACTCAAAACTACTCCAAAAGGTCTGGAACAGCTTCCCACCAACCCGATCCATGTCCTTGATATGTGCATTGTTCTACCGGGAATCTTTATCAGCGGAATTCTTTTAATCCGGAAAACCGAACTCGGCTATTTCCTTGCACCGGTGATCCTCACCTTTTCATTATTGATGGAACTGACCATTGGTGTCCTACTTGTTATTATCGCCAAACATAGGCAGGAAAGCCAGATTGGATTTATTTGGTTTATTTTCTTCCTGGCATTAATCAGCCTGGTCCTTCTGTTCTACAATCTGAAAAACCGGAATTTCGCTTTCCGGAAATGCCCGGAAATGTATCACTTGTACTGATCTTCTTTGGAACGATATCATTTTTATAAACAGCATATGCAGCAATCGTTAACAGTCACTAAAGCATCCGGAGAGCAGAGCTTATTTTCAGAGGAAAAGATCCGGGCTTCGCTTCGCAGGTCCGGGGCAGACTCCGACCAGATCGATTTCATTCTCGGGGAAGTTAAAAAACAGCTTTACAACGGGATGACAACCCGGAATATTTACAAGATCGCTTTCGCTCTTTTAAAATCAGGTTCACGGCACCAGGCAGCGCGTTATCATTTGAAGTATGCGATCATGGAACTTGGCCCTTCGGGTTTTTCCTTTGAAAAATACATTGCTCAACTGCTCAGATCCGAAGGCTACAAAACACAAACCGGGCAGATCCTTCAGGGAAAATGTGTGACACATGAAATTGATATCATCGCTGAAAAAGACTCGGAGCAAACGCTCATTGAGTGCAAGTACCACAACCAGCAAGGAATTTCCTGCAACATCAAGATTCCCTTATATATCCATGCCCGATTTAACGATATCCAGGCACACACTCTTAAAAAGTCCAATAATACAGCGAAGGAACGCAAGGGCTGGATCGTTACAAATACGCGGTTTACAGCAGACGCCATCCAATATGCCGGATGTTCTGGAATCCAGTTATTGGGATGGGACCATCCGTTCGGAAAAGGGTTAAAGGATAAAATAGATCATTCAAAACTGTACCCGATAACCTGTCTGACTTCACTTACTATAGCTGAAAAGCGCCAATTGCTGGACCGGGAAATCGTACTCTGCAATGAGATCCTGAATAACGGGAAACTCCTGTCTTCTATCGGAATAAAACCCGGAAGAATGGCAACCGTCCTGAATGAAGTCCATCAGCTTTGCAGTCGTACCAATTGATCAATCATTTAATAGTTATAGTATGGAACAAAATTTAAACATCCAGTTTTTAGGGGCAGCCGGCACAGTGACCGGTTCCAAATACCTGATAGAACTATCCGGTCAGAAATTATTGATCGACTGCGGATTATTCCAGGGCTTGAAAGAGCTTCGACTTTTAAACTGGGAGACTTTACCTTTCGACGTTTCTTCTTTGGATGCAGTCATTTTAACGCACGGCCACCTGGACCATGTCGGATACCTGCCGTTGTTGGTGAAACAAGGTTTCAAAGGAAAGATCCATGCTACGGAACCAACCATTGAGATAGCAAAGCTCATTTTGCTCGACAGTGCGAAAATACAGGAAGAGGATGCCAAACGTGCCAATCAATTCGGGTACAGTAAACACCGTCCGGCTAAACCTCTTTACACCACGGAAGAAGCGGAATCTGTTTTCCCCCTGTTCCACAAGCAAGAGCTGGACAAATGGACCAAACTTTCCGATCTGTTCTCTTTCCGTATGCTATACAACGGGCACATTCTCGGGGCCACCTTCATCGAACTAAAAGCAGCAGATAAACTGATCGTATTTTCAGGAGATATCGGGAGAAAAGAAGATCCTTTGCTATTCTCACCTCAAAAACCCGAGAAAGCGGATGTATTGCTGATCGAGTCAACTTACGGAGGACGAATCCATTCCCTCACCCCGGAAGTTCGTTTGGCTGAAGTGATCAATCAAGCTGCTCATAAAAACGGTACGATCATTATTCCCGTTTTCGCGGTGGAACGTGCCCAACTTTTGATGTTCTATTTGTGGAAATTGAAGAATGAGGGCCTCATCCCTGATTTACCGCTCTATATCGACAGTCCTATGGGACAGGATGTACTAAAGATCTTCAGCAGGCATGATTCCTGGCATAAATTATCTCACTCGGAATCCAAGGAGATCAGCAAAGAGATCAAAGTGGTAAGCAAACAGAATGAAACGATCAAACTGGCGGAAAGCAATGCTCCCAAAATCATTCTGGCTGCTTCCGGCATGGCCACCGGAGGAAGAGTTTTGACCTACTTTGAATACTACCTGGACCAAAGATCAGCCACCATCCTGATGGTCGGTTTCCAGGGAGAAGGCACACGTGGAAGAGCCCTATTGGATGGTGCGGAGGAAATTAAGATGCGTGGAAAATATTGGAAAGTGAATGCAGATTGTGTTTTGGTAGAAGGACTTTCTGCACACGCAGACCAAAGTGAACTCATTGATTGGGTAAACCAGCTTACCAAAAAACCGGAGAAAATATTCATCGTTCATGGTGAACCGGAAGGGTCTATTGCGTTAAAAGCGAAACTGCTGGAGGTCTATGGTTATGAAAGTATCATCCCGGAACGGAATGCAATTTACACGATTCCTGTAAATTTTTGACGAAACTGCAAAGGGCAAGTTTCAAAGCAATTAATTGAGGTAGCCAGCGACTGTATCAGACTTCCTGTTACAGTCGCTATTTGGTAGTAGAAATAACTAACTTCCCTAAATGATTTGGGTATTCTTTTTTCTTCTCTTAATCCATTTCACAACCTCAAACCAACTAACCGAAATAAATCCTGTAACCAAACAGATAAGCAATTGACCGCCATTCATCCTTTCAAACTCAAAGAAGTTGGTCAAAGGTCTTACAAAAAGGATTAGTCCCATCAATAAGAGGGTTATTCCAATGATGTATACAACCAACTTATTCTTATACTTTAAAGTTGTCCAAATTGAATAAAAGAACGAGCGATTGATCAATGTCAAAAAGATATTTGCAATAACCAGGTCGGTAAATACCATCGTTCTTGTCAGTTCTTCATTAAAACCAAAATGAACGGCATAAAGATAGATGAAAATCGTTCCCAAGGTTATCACCAATCCCTGTATGATACTCACAGTGAGTTCACTCCAATTAAAAAAGCTAGTGGAAATAGGCCTTGGTTTTTGAAACATCAAATTCTTTTCCATCGGTTCATTCTCATAGATGATGGAACAGGTTGGACCCATAATTATTTCCAGAAAAATGATATGAATCGGAGAGAAAATATTGGGATAGATCCATCCCAGAGCCAAAGGGACGAATACGGTCAGGATAATTGGGATATGAATGGAAATGATGTACTGAATGGCTTTCTTCAGATTCGTATAGATTTTTCTTCCCATTGCGATGGCATCAATCATTTTGGACAAATCATCTTCCAATAAAATAAGGGATGCGGCATCTTTCGCTATCCCAGTTCCTTTTTTACCCATTGCAATCCCAATGTGAGCAGCTTTGAGCGCAGGTCCGTCATTCACACCATCTCCTGTCATGGCAACGATTTGATGTTTTTCTTTCAGTGCATCAATGATCTTTAATTTCGCATCCGGAAACATGCGTGTGAAGATGGCTGTTTCCATCACACAATCCTTCAACTCTTCGTCACCAAGTTTCATCAATTGATCTCCATTGATGCTTTTCTCAACTCCATGGAAATGAATTTGCTTCGCAATTGCAGTTGTTGTTTCTGCGTTGTCACCGGTAATGATTTTCACCTGAATTCCCGCATCATAAAAGGCTTTCAGGACCAGATCAATGTCCTTTTTAGGAGGATCGTAGAAAGCGACAAGCCCTTTAAGGGTAAATTTCAAATCCTCCTGGTCTTCCGGAAAATCCGTTCCTGAAAAATCGGAAACTCCCACTCCCAAAACCCGGTATCCATCTTTTGAAATGGTCTTTACAACTTCATTGATTTCCTTTTGTTCGGCTATAGTAAGTGATGAAACCCGCATCATGGTCTCTACAGCACCTTTGGCCGCCACGATCCGTTTTCCTTTTCCATCTTCAAAAACATGCGTCATCATAGGCGGTTTTCCACCCAACGGATATTCATGGACCAGTTTGAAACCCGGTCGTTCATCTTTTACCACAAAATGCTGATATGCCTGGTGCAACGCAATTTCCATCGGATCAAAAGGTATGGGTTCACTCGCCCACATTCCCAGTTCTATCACCTCTTTCTCTTCCACTGTCGAAACCTCATTCAGGTCCGAAAGTTTATTGCCGGACAATACGAAGAGTTTGGATAAGGTCATTTTATTCTCAGTAATGGTTCCCGTTTTATCAGTACATATGACGGTAGCACTTCCAAGTGTCTCAACCGTCTTCATCTGCTTCACTACAATTCCCATTTTCATCAAACGCCAGGCACCCAGTGCCATGAATGTGGTAAAGGCAACCGGAATTTCTTCCGGCAGGATACTCATTGCCAAAGTCAATGATTGCAATAAACTGGTCAGCAAGCTATGGGAATGGAAGTAATTGATGATCCAGACGACCACAAAAACACCGCCTCCGACAATAGCCATTTTCTTTACGAAATTGGCAATCTGAAGTTCCAATGGTGTTTTTTCTTCCTCAATACTCTCAAGGCTTTTTCCGATTTTTCCCAATCGAGTTTCATTCCCAATTGCTGTTACTGTCACAATCGCCAATCCCGAGGCAACAGTTGTACCGCTATAAATAGAGTTGTCTTCAGAACTTTTGTCCTTAAATGTGGCAAGGGATTCACCCGTGAGGATTGATTCATTGACGGAGAAATCATTCGATTGAATAATCTTCCCGTCTGCTATGATCAAGCCCCCCTCTTCCACTATCAGGCTGTCTCCAACAACTACCTCTTCACTTTTTATTTTTTGAGTTTCCCCGTTTCGGATTACAGTACAAGTTGGTTGCGAAAAGTCTTTGAGTTTATCCAATGCATTTTTGCTTCTGGAATACTGGTAAATAGAAATAAATGCCTGAAAAAGAATCGCCGCGGAAAGAAAAATTCCATCTCCAATCTTTCCGCTAATGAAATAAATGGAAGTAGCGACCAGGAGTAAAATGATCATCGGCTCTTTAGCTATCCGAATAATGGTAGCAAGTAAATCATTGCCTTTTTGGACTGTCAGACTATTTGCTCCGAACTGCTCCCTTGCCTGAACTACCTGTTCAGTGGTTAAGCCTTTCATATTGAACGATTCGTTTACCATCTCTTAATCCTCTAATATAAATCGTTTACTGCGGAAAGCCATTATTCACCCAACATTGGAGCTTATTCAATTGGTCGCTTGACAGCGAGCTTCCTTTTGGCATGTCCTGATCTGTCAGAACGTGCTGGGTGAATTGACCACTGCTCGTTATACTGCTTAAACCGGAATAACTTGAATAGTTGGAATGACAACTCACACAACTGTTGTTCACAATGGCCTTGACGGTATTGTTATAGGTTGCATTGGTTCCGTCACAAACAGGTGTGACTTTTTTCTTTTTCTTACAGCTTGTGGCTCCCAAACCGAAGCTTAAGCTTAAAGCAACCAGTATTCCTGTAAAATAATAATAGCTGCTTTTCTTCATTTTTCTCATGACATTCTTATTAGTAGTTTATTCGATTTATTCTGGTTGTCACGAGATTAAAATAGTTTGACTAAATAGCTGCGACTGGAAGTTCCTTAATGCGCATGCCCACCTGCTTCTTCTCCATTCTTCAATTTGCTTAAAAGATCATACGCTCCATTCATGACAATTTTCATTTGTTCGCGGTTTTTACCTGATGGCAATCTGATCTCAGTGAAACCCAATTCGCTGACACCGGTTTTCACGGCAATCATTTCAAATGCATGTTCTTTCGCATGATCCGCTTTCACCTCGGAAAAAATGTATTTCTCCCCTTCAAACTCCACGATCGCCCTTTCAGGAAGAGCAGTCACCTCAGCACTTCCGATTTCCACCAATCCCTTGAGGTACATCCCCGGGAGCAATTGATTGTCTTCCTTATCCAAATGACAATGAATATTCACTGTACGGTTGCTTCCGATTTCCCGACCTATCAGGTAGATAGTCGCAGTGCGTTCTTTGTCTTCATTGGCCAATGTGAAACGTACTTTCTGTCCGACTTTCAGCTTCGGAACGTCTTTTTCAAACACCGTCAATTCAGCGTGTAAGTGTTCGGTATCCGCAATTTTGAAGAGCACATCCGACGGAACAACGAATGCTCCGATATTCGTATTGACCTGGGTAACATATCCGCTTATCGGAGAAATGATGGATGCTGAGCTTTGGATCTTTCCGTTTTCCAATGACGAAATCGAAATATTCATCAGTTGTAAACGGGCTTTTAATCCATTCACACGGGCGCGCATACTTTCGTATTCACTCTTGGCTTTTTGGACTGTCTTTTTTGCATTCACATTCCCTGCAGCCAGTTCTTCCTGGCGATCATATTCCAATTTCAGGTATTCCAATTGACTTTTATAGTCCAGGTAATCTTGCTGGACATCGATGAAATCCGGATTTTGAATAATAGCTATCACTTGTCCTTTTCTCACCAGCATCCCTTGCAGGAGTTCCGTATTCTTGAGTGTTCCGCCAAAAGGGGCTGAAATGGAAACCAGGTTTTGCGGTGGAACATCCAGCATTCCGTTCACCTTGATCGTTCCACTAAGCCGCTTCAGTTCGATCCGGCCAGTTTGAAGATCAATCGTTTTGTATTGTTCGGATGTAAGCTCCACCGTGTTTGCATTTTCGTGGTGCTCTTCTTTCATTACCGGTTTTTCATCCGGACCGCAACCGGCAAGAACCAGGATGCTGATCAGTATTGTTAATTGAATGAATGATTTCATGTGTATTTCTTTTGATCTGAATAAATTAGTTTTTGCCCGTCAGGTATTGAAGTTTCGCAGCACTCAGGTTGGTTTGAAGCAGGACAGAAAGGTATCGTTCCTTTATTTCGTTCGCAGTTTTCAAACTGAACAGGTATTCGGAATACCCAATCTCGCCTCCGGTATACGATTTACGCGCGGTCACCAAAATGGACTCTGCATTTTGCAATGCTGACTGCTTATAATATTCCAGGTTATTGCTGTTATTCAGGTATTCCTGCAAGGCTTGTTGGTATTTCCCTTGTAAATCAGCCTGATGAGCCTCATAATTGCTCTCTGCCACTTTCGTTGACAGCTTGGCAGATTTCACCTTCGCACTGTACCCGTTAAAGAACAGCGGAACTGCCAGTCCGACCTGGAAACCCTGAAAGCGCTTGGAACCACCGAAATAGACATCCTGGTTATTCACATTTTGGGTTCCGATCAGTGTCTGATTGAAATATCCTAATGTAATATCCGGCAAACCTTTGGCAACTTCCACTTTCCGCTGGCTTTGCGAAACTTCAATCTGTTGTTGGACATATGCCAATTCCGGGTTTTCAGCTACAGCGTTTGAATCATTTGCCAAAAGCAGTTGCTGCTCTTCCAGTGCAGTTTCAGTAATGGAAACCCGTTCCTTACTACCAACCAGGTTTTGCAAGAGCAACAAGTATCTTTGCTGGTTGGCCTGATTCTGTGCCAATCGATTTCCCAATTCATTCGCCTGTGTTTGGGCGGTTGTCTTTTCCAGCAAAGTCCCTTCACCCGTTTTCTCACGCAAGGATGAAGATTCTACAAAACCCTTAAAAACACTATCCTGCGCTGCCAGGATCTTTTGTTCTCCGGCAAGGTATTGCAAGTAGAAATAGCATTGCCTGATCTGATAGATCAACTCATTTCGGGTCAATTCCGTTTTCAGTTTACTCTGTTCAATGAGCACATCACCCAATTGGGCATTAGCGGAAAACACTGTTGGAAACGGAATCGTTTGCGAAATGCTCAGATTGTTGTCATGCCGGTTGACACTGTTGTATTGACCGACCATCAGGTTCACATCCGTCTTGGGCAGTTCGAATAAGGTCTGTCTGTATTGCGTTTGGTATTCCACCTGTTGGTTTCCTGCAATGATCCCTTTGTTATTCACTAACGCGGATTCGATTGCCTGGTCCAATGTCAGCGATTTCCCTTGTGAATACCCGAAACCGGATAGCAACAAGAGTGTGACAATTGAAGCAGCAGTCGGAACTGATTTCACTTTCGGCTTCATTTTTTCAAACCAGTAATACAGGATCGGAAGCACCAACAAAGTGAGTAAGGTTGCTGTCAATAAACCTCCGATAACAACTGTTGCCAGCGGTTTCTGAACTTCCGCTCCACTTCCGTTGGAAAGCGCCATGGGAAGAAATCCTAAGGATGCCACCAAAGCAGTCATGATAACGGGTCTCAAACGAACTGCAGTTCCGGTCTTGATGATTTCAATGGTATCTTTCATGCCTTCTTTTTTTAATCGATTGAATTCTGCAATGAGTACTATTCCATTTAAAACGGCGACTCCGAACAAGGCGATGAATCCAACGCCCGCTGAAATACTAAATGGCATGCCACGCAGCCAGAGCGCGAATACGCCACCAATTGCAGAAAGTGGTATTGCCGTAAATATCAACAGGGATTGTTTCAACGATTTAAACGTCATGTACAACAAGAATAAAATCAATAAAAGTGCTACGGGAACAGCAACAGACAAACGTTCTTTTGCTGCCTGTAGGTTCTCAAATGTCCCTCCATAGGTCGGATAATAACCGACTTCGAATTTTACTTCCGAATTGACTTTTTTCTCTATTTCCTCCACGATGCTTTCTACATCTCTTCCGCGCACATTGAATCCTACTACGATCCGACGTTTGGCGTCATCCCGTTGGATCTGATTCGGTCCGTCCTTGAAATCGATTGTTGCCAGTTGTTCCAAGGGGATCTGTGCTCCGGTTGGTGAGGATATGAACAGGTTGCGAACATCATCCAAATCCTGACGGTTCACCTGATCCAATCTCACTACCAGGTCGAAGCGTTTTTCTCCTTCGAATACCAAGCCGGCAACTTCACCTGCAAAACCGGCACGAATGGCAGTATTGATATCATCGATGTTCATCCCGAACTGGGCGATCTTATCCCGTTTGAACTCAATCACAATTTGAGGCAAGCCCGAAACCTGCTCCACATAAATATCTTGTGCTCCTTCGATCTGTTGCGAAATGGCCCCAATCTGTTTGGCGTACTTACTCAATTTATCCAGGTCTTCTCCGTAGATCTTAATGACCACATCCTGTCTTGCTCCCGTCATCAATTCGTTGAAACGCATTTGGATCGGTTGTTGAAAACCAAAGCTTACTCCCGGAATATGCTCTTCCAATGTTGCCTGCATCTTTTCTGCCAATTCGTCTCGTGTTGAAGCGCTGGTCCATTCGGATTTGTCTTTCAGGATCACCATCAAGTCACATGCTTCAACGGGCATCGGGTCTGTTGGTATTTCACTCGAACCGATCTTACCCACTACTTTTTTCACTTCCGGAAAATGATCTCTCAGGACTTTTCCCGCCCGGGTCGCCGCTTCGATGGTCTGAGACAAGCTACTTCCCGTCAAAGTGCGGGTTTCAACTGCAAAATCCCCTTCTTCCAAAGTCGGGATGAATTCCGATCCCATGGAACCGAAGAGGAACAAACAAATAAAGAACAACCCGACAGCAATTCCTGCAACCAAAGCTTTGGAATGCAAGGCAAAACGGAGCATTGGTGTATACACCCGCTGACATCCGTCAATGATTCGATCCGAAATGGTGCGTTTAAGGGAAATCTTCTTGCTTAGGAACAAGGCACTCATCATCGGTATGTAGGTCAATGAAAGGAGAAATGCTCCGAGGATTGCAAAAACAACGGTCTGAGCCATGGGTTTGAACATCTTACCTTCCACGCCGACCAATGCAAGAATGGGCAAGTAAACTATCAGGATGATGATCTCACCGAAAGCAGCACTATTCCTGATCTTGGAGGCGGAAGAATAGACTTCCTGATCCATTTCAATTTGAGATAATTTCGTTTGGTTCTTCCGGAGTTGCAAATGATGCAGCGTCGCTTCCACGATGATAACAGCTCCATCCACGATCAATCCGAAATCGATTGCACCCAGGCTCATCAAGTTTCCGCTCACTCCGAACAGGTTCATCAATGAAATGGCAAAAAGCATTGCCAAGGGAATCACCGAAGCAACGATCAATCCTGCCCGGAAATTACCCAAAAGCAGCACCAATACAAAGATCACGATCAGCGCTCCTTCTGCCAGGTTTTTTGTAACCGTTCCAATAGCGTTATTCACCAATTTCGTCCGGTCGAGGAAAGGCTCGATCACAATTCCTTTCGGAAGTGTCTTTTCAATTTGGGTCATGCGTTCCTTCACACTGGCAATCACTTTGGAAGAATTCGCTCCTTTGAGCATCATCACCACCGCCCCAACAACTTCTCCATCATTGTTCCTTGTCATCGCACCATAGCGGGTTGCTGCGCCGTATTTTACCTCTGCCACATTCCGTATGAGTACCGGAATCCCTTCATTTACAGTGACTACTATTTCTTCAATGTCATCAATAGACTGGATCAATCCTTCACTTCTTATAAAGTAGGCATTCGGTTTTTTATCGATATAAGCACCTCCCGTATTCTGATTGTTCTTTTGTAAAGCGTCGAATATGTCATTGATACCAACGTTCATGCTTTTCAATTTGTCCGGATCCAATGAGATTTCATATTGCTTTAAAAAGCCTCCGAAGCTGCTTACATCTGCAATTCCTTCGACTCCTAACAATTGGCGCCGAATGATCCAATCCTGGATAGTCCTCAGTTCGGTAGCATCGAATTTATCTTCATAGCCCTTTTTAGGATGGATGATGTATTGGTAAATTTCTCCAAGTCCGGAAGTCAAAGGAGCCATTTCAGGAATTCCCATTCCCGGAGGAATCGTTTTGGAAGCATCATTGAGACGCTCACTCACTTGCTGGCGTGCCCAATAAACATCTACATCTTCCTTGAAGACAACCGTCACAACGGAAAGTCCGAAGCGACTAAATGAACGAACCTCTTCAATATGCGGAATGGTCGCCATGGTCTGTTCCACCGGAAAAGTGACAAAACGCTCGATGTCTTCTGCTCCATTGCTTGGTGAAGAAGTGATAATCTGGACCTGATTATTGGTGATGTCAGGAACGGCATCTATGGGCAATTGATTGACGGAGTAAACTCCCCATCCGATAAGTGCAACAATCATCACACCGATCATCAACTTATTCTTAATACTAAATTGAATGATTTTATCTAACATGAAAATGAAGTTAATCGTGATTAATTCATCCGCAACTATTCAAAATAGAAGCGGTCAGGGCATGAAAAACCCTGTCAAAGGAACGAATGAAACGATTAACCCAATTGAGGCGGCTGCCAGATAGGCGCTGCGAATTCCGAAAGGGCGAATTCCAGAGCATAGTTGATCTTGACTGATCTGCTCATCCCCACATCATTCAAACCGATCTGATAGGATGAATTATTGGCCGGGATGTAAACCCATTGGGATGCATAGCAATTGGACGAATGATCGTGATTAAAGGGCAAATTTTGATGTTCGGGATCTGCTTCCCGGTTCGTGGCATGGTCCATTAAAAAATCCAGGAAACCAATCGGCTGATGTTCCGCATTGTGATGCTCATAATGGGCGATCACTTCCGGAAGCTCAACGAGAAAATGAACAAAACCTGTCGGAGAAACTATTCCAACAATGAAAAAACAGATCATTATCTTTTTCAACTTGTTCATTAATAACAAAGTTATAAAAACAAACCTAAAAGGTTTCCATTTTACCTATAATTAACTCGCTTTAACCATAATATAGAATCATACCAAATAATATGGAAGCATCAGACATCGTGTCGGAAGAAAACCTTTATTCGGATTGAACCACCATTGATCTTTTACCATCTGCCACGGCGGATGCCTCTCAAAATTTGTGCATTTTGTAATAAATAAAGAAACAGTCCCGATAGTTTAAAAACCTTGACCGCAGCGTCAAAGGCTATCGGGAGAGAATGAGAATGAGGTGGAGAAACAGAATGAGAATTGGGTCACTTTTTAAATTCACTATCCTCCCTGAAATTTCTTTTGTTTAGTTTATTCGTTTTCACTAACTTGTTTTCTTTTAACTAACACTATTTACTTATGAAAAAAGCCCTATTCTTAGTGGCTGCAGCTCTATTCAGTCTGCAAGCCCAAGCCCAAACCCCTTACTTCCTGCAGGAACATTCCGGAAACGGTTTCAATTACGGTATACCGGCCGATATTGAATTTGATGGTGTAGACAAGGTTTATTCGCTTCATTATTACAATCAAGGTCCCGGATTAGTTGCTGTACAATACGACGCGCTGGCAGGAAACGTGTTGTATGTCAATTACCTCATCCGGGGAAATGCCGGTTTAAAACCGGTTCGTGTACGCACACTCGGAACAAATTACTACGTCTTGTTCAATTCTGTTTCCGGAGCCGGTGTTGCCGGTTATTGCCTGGTAAGCATCAATAACGCTTCGCATGCTGTTAACTGGTCAATGGCTTGTTTTCCGCCAACCGGTGGAGCGCCACGCCGCGCAGTCGACTTCATTCTCGACGGGGCAACGAATGCCTATATTTTGACCAGCGCCTACGATGCGGCTAACAACCAAAATGACGTGGGAATTACAAATGTCAGCTTTGCGGGGCCACCTGCAATCGTCTGGGACAATATTTACCAGAATACTGCACGCAACGAGGAGCCGTCCAACATTGTTTACCGCAGCACAAGCAATGAACTCATCGTCAGTACGATCAGTTGGGACCTTGCCAACCCGGTAATAGACCGCGGACCGGTTTTGATGCGAGTTGCACCGACCGGGGTTTTCACCGCATCGATGTTATACCGCTACAATACCGGCTGCAACCATGCCGAGCCGAACGGAACCTGGGTTGCTCTCGGTTCGAACAACTTCTATTTGTCTTCGACCTCGCTGGATAATGGTCAGAATGGTCCCTTGTGGCTTTCCAAAATCAATTCTGCAACCTTAGGGATTACTATTCAGAGTAATCATCCGACAGGAACGACTTACCTGAAACCTGAAATCCAGGGTATTTTTGGAACAGCCGGAAGCCAGGTACTGATCTCGGGCTCATCGACTTCGTCGGATTATGTTCACCTGGAATTTACGACGTCTGCACTGACATTCTCTTCGGGAGCGGTTTATCCGAGTACCAATGCACAGATCGGCAGCCCGATCTACAACGCGTATAACACCACAGGAGTCGGTCTGAATATCTTTACAGTAGCTGAGAATACAGCCAATCCGAACAATTATTACTTCATGAAGACGGATGATCTGGGTCACAATGACTGCGAGGATCCCATTACGGTAGCACCGGATCAGTGTTTCATGTCTGCATTCACTATATCCTATACGCAAGTGCCGGTTGCCATGGTTTCTGCCCCGCCTATATGTACCCCTTCATCCAGATCCAACCTGTTAACACAGCAGTGCTTTGTTCCAATGGTTCAGGCACCAATCGGTTCGCGTGAAACCCGTTCAACGATTGGCACGGAATTGACCGTTTCCCCGAATCCGTCGAGAGGAACTTTTGTCCTGTCAGCCGGAAAAAGCATCCTGAGCGGTGTTGAGATCTTCAACCCGGACGGTAAGGCAGTTCCTGTGGAAGTGAGCGAAGTACCGGAAGGTGTGAGTGTGACGCTTATAGGCAAAAAAGCCGGAGTGTATATGATCCAGGTTTTGGTGGATGGTGAACCGAAGACCCTTAGAGTTGTATTGGAGTAATCCAAAAGAAAAATAATGACAGAAAGGATGATCGCAATTGCAGTCATCCTTTTTATTTTGTAAGCACTCATTCTTTTGCTCCCGCGGATAGCGCAGATGGAGTTGATGTAATAGATAGAAACAGAATAAGATCGGACTAGACTTTGCGCTCTTACACTCTTTGCGGTTCAATTAAATTAATTTTTAACCGCGAAGAACGCAAAGGTGCAAAGTAGGGAAAGAAAAAAGGGAAACTGACGCTTCCCTCCTAACCTAAAACTTAAACTACCAACCTAGCCGTTACGTACAATTTTAACGTATTACTAAATTAAAGTTGTATGCCTTAAGCGGTTTGCAATTTCTTCGAAATTATTTACATAAATCCTACTTTTGTCATTTTCATTATTTTGAAAAAATGAATTTAGCAACTTTAGAATAATTCCCTCACATTAATTTCCAAAATCAAAATTCTCCTACCTTTATCCACAAATCCCACCCAACATGAAACACCTGCTTTTGATCTTACTCACCGCCTCTTTCGTTGCAAGCTGCTCGGATTCTTCCGATAAGCAGAATCGCCTGGAATTGGTTCCTGAACCCGATAAGGACCTGCGGGAGGAATATGAAAAGCAACAGGTACTAAAAAAGACGGGCTGTATTTTCTCTTCCTCGGACTATACCCTTGCGGGAATTGAATTGCGAAATGCAGCAAGCACTGTGCGGGTACTAGGGAAGGACATCCAACTGGCGGGCGACTCTACGCACCTGTTCTACTCCGCCAACAGGAAACAATTGCTTGCTTTAACTGTTTTTGCCGGCGACTACCTGAACCAGGTAAGTGCGTTTCTGGTTTCTTACGCGCCCAATTCCAAACAAGCTTACCCAAAAATGGAAACCTTGGACTTTGTCACTGAACAAGGGATCCGTTTGGGAATCAGCAAAAAAGAGCTTACCCGAAAGCTTGGACGCTGCTACACAGTGAAAGACAGCACTGCAAGTACCATCACGTTGAATTACCGGATAGAGCAAGATATGCCGGTGTATTTTGCAAGGTATCAATTCCGGAATGATAGACTGGAAGTTATGGGGTTTG
>Ga0247691_1000099_pt1 | contig 22358 bp, 25 predicted proteins | sample CNK32_metaG_FD_182721 | JGI IMG/M metagenome (GOLD analysis project Ga0247691, IMG submission 182721) | Soil microbial communities from Purdue University Martell Research Forest, Indiana, United States - CNK32 | ecosystem: Environmental > Terrestrial > Soil > Temperate forest > Bulk soil...
ATCCTGGTCGTATGCCTCTTCTGTCGTGACTGCCAGTTCGTTATTGAAAAATTTGGCCGGGAAATTCGGCTTAAAGTTGTAATTCGAGAATTGCGCAGTGGTTTTGCAAGTTGAAGCTTGGTTTTTGTATTTCACCCCATAATCCAAAACTTGTTCTCTCAAGACGCATATAGAATCCCCGGGCAGGTCAAATTCCTGGTGGATGGTAAAGTAATCGTATGTGAACAAGTTCCCCTTTTCCATTGTAAGATCCAGTTTCTGGATGAGCCACAAGGAATCAACTACATAGATGTAACCGGTTAGGGTGGAAGTGGAACTCATCCTCGGAATGATTTTGATCTTATTGATCCGCCTTCCGTTTTCTTCGTACTGGGCCTCTAGCCGGTAACGGTAGGAAAGGATTCCGGGAGTGGAAATGGGGCTCATCACCGGCGTACTATGGAGATCTTCCAGGTGAAGCAAGTTCTCAAAAAAGTTGAAATTGGACTTGACAGTCGTGGTGTAGTAAAGCGTTTTATCTTCTCCACGAAGCTCATAAGCATTGCGAATCTCCTTTACTTTATTCGGCGGCGCATAATTGCGCGTAACCTGGATTTCAGCAATATTCATGTTGCCGGCCAATTTGGCTAGTTTTCGCTGTTCTTCTTCAAAAGGATCAGCTTCTTGCCTGTCGTTTTTCGAACTGGAGTCTTTTTCTTTCCGGACAATCGATTCTGTAGCTTTGATATAGACATCGGTGGAATGCGGATAAGCCCAGGGATTGATCTGATCCCGTTTTTGGACCACTTTCAGCATGATTTCCCTTCCCGGATTCCCGCGTTTGACGGAAATTTCTGCTCCATCCAGTTCGTTGATCTTTATCGGGAAAAGCTGAATGTCTTTTACGGCTCCTTTATTTGCAATGACCACATAGGTTTCCCGCTCTTCATATCCGGCCAGGTTAACAATGATGAAGTATTCCCCGTCAAAGAGCTGAAGTGAATATTTCCCATTTTCGTCCGTTTGGGTTCGCAGATCCGGATTGTTCTTGATATAGACATTCGCGAAAGGGATCGGGATTTTTTTCTCATCCAAAACCGTCCCACTCAAATTCCACTGGGAAAATGTAAGAGTAGGGATACAGATAAAACAGAGTAGGTAAAAAACCTTCAAAAGCTTCATTTAACCCGGAGTATTTTGAGAAGCGAAAATAAGGAGATTTGGATGCTAATTAACTGAAAATTAGTTAAAAGATCAAACTTTGGGTTTGAGCGGTTATTTCTGTTTTTGGTTATTCAAAAAGTCCTGGTGTTTCTCCATTCTTTTTCTCATAAAACGTCTCAGGAAATAAGTGCCCAATGCCATAAAGGCAAAAGCGTAATAAACGGCCCAGCTGCTGAAACTTTCTTTCAGGCACATGATTGTTACCATAATGATGATGATAATTCCCACTGATAGCCAAAAGAGCTCCATAATGCGATTGTATATTTTCATGCCTGCGATATATTTAGTTTATTATTCACTTCCGAGTAATTTTGTGATCTGTAGATCATTTATCGAAAGCAGTGCTTTCTCTTACTTTTTAATTGAAATACGGCCCTGAGGTTCCAAAAACTCATAAAATGAAAAATCTTGCTTTGCGCGAATCCCTTTTCCATAAATCAGCTCTGTGGGACTTTTGATCATGACCATTTTGTCGGTAAAGATAAGACTATCTTTTTGATCCCAGTAAAGGGCTTCGGTGTACATGGTCTGTTTTCTGGCAGGATTGTACAATTGAACCGAATCCAAAACACGCATGGTGCCTTTCGTTTCGTTGATTTCTCCGTAAAGTCCGGTAAGAACGGATTCCTGGTTTCCACTATCATCGAAGAATTCTACTTTGATCCCTTCTTTGAATTTGGTAACCTGTTCCGGTTTTGAATAGGCTTCAGCTAATGGAGCATATAGCTTAAATTGCGGAAAACCACCTTCTGTTTGTAAGACGTACAATTCCTCTGTTTTTTGCTCCGGGTCCGTTGACTTGAATGTGATCTGCTTGATCGTATCGATATCATTCACACAAGAACAAAGTACAATTGCACATGCAAAGCAAAGATAAACGAATGTTTGTCCGCACTTCATTAATCCAATTTATACTTTTTGAACCATTTTTCGTAAGAGGAAGGAGCGATAATGATCCCGAAGTTGATAGAGTAAAAACGTTCTTTCAGATCGGAAGCATTTCCGGTACTGTTAGCACCGTAATTGAAGCTGATGTTCAATGAGGAATTTGTTTTTTGGGCCAGGAAAGGAAATCCGAATCCTGCAGTCACCATAGCTGTTTTCAATTGTCTTCCATTAATGGTGTTTGGCAATAAACCGTACTGGCCACCGATCCGGTATTTGATTTTTGAAAAATAATTGATCCCTTTTACCTTTTTGGTCACGTCGATGCTTGGAATGTACTGCAACCCGACTTTAGAGACATATGTGTTTGAAAATTCAGCTGTTGTATGTGAGCCAAATTGCTCCGCGTAAGATTTCCACTGCATCAGGGTAATTTCAGCAAATACGCCCAATTGATACTTCATCCCGTCCTTTTTCTTCGTGTCGGGAGTAAATGCATAACCAGCACCAAAAGTTTGTTTGCTCGGGAAAACGATCTTTCCTTGATTGTCATCCACATAACTGACAGTATCCGTGTACGAAAGCTGGTTGTTTACATCGGCTGCGTAAAACAGTGAGTAATCCAGGTAGGAATTAATAGCAATTTGCGGAGTATAAACCGCGGATACAAATAGTTGTTTACGCTTGTCGATGTCCAGGAAACGCTGGTAGTTTGCTCCAAATGAATAATAAAGTGATTTCAGGCGATAGGTTGTCAGGTCAACACCACCCGCCGGGCTATTGGCATCAAACACACTGCTTCGTTGATTGGTAACTGATCCGAACAAGTATCCTAAATTGAATCCGACACTTAAGTAAGATCGCTCTGTTTTAATGATGGAATAAGCCAATCCTACAAAAAGCAAGTTCGTTGATCCATACCCCTGGTAATTAATAGTGCTGGAATCATCATAGACGAAGGACCGCTGACTCAAATTGTATCCCTTGCGTGTAAATGGTTTTAATCCAAGTGCAATCCCGAAACGGTTCCCCATTGGGATCGCCATGGTAATATTTGAAATCCCGGTTGTTTTTCCATTAAAACTGCCTAAACTATTGGAATAAGTAGAGAATCTCGAAGCAATTCCAACAGAAAACAAGGGTTGTCCGTAAGATAGCAAGGAATAACTGGAAGGATTGTAGGTATTGATCAAAGTTGAATCAAAATGAATACTGGAAATATTCCCCATTCCGCCGAATTGGGCCTCCGGAAGTGCTCCTTCTTCGCCAATACCTGCTGTACTATACGGTGATGATGAAGTGGTTTGTGCCCACATAGTGGAACACGAAATAGTACTAAAGACTAGAAGAAAGAGTTGCTTGAGCATGTAAGAGTGCTATTAATAATCCTTTTAAGGTTAAATTCTCGTCGGCAAATATGCCATATTTATTACCTAATTCAAAATATTGACTGTCACCACCGGTGAGAAAAATTGTTAATTCAGGGTAAAGTCTTCGATATTCTTCGATAAAACCCACCATTTCCAAATGCATTCCATTCATCACACCACTTCGCATCGCGTCCCAAGTGTTTTTTCCAATGAAAGGCCCCTGGACCCGATCATCGATCAAGGGTAGCTTTCCTGTGAACTGATGCATCGATTTATAACGCAATTCAATCCCGGGGGAAATGCTCCCGCCTTCATAAATTTGGGGATACCGGACAAAATCATATTTGATGCAGGTTCCAACATCAATGACTAACGCATTTTTCTCCGAAATATTTGCTGCGGCGATCGCATTTGCCAGGCGATCTATCCCAAGCGTTTCCGGAGATTCGTAATTGTTGGTTAATGGAATGGGTAATTTCTGATGGAACAGCATGGCATTGGGAAGAAGGCCCTTAATCCATTTGGTGTTTTTATCCGACCGTACAGAGCTGATAATTCCTGCACACGATTTGTGTTTGAGCAGGTAGGACTTGAATTTGTCCAATTCCTCATTGGAGAAAGCATGAACCTCTTGGATATTAGAATCTTGGAACAAACCAACCTTGATCCGGGTATTTCCGGCATCCACTACAATTGATTTATTTCCTTGTTCCATCAGGGACAAAGATAGGATTGATTTAGAAAAATTTTCACTTTTTTTTAGGAGGAATGAATTCTATTACTATCTTTGCCCCCACAATTAAGGATGGTGATGTAGCTCAGTCGGTAGAGCAAAGGACTGAAAATCCTTGTGTCGGGGGTTCGATTCCCTCCATCACCACACCCACAGAAGCAGAGAAAAGCCATCCCCAACGGGGTGGCTTTTTCGCTTCGTGGTTTTGTGTGGTGATGACCCGTAGCGACTGGAAGTCTGCTACGGATAGGAATCTTCGAACCCCTTTCAATTTTCAATAATACTTCTTATCTTAAGGTAATGATGACACAACCATTACCCTATTGCACATATGTTCTTTTCAGCGAGAAAGATTCGATGCTTTACGTCGGCTATTCATGTAATCTTGCAAACAGGATTATGAAACATAATACCGGCGGAGTTAAAAGCACGGCTTACAGACGTCCGTTAAAACTGATTTTTTGCGAATTCTATTTATTTGAAGAAGATGCCCGAAAGCGCGAAATGTATTTTAAAACAACGGCAGGAAAGAAAGCTCTGAAGTATATGTTAAGATCAACTTTACATACGCTGGGATATGCAGAAAAGGTCGCGTTTATTTTTGAGGAAGTGAATCAGTGATCTGATTGGAGATCATAGTTGATCCGTTCAAAACGCTTTACTTCTTAATGTTTTGGTTCGACGATCGTATACCACATTCTCCGCAAAAAAAACGCCCCAACATTTATTGCCGGGGCGCTCATTAAGTATTTAAAAGTTTATTCTTTCGTAATCGTATTGCCGGACATAGTCACCGCACCGTTGCGCGAAAGTGCACGTCCGTCCAGGGTTGCACCTGTGTTAAAGGAAATCGATTGCAATGCAATGATCGTTCCTTTGAATGCGCAAGTGGTCCCGAAGGTAGCAGAACTACCTACCTGCCAGAAAATATTGGAAGACTGCGCTCCCCCGGCGAGGATAACTTGTCTACCCGAAGTTGCAGTAAATGCGGAAGCGATCTGAATGATAAAAACTGCATTTGGATCACCTAAAGCATCAAAAGTCACATTGCCGGAAGAAAGCGCCAGTGAAGACGTAGACTTGTAAAGTCCGGGAGTGAGTGTCAGCCCGCCGATATTTCCGGAAAGCGTTACAATGTCAGTTGCCGTTCTGTTCTTGGCATCATCATAGGCTGTTGTAATATCCGTTTTGGACTGGTTCGCAGCTGCGTCATTGATGTGAAGCGTTCCGTTCAATATTCCAGGAGGAAAACCACCTACCGAAGTTCCGGGACTCAAACCAAGATCACCGTTGATTACAGTTGCACCTGTATTGGTGACTCCTGATCCAGCAAGAATCGCAAAATTGTCTGCAACTCCCAATGGAATGTCAGCCTGTATGGTCGTTTGTAGCGGGATGTTTGTAAGCGTTCCGGGTGTAGAAGGGCTTGGACTGTCTTTCTTGCAGGCAGCGGTGATGAACACCAATGCAATCGCAAAAGCGGGCAATACTTTGTTAATAATCATAATGTAGATTAATCTGTGAAGGAATTTCCACAACAAGGGTAAGATAGGTTTTTTAACTCTTTGTTTTACAGGAAGTCGGATGTTGGGGGTGAGTATTGTGCTTTATTGTGACATTCCTGATATCTGCTTCCGTAGAATCCCAATGATTTGAGGGGACATTAAACTTTGAACTTTTCATACTTCCTAAATTAGGAGTTCTATTTCCAAATGTTTCGTATTTTGGGCAGGTTTACCATCTAATCAATTAAATCATGAAAAACACACTTTTACTTTTTTTGTTGGGATTTCAATTCATGTCCTATAGTCAAACGATTCCTCTAAGTCAAATCGGATATCCATTGTATCAAAAAAAAATAAACGTAAATAGAGGGTTGAACGTTTATAAAAATGATAGTGTTTCATTTGCTTATATTGCTCCTTTTGAATATTATAATTTAGGAAAAGTAAAAGATTCACTTTTTCTTGAAATTAAGAAATCGAATGATTCAAAACCGGATTACGATGTGACGTGTCGCAATTGTAATGAAATCAAGTTCAATCAAGAAATAATAAATGATTCTGTCTACTATTTGTTTAGATGGAATGAAGAGCATGTACGCTTTTTAATTTCATACGAGAAAGATCCTCATGGCCTGATTACTTCACCGGTCAATACTAATTTTACGCGTGACACTACCATTGGCTTAATCCGATTAAAAAACACCTTTATCCATTATTCTTCTTTAAGTTGTAATAATCTGGTCGTTAATATTGCTGTTATGGATAAAAACTTTAATGGAATATTAGATGATCCGGACTTGTTGTCTCTTTCCAATGATAGTTACTTTACGACTGTAGAATCTAACAAATCCAAGTCAGTTAAAGATGTGAATCTGATCAGTATAAATGGTCAATCCTTCCAGGTAAAAGTAGTTGATCCAAAAAAGTTCATTCTAAAACTAATCCCTTCGAAACAAAAAAAGACTTCGGATATCACTTTTCATTCCTCCATTCAAGATGCAAAAATTAACGGTAGATTGGTTAGTGAATATCTAAAAGATAAACCATATCTGGTGATATACTATTGGGGAAGTCGCTATAAGGATTATAAAAAGGATTTTGATGACTTGAATAAATTGAAAGACAAAGCCGAGATTGTATGCATTTATGATGCGGAGAAATTACCCAATGAAATATTAGGATTCTCTTTAGATCAAAAGCTCGTTGTCATTCCTATGGATCTTGAATTAAAAGGTGAATTCGATTTAAATGGTTATCCCAGCTACCTATTAATTGACAAAACAGGTATTGTTATTTCAAATGAATATACATTGGACAAAATGATGGAACTGATAAAATGATTGGAGTCTGATGTAACGTTCCGATATTAGTTTAAACTTCAGAAAAGGAGAATAAATCATGCTTTAGAGCTCTATTTACCAATTATTCACACATTTTGTGCTCCGTTTCATTTCCCCTTTCGTAAATTAGGGCATGACAGAATTCAAAAGAAATCAGATTATTGCAGAACTTGCCGAATCCTTACAAGTCCCGGACTATGGTAGGTTCTTGAGTTATTTTGAAGAAAACGCCGTTTTTGAACTTCCTTTTGAGGTAGATGGAGGAATCATGCTCAAAGGATTACCCGAAATCCGAAAACATTTCGAAAGCCTTGCCGCAGATCCGATAGGCAAACTTCTGCGGATCGAGGAAATCATGACAAAGAGCTACCAAAGCAGCGAGGAAGTTATAGTAGAATTTTTCACAAAAGGAAGATTGGTCAGCACGGGGGGAACCTTTCACGTCCAATCTTCGATCGCGATCATCCGTTTCGGAGAATCCGGGATCGTTTATTACAAGGATATCCCTAATACATTGGGCCTGGCAAAAAAAGCCGGGGTACTTACTCAACTGGCAACTTCGTGGAAAGATGAATAACATGTTTTCTGATTTTACTTTGTTTCAGATAAATCCCATAACTTAGTCTTTTGAACGATGAATGATCTCTTAAAATACTGTCGTTCCCTAACAACTTTTTCCGATGAAAGTTGGGAGTTGTTACAGCCAGCCTTAACGGAACGAAAATTTAAGAAAAACGAATTTCTTCTAAAGCAAGGAGAAATTTGTAACTCATTGTTTTATATCAATAACGGCTATTGTAAAAGCTATTATGATATGGATGGAGTGATTAAAAACACAGGTTTTTTCTTTGAAAATGATATGGTCACAAACATCACCAGTTTTGGCACAGGGCAGAAGTCTGAATTTAATATCATGGCTTGTGAGTCCTTATCCGTCATTGTCTTTGATAAGGGTCGATTATTTCAAGCAGCCAAACAGACAAGTGAAATAGAAACATTAGGTCGTAATTGTATCCGTCTATTTGCTTCTAAACAGGACGAATTCTCCACATTATTCAAACTCTATTCTGCTCAAGAGAGATTGGCTTATTTGGAAACCAGGCATCCTGAAATTTTGGAAAGAGTTTCACTCACTCAATTAGCTTCATTCCTGGGTGTTGCAAGAGAGACTTTAAGTAGAATTAGAAAACGCAGAATACTGGAGTAATTATGTGACGATTGTCACAGGACAAACACAACTGCATTTTTGACCTTTGAAGAAAACTCAGAAATATGGAAAAGTTGAAAAAAATAGACGAACAAACGAATGTTTTAACTTGGTTTGAAATTCCGGTGTCCAATATTGATCGGGCAAAAACGTTTTATGAAACCATTTTAGATATTCAAATGGTCAAGAGAAATGATGGAAACGAGGAAGCTGTTTTCTTTCCATTTAACCCAGCTATTGTTCAAGCAACATCAGGACGAGTAACAGGTGTTTTGACAAAAACAGAGAGAAACAGTCCCTCAGGTAATGGCACAGTAGTTTACATAAACGCAAGTCCAAGTATTCAACTTGTTCTTGACAAAGTAGAAGCAGCAGGCGGAAAGATAATTCTTCTAAAAACACAAATACCAGCAGGATTCATTGCTTTAATCATCGACATTGAAGGGAATAAAGTTGGTCTCCATGCTGAACAATAAAACAAAACTCGTTTATAGAAAGCTTCGGAGAAATCTGAAGCTTTTTCGATCTATTCATTTCATGAAAATTCGGAACCTATTTTTAGTTGTCGCGATCACTGCTTGCAATTCCCCGGAACCAAAATCGGTTAAAACATTGTCGATAGAGACGGATGACGAAATCAAAAAAGAGGATTCCATTGAATCTCCCGCTCTTGAACAGGAAACAAATCCGTTTATACTGGCTAATGAGTTTGTTGTATTGAGTTTCAAGACCAAAAAGAACAAACAGGTATTCGTTTGTTGTGATCAGGATAAGCGGTACCTCGTTTATCGTTTTGGAAGCAAAGCAAAAGTTGAATTGCAATTTCCGGATAGATTGGATCAATCCAGTTTTAAGAAATTTGATCACTCCTCTTATTTCCGCGGGGGTGGTGTGGAGAATTTGGGAATGACCCTGGATTACTTATCCTTTACAAACCATGGCTACCGATATGTGATCTATAAGACCTATGCTTCAGAATCAGTAGGGAACGAAAATGAAGTAGGAATCCGCATCATTCAGTTGAAAACGAATAAAGAAACAAAAATAGAAGGTGATTTCAATTCGTTTGAAGGTGGATTTCCGGAAGAAATCATGGAGATGGTCAATCAAAGTGAAACACTTTACGATTAGAAATATTCAGATATAATTTCTGGAACGATATCATTTAACAAAGCATTCATTCTTGCTTAATTCTCTTCCAAAATGGAACATCTAGCTTTGTAGAAACAAATACCAAGAGAAATTATGAAAGAATATAAATTGAAAGTAATGACTTTTGTTGACCGCACCTTTTGGTTGTGGTTGGCGATAGGTTCAGTCATTATTTTCCTGGGATTCCGTTAAACAACTGGAATTCCTTCGCTTTCGACTAAATTTCGGTGAAGTGAGTACCAAATCCCATCCAATCTCCCGACATTTGATTCCTGTAAATGCATCTGTATGAATCAATGGTTCACCAAACACCAGGTTTTAGTTTCCCGAATTGCAACGATTATTCTCTTTTTGGCACTGATCCGTTGTATTGCTGAACCATTTCGTTTGGATTATTATGCAGATCACCATTTGACATTTGAAGAAGTAAAGCCCTATATTTTAGGAGCGATTGTTGCACTGATAGGTGTGATATTGGGAACAATTGCGACATATTTTTCAAAATACAAACTCGTACCACTGATTACTATTTTAGCACTGAGCTGTCTGATTTACATCAAAATCATTTTCAAATTGCCTTAAATTATCTGCGTAATCCGCGAAATTTACGGGATCAGTTATTTCAACTTCCCCAACGTCAGCTCAAACATCACCTTGTACGAATAGGCACTCGTTTTTGCCCCATGTGCCGGATCTCCGGTTAACCCGTTTCGGGATTCATTCGGAGTAGTAAAATCGACAGCGTAATCTGTTGTTTTTGGAAGTGCACAGCCAAATTCAAAAGCCAGGGCAACGCGTTTCCCGTTTTTAAAAGTATAATTTCCACCGATGGAACTCACTAAACGGTCATATTTGGAAGACTGGATGACTTGTCGGGCGAACTCATAAACAGAATACCTGTTGTAATTGAAATCCGTATGGGAACCGAGCTGCAAACTGAATTGCTCGCTTAACTGCAAGTCCAGTCCAATCCCGATATTGGTGACAGGTTTGTATGCTTCGCCATAAGACAGGAATTTCTGATCGCCAAAAATGGAAATGATCAGGGAATCGTTGAGGAACTCCGGATAATGTTCGGTTTCTTTCGTATCATTATGGATCAGGTAGTATTTCTGGGCAAGAAACGTTTCTGCACTCACGTGTAACCAGCATTTGGTGCCGAGTTGCGTACTTATACCCAAACTGATGGAAGTCGTGCTCCGGTGTTTCACCTTGTCTTTGTGTGCCCTGGAAATAACAGCTATATCCAAAGGAAGAATATCATCCATGTTCAAGGTGGAAAATTCACGATAGAAATTTCCCTTGCCGAGAATATTGATGGAAGGCAATGTAGCCACTAAACCAATTCGGAATTTAGGATAATGAAGTAATACCGAGGGTTTGAAGATCGCCTTGACATCCCAGTAGTTGAACGACATCGTGGAAGCGAAACGCGTGACTTCGGAGGAAGAAGTGTCCGGAGGAAGAACAGTCACCGAATAGGCATTGTAATACTTGGTGCTTTTGTAAACTCCCATGTGAGACAATCCGAAAGCCAGATGCGGATTCGCTTCATAAGATACTGCAAGCCCTGCCCAGTATTCACCGTTGTGGATTTCATAGGCGTACGAAGAAACAAAGGTTTCGTCTCCGGGCAGATCGATTGCATCGTATTTCCCGGAATTGTATAAGTCCAGTTTGTTGTTATAGACATTTTTTGACAAGACATTATATCCTAACCGCCATTTGGGATGCTTTTTCAGGATCATCACTCCGGCCATCATATTCGGAACGGTCGCATAATCTGTACTTTCCAGATTCTGATTCGGGCCAAGCGCATTTTTTTGGTTATAAGTCCGGTATTGATAAGCGTTTAATGAAAAGGAAAGACTCGGGTTTTTAATCAGCGACATAGCTGCCGCATTGTAATAAACCATTGAGTGGTCATCCTGACCCGCAATGACGGCTCCTCCCAAAGCAGTTGCCCTGATTCCGAACTGATCGGTCCAGTAATGATTGTCCTGGCTATTAACTTGCAAGCTTAATAGATTCAAGATCAGAATTGTCAGCCCGGTTCTTGTTTTCATTTTTCGAAGATAAAGAAAAAGCGGAAATCAAATCCTAAGCTAGCGCGAGACTCATGCTAATGAAAATCTTTTAATTAGGAATTATTTCATCAGTTTCCCTAAAGTCAATTCAATCATTACCCGGTAGGAATAAGCTCCCGTTTTTACTCCCGGACCCGGATCACCGGTCAATCCGTTCCTTGCAGCATTGGGTGTTGTGAAATCGACCGTGTAATCTGTTGTTTTTGGAAGTGCAAATCCAAATTCAAAAACCATGGAAGCGCGTTTACCACCTTTCAGGTCCAGGTTTCCTCCCAGGGCAAATACCAAACGGTCATATTGGGACGACTGGATATCCTGTCGTTTGAAGGTGTAAACCGAGTAACGATTATAGTTGAAGTCCGTATGTCCGCCGAATTGAAAACCGGCTTTTTCTGATAGCTTGACTTCGATCCCGATCCCGATATTTGTTACGGCTCTGGCAGCTACCCCATAAGACAGGAATTTTTGACCGCCAAATAATGCAATGATTACCGAATCATTGATGAATGCCGGATAATGTTCAGCCGAGGTTGGATCGTCATGGACCAGGTAATAATCCTGTCTGAGAAATGTTTCGGCACTTACGTGAGCCCATATCCGCTCACTGATCTGCGCGCTTATTCCCAAACTGAACGAAGCGGGACTCTTATGTTGCACCTTGTTCCTGGTAGATTTGGATGCGATGGAAATATCGAAAGGAAGGATGCCGTCTCCATCCAGGTTCAGGGTTGAGTATTCCCTCAGGAAAGTTCCCCGCCCGACAATGTTGAATGTGGGAAGAGTGGCCGCAAAACCTATCCGGAATTTGGGGTAATGAAGCAATACCGAAGGTTTGAACATCGCCTTTACGTCCCAGTAATTAAAAGAGATGTTGGATGAAACCCGTGTGTCCTGGGAAGAAGTCGTATCCTGAGGAAGTACGATAATGGAGTAATTGTTATAATACTTGACACTTTTGAACATCCCCATATGTGTCAACCCGAAGGAGAGATGAGGTGTCACATTATAAGAAACACCGAATCCGACCGAGTACTCGATATTGCGAATTTCCTGGGCATAGGTGGAAACGAAATTCTCATTTCCCGGAAGGTCGATCGCATCGTATTGGCCCGTATGTAAGGACGTCAATTTATTGTTATGCACATTTTTGGATAAAAGCATATAACCGACACGCATTTTTTTGATTCTTTTCAGGGAAGTGACTCCTGCCACCATATTCGGTACCACGGAAAATTCAGTGCTGTGAAGGTCCTGTGTAGGGCCAAGGGCATTTTGCTGCTTGAATTTCCGGATTTGATACGCATTTACAGAAAAGGAAAGCGCTCTTTTTTCTACCAAAGTCATGGCAGCCGCATTGTAGTAGACCATGGAATAATCATCGAGTCCGCCAACCGCAGCTCCACCCAAAGCTGTTGCTTTGATTCCGAACTGGTCGTTCCAATAATGATTGTCTTGCCCTGAGGAAATAAAATGCAGCAAGTTGATAAATAGAAGCGTTAAGATCTTTTTGAAATTCATATTTCTAAAGTTAGGAATTAGCGCCCAACTTTAAGGGGGATTCGAACTTCTTTGCTGTTAAAGAAATTCAAAATTAGTACTTACCCGGGTAAAAGGAGGATAATCTTCCACTTATCCCTGAAACACAAAATCGGTTGATTTTCAAGTTAAATGCCAATCTGTCAGGGTTTGGATTTCGGTTTGCTTTTTGACGGGCGCCATTCGTGAGAACACAAACTAAAATAACAAGCTCGGCTGCTGAAGCATTGATTTATCCTTTGCTTTTGCTACTTGTTTGCTGGGCAATCTGGCTTTTGGAACATACTTCCGGAGGTAGTGATTTTATCCAATGGGGAATTCGGCCGAGGCAGTGGAGTAGTTGGAAGGGAGTGTTTTTCATGCCATTATTGCATGATCCGTCCGATGTGAAACATATTTTGAATAATTCGCTTCCGACCTATCTCTTACTTGCTGCGATTATCTATTATTACCGGGAAATCGCATTAAAAGTATTCCTGATTTCCTGGTTCGGTACCGGTTTGATCGTTTGGTGGATTGCACAGGATAATGGTGCTTATCACATCGGAATGAGTGGAGTGATTTATGCATTTTTCGGATTCCTGTTTATTTCCGGGTTCTTCCGAAGGGTAAAGGCGCTGCAAGGAATTTCATTGGCGATCATCTTTGTTTATGGAAGTATGATCTGGGGAATTTTCCCAACAGAACCATCCATTTCCTGGGAAGGTCACTTTGGTGGGTTCATTGTGGGAGTCAGTTTGGCAATTGCATTCCGAAAACACGGGCCTGTGAATCCAAAATATCAATACGAGCTTGAAAAAGAGTTGGGAATTGAACCTCCTGACCTGGAAGGAATGTGGCGAAGAAACCAGGAAGAGTTGGCGCACAGGCAATACCTGGAACAGTTATATCGTGAACAGGAAGCAATGCATGGCCCGCATCCACCGATCCAGATCATTTATCACGTAAATCCTGCTAGGAAACCACCGGAAGAGGAAGGAACACCTCCGGACGATACTGGTAAATAATTCCTGCGGTTCCCTGGCTTAAATAATCCCATGAGTCGAAAGGAATGGCCATGGAAATTATTTCCGAGGTGCGCTGATGAATGGATTCCCCGGAAAGATAACTTGCCAGTTGGGAGATTCCTTCGTTGTGACCAATCAGTGTGACGATTGGTTCATTCTCACCATAAGTTCTGATGATCTGCAGCATTTCATTGTAAAAGGCATGGTAGAGCTCATTGATGTATTCAACGTTACAGCGTTCGGAAAGTTGTTGACAGATAATCGATTTGGTTTGCTGGGTCCGCACGGCACTTGAGCAGAGAATTTTCCCCAAAGAAATATGATGTGTCTGCAAATAGTTGCCCAACAGGTTTGCCTGGGACACGCCTTTGTCGAGAAGTTCACGGTCATAATCCTTCCCGGTTGGTGATGTTTGCTGTGTTTTTGCGTGCCGAATAAGATTTAATGTCAACATTTTTACTTAATTTCCAACCAAACGTAAAGATAGGACGTTATGTGTAAAAAGCAAGTTTCAGCATTCAATATTTTAACTTGTTAATGAACAATTTTGAACCCAAGTAAATGCAAGTAACCAAACAGATATTGTTGGGGTCCGCGGAGAATGATAGGCGCTCGCAAAAAGTGCTCTATGAGTATTGTTACAGGCAATTTATTCGCTTGTGCATGCGCTATTATACCAATCATGAAGATGCTCGGCATGCCCTGAATAATGGGTTTTTGAAAATTGTGAATGGATTGCAAAATGTGGATTTGGATGAATTGAACTTTGCGGCTTGGGCAAAACGCATCATTGTAAATACACTGATTGATGAATACCGGAAAAATAAAAACCACAATCAGGTCATTGTAGCGAGAGAAACAGAGGCAGAGTTAGCGAATGCTGCCGAGAAAGTGGAAAATTTAGGGGCACTGGAATTGAATTACCAGGAAATTTTGGATTTGCTTAAAACAATTCCGCCAATTTCCGCCCACGTTTTTACATTGTATATAATTGACGGATATAATCATAAGGAAATTGGGGATTTACTCGAAATTTCCGAAGGAACCTCAAAGTGGCATCTTTCGACCGCGCGAAAATTGCTTAGAGAAAGACTCGAATTGATGGAGAATAGATATGAAAAACGTTTTGTGATATGAAATACTCAAATCGACATATTAGCGACGAAGAGCTGGACCAGTTGTTCAGAGATGCACATGCCTCTGAAGGACAGGAATCCCTTTTTGTTCCTGAATTCTGGTCTGAAATGGAGGCAATGCTTCCGGCAGCGGAAAAATCGAAACGCGGATTTTACTGGATCCCATTGGTGGCCACTGCTATTTTGTTCGGATTATTATTGTTCTATCCTTCAAATTCTACTCAAATTGACCCGTTCCAAAAGCATGTCGTTGCCAATAACGATTTGAACGAAGGTCAGAAAGAACCAAAAGCAGATTTTACAGTCGCTCCGTCTCAAAAGAATCCCAATTCGGTTAAACAGGAAAATCAGGCTATTCAGAATACAGATAATGCAACAACGAATAATCCTAAAATAAAAACAAACTTCAAAAAGGGGAAGAAACAAGTTTATACTTATGATCCGGATCAGTTGGCGGATTTCCGTACCCAGTATCTTCCTGTTGAACCTGTAGATGAGACGCCGAATGAAGGCACAAATATCGTTGAATCCAATGACGAAACAGATTTCACTCGATTGGAGCCAAGACAGGACCACATTACTCATGATGGAATTGCCGATTTGCCGAAGAGAGTTTCCGATGAATCAAATCAATGGTATCTGGAGTTAGGTCCTACTATCGGTCAATCTCCTTATTTGTCTTCCAATCAGAAAAGAAATGTAGTGGGCGGAGCAGTTCTGGGTGGTGGTTATACCAAACGAATTGACAATGCTTTTGTAAGCTTTGGTTTGCAGGCACGCATGGAAGGATTCGGCGGATTGAACTACCGGGAAACAAACTTTTCTCCGAATATCGTCAGAACGGTTTCTGTGAAACAATTGTATTCCATTGACATTCCTCTGAAATTCGGATATGCTTTCAGGAAGTCAGAGATCGCTTTCAGTGTCACTCCCGGAATTCAGCTCTTTATTCATGGAAAAGAACAGATCATGCAAAACCAGGTTGTTCAGCGTGAAGATTCCTATACCGGTAAAGTGGAGCACTCCAATTCATTGACTATGGAGTTCGGATTGCAATATTATTATAACCTTTCTCCGAAATACAGTATTGGTGCAAAAGTGAATGCAGATGTCTTAAGACCTTTCCACACGGACTATTATCTGGGCAAATTGTCATCCTTTCCGGTAAATGGTCAGATTGTGATAAGAAGAACATTCTCCAAGTAGGAATAAGTTTCATATATTTGTTGAAACTACTTTAGAATGAAACATTTGCTACTCTCTTTTCTTGCGTTAAGCTCGATTTCTTTTGGACAGATCACATTAACGGATCAGCATTTTGCCGGACCGAGTGAAACCTATATTTTCAGTACACTGACTGACCCGACAATCGATTATGCGACAACGGGTGCAAATCACACTTGGGATTTTTCCGATATGGTTCCACAGAGCCAACGGAATTTGATTACGATTTCAAGCAGTCAAATTACCGGTTTGTCTATTATCCAGTTCGGAAGTTTTGCTCCGACACAATACAAAGCAACTTATTTCAATTCATCAACGGATTTGCCGCTCGATCAGGCATCTTCATTTTTGCCCATCCAAATTGATGAATTGAATGCATTCACAAGAAAAACGAGTAGTGCAATTACTTCTATTGGTTATGAATTGGTGAGCAGCGGACAAGGCCTTGGTTTCCGTTCGGATACGATCGAAACACGCTATGCACTTCCAATTACTTACGGAAATAATTACGAATCGCGCGGATATACGAACCTGGACCTGAATCCGATCTATGATGCGAAATGGAGACAATACCGCCATCGTGTTACAAATGTGGATGGCTGGGGAACTGTAAAGACTCCTTTCGGTCAGTTTGAAGCATTGCGTATTCACCATGTGATCGATGAGTTGGATTCCATTTATTTCACGTTCCAGGGATTTGGTATGTGGCTGCCTATTCCCGTTCCATTGACGCATGAGTATGAATGGAGATCCACTTCGGATAAAGAAGCGGTGATGAAAATTCGCACGAATGAGATCGGAGGAAATGAAACGGTTACAGCAGTCGAATACCGCGATAATTTTAACGGTTTGGGCTTGACTGAAACAAAATTAAACATTTCCTTTTACCCGAATCCGGTAGTGAATGAATTGCATGTCTCAACGCCGGAATTGGCAAGCAGTTTCTGTATCGTGGATGATTCCGGAAGGGTTTGGAGTAAAACACCGGGTACTTCCAAAGATCAGGTCATTGATGTTTCTCAATTGGCTTCCGGGCCTTATTCCCTGGTTGTTTTGTTTTCAACAGGATATACATCTGTAAAATTCATTAAATAAACGTAATTTCGCATCAAGCAAGCCGACTGTCGCCGTTTGTTTGTCATTTGACAGATAGAGGGAGGAAAGTCCGGGCAGCATAGAGTAACCGTGCTTCCTAACGGGAAGGATTCATCTGGGTAACCGGATGGGTACAGAAAGTGCAGCAGAAAATAAACCGCCTTGACTTCGTAAGAACATCAGGGTAAGGGTGAAAAGGGGAGGTAAGAGCTCACCGTTCCGGTGGCGACATTCGGAAGCTAGGTAAACCTCACGGGCTGAAAGATCATGTAAACCAAGCGAGTAGGGCTGCTCGTTCTCTTTTTCCGTTTCGGCGGAAGATGCTTGGAGGGTAGATCGATAGATGCTAACGGTGACGTTAGTGCTAGATAAATGACAGTCAGTCCGGATGATTATTCATCCGGATGTACAGAACCCGGCTTATGGCTTGCCTTTCTTAAAACTTTCTTTATGGGCTTTTTTGTGCTCCTTCAGAACAGTTTCAATTGTTCCGCCCTGCGTGGGTTTTCCACACAGGATGGTGTGGTATATTACCCCGTCAAATTTGAATTTCAACAAGGTGATCGATATTCCCAATAAGGAGAGCGAACGCGCTTTTTTGATGCAGATAAATTCCAGAACATACGAACGTTCAGAAAGTACTTTCAGAATGACTACATCATTTTTAATATAACCCGTTGCCAAAGTGACGCGGATAATCTTCACCCATATAGTGAAAAGGATTGCGAGGCTCAGGGCAGTTAATAAAGGAATCGAAAAATGATCGGTTAATTGGATCGAAAGAACCAGGAATAACGCACTTATCATCAGGTAAGAAACGACAAGTAGTCCAAAAGCTTGTTTACGGTTATCTGGGTTTAGAAGTATTCGGTCCGTAGTGAGTAGCACGGTAGAATTCATAATAGCAGCATGAAGTTTGACTAAAAGTAATTTAAATTTAAAATACTCTTTAAATTTTAACAAATTAATTTTAAGTCACTTAGCTGAAACTAATGAATTTCAAGCCCCCGGATTAAAAAATTAGGCTGTATTGTTTTGAAAGTAGATAGTTGATTCCGATTAGATGCTATCTGTTGTTGGAACCGGCAAAAGAACTCGATAAACTGTTGGGCAACGACTTTATTCCGGCTGTGTTTGTACAAACTGATACTCGTGAAATTCGTCATGAAACGTTGGTTTTCAACCAGGAAATAAAAACAGTTGGATTTCTCATAGTGAAAATCCTTATCTGAAAATGCGGCAATCTGGCTCAGTGTATAAATACAGTATTTCGGATTTGCAAGTGTTCTACTTTTAGCGATGGCTGAAAACTTATTGGTCTTTTCCATTTTGATCAAATAGGAACTCAAATTCGATTCGATCGCAATTTTGGGACGGATGCTGTCTTTCTTTAATTTGTCCCAATTCAAAGAAGGGCAATTCGCACTGGAATCCTTTTGGGTCACCATGACAAGCGGATTATGGCAAATCGGCACCCAATAGCCATGGTTATTGCTGAATTGCCGGTCCATATTCCTGAAAAAACTACGTCCTCTCAACTGGCTGAACAAACTTTGGTTGTACAGGTTTTCCCTTAAACTGTCGGAAGACAATAACAATACATCGATCCCGGTATTGAATTTATTTTTCTGGATCGATTGGGCAATTTCATCCTTGGTCTGATAAACGACTTGAACGGAAACCTTTTTAGATTGCTCGAATTCCCGGATGAACAAACTATCTTTTGGACAGTAAAAATCAGTATACACCACAATTTTTTCGTGTAAACTTGGTTTTGCTTCTTCCAAAACGCAGGAGTTAAGCCCAATAGCGAGTCCCGAAAAAAGGACGTAAATCTTCCAATTCATAGTGGGTCAAAGATAGTGGTATTTCGTACTTTTGTAAAAAAAATAATCAGGTGTCGAAAAGCAATTTGAATAAACAGGATAAGTTAAAGATCGGTCAGTTATTGAGTGATTTGCAAAGTAAGGATGAATTGAAGATTGCCGGTGCGATCAAGGCGTTTGCTGTTCATGGCCACGCGAGTATCATTGAACCGATCATGGAAGTGTGGAGATCCGGTTTATCAACTGAAAATGAGGCCTTGGTTATGGATCTGTTCCAAAGTTTGAAAGACACTCCGTCCATTGAGCCCTTGATGGAAGCGTTCAACAATCCGGAGAATGTGCATTTACGCAGAAAATTAATAACTACTTTTTGGAACTCTAAACTGGATTTCTCCGATCATCTGGCAGATTTCGTATTATTTGGGATCGAAGGGGATTTCCTAGATGCACTTGAAGCAATTACCCTGATTGAGAATTTTGAAACGGTTGCCCCTGAATCCGCAATTTTGGAATCACAATTGTTATTGACTGAGTATTTTGGTCAGACAGAACATAGAAATGACCAAAAAGATGCAATTTTAACCGATTTGGCTTTGCTTCTAAAAGATTTTTCCGACCAGGATGGAATGGAAGATTTATTCTTAGAATAATCCGTTTATTTCCGCATCAATTGATTGGATGATCTTTCCTAAGTCTTCCTGGTTGTCCGGGAATGAATTATTGTCTACGTCGATAATTAAAAGCTTACCATTGTCGTAAGTTGAAATCCACGCTTCATAGCGCTCATTCAAACGTTTTAAGTAATCCAGGCGAATGCTTTCTTCATATTCTCTTCCCCGTTGCTGGATCTGGTTTACCAAAGTGGGAACAGATGCTCTCAGGTAAATCAATAGATCAGGTGCGGAAACGAAAGAATCCATCAGGTTGAATAATGAAAAGTAGTTTTCAAAATCGCGCGTGGTCATCAAGCCCATGGAGTGAAGATTTGGAGCGAAAATGAAAGCATCCTCATAAATTGTTCTATCCTGGATCACGTGAGCTGTACTGTTTTTGATTTCCTGGATCTGAGTGAAACGGGAGTTCAAATAGTAAATCTGTAAATTGAAAGACCAACGTTGCATATCTTCATAGAAATCGTTCAGATATGGATTGTGTTCAACGTCCTCATAATGAGTCTCCCAGTTATAATGTTTTGCCAACATTTTTGTAAGGGTCGTCTTTCCAGATCCAATATTTCCAGCTACTGCAATATGCATAATTTATGAGTTTTTCGGGGTGACTAAATTACAAAATCTGCCTACATAAACCGCCCTTTGTGCAAAAAATAATTACTGCTGTGTGATTGCCCGAATTGGCTTGGTGAATGGAAGATTTAACAAGCCAAAATGCAAACTTCGATCAGCCGCGGCTGACTCAGTTTCCTTTTGGTCGTTCAATTAATGCATAAAATGAGAAAGGTGACTGAGCGTAGTCGAAGGCACCATTAGTTCGTTGGAGGAAGAATCTTATAGCAATAAAGTCTTTTCTGCGTTTGGATATAAAGCCGATCACCTGAAACTTCCATTTTTAAGATTTTTGAATCAAGCAGGGGATCTCCGGCAAAGAAAAAGGAAACGAATTCTGAATCAATATTAACAGTCTGAATGTTTTTCCCCTCAGCAATTAAAAAATAATCCTGTATCGGGTAAATGGGCTTGTGGGGAGTTAAAGTCGCTACATCAATAAAGTTTCCAAACTGATCGAACCAGGCAACCTGGTTCTCTTCATCGAACAAGTACAGGCGATTATCGATTTCTTGTATATTGACGATGGATTTCAGGTTCAGTAAGCCTTTTACATTTTGCACCAATTGACCCTGGCCGTCTCGAAGCGTGATGAGTTCTATTTTAGAATTCGGTTCATCGTAGATCCAGATCCGGTCCGTTTGAATGGAAGCACTCACACTGGCAGCCAAACTCACATTCAGATCGCTCAAATAAATGCAATCACCTTGCAGGGCCAATGCATTGTCCAAAAAGCAGACACTTTGCTGGTCTTCCGAGAATAAAACAATCTTTAGTGGGTTTTGAGCATCAATTTTTTGAATGTTCCCAAGAGATTTGATGCTTTCCTGAAGCATGATCACTCCTTTCGCATCACGTTTCTGAATATTTTGATTTTGATAGATGATGCTTTGATGGATCGGATCGATATCCCAAATAGCCGTTGAATCCAGCTCCATATGCCAAAGTTCTTTCCATCCTTGCTGCGAATGCCCCCAAACCGGAAGAAGCAAAATGAATAAAAAGAGCAATTTATGCATATTCAATGGTTTTGAATTCGGTCTCTTGCAAGATTTGTTCCACGATTTCGCGCGTATTCATCAAACGAGGCACTTTGTGTTGTCCTCCTAATTTACCCTTTTTTTGCAACCAACTATCAAAACTCCCTGGTTTTAAAACATGTAGCAATGGTCTTCCCAATGCCAGGTTTTTGGTTCGTTTTGCATCGTAGTCCGAATTGATCGCCCGCAAGGACTCATCCAAAAGTGTCAAAAAACGCTGGATATCGTTCGGTTCCCGGTCAAATTCGATCAACCATTCGTGTTTCCCCTGTTCTTTCCCATCCATGTAAATCGGGGCAACAGTATAATCCCGGATGATGGCGTTCGTTTTGGAACAAGCTTCCGTAATGGCGAAATCCGAGTTGTTAACGATCAATTCCTCTCCGAATGCATTGATGAAATGCTTGGTCCTTCCGGATAATTTAAAACGATAGGGAGTTGTGGATGTAAAGCGGATGGTATCCCCCAGAATATATCTCCAAAGACCCGCGTTGGTTGAAATGACTAAGGCATATTCTTCATCCAGTTGCACCTCATCGAGTTTATAGATTGTCTTGGAATCGGTGTCTTCAAATGAGTGCATGGGAATGAATTCATAGAAAATCCCGTAATCGAGCATGAGCAAGAGTTCGTTCGAACCGTCCACATCCTGGATTCCGAAAAATCCTTCCGAAGCATTGTAAGTTTCCACATAATGCATGTCATCAAATGGGATCAATTCCCGGAATG
>Ga0247691_1000101_pt1 | contig 22179 bp, 11 predicted proteins | sample CNK32_metaG_FD_182721 | JGI IMG/M metagenome (GOLD analysis project Ga0247691, IMG submission 182721) | Soil microbial communities from Purdue University Martell Research Forest, Indiana, United States - CNK32 | ecosystem: Environmental > Terrestrial > Soil > Temperate forest > Bulk soil...
CCAGATATTGGGTGTGCGTGCCGAGCCCCGCGGCGAATGTGACGTCCGAAAAAATCCCGTCGCCGTCATTCCGGTAGAGCGTCGGGGTGTCGTCGGAAAAATTGGTTTTGAAAATATCCAGCCGGCCATCTCCGTTGTAATCGGCGATCGTTGTTCCCATGCCGGCCTGCTCGCGCCCATCTTCGTTGAAAGAAACTCCCGCCATCACTGCAACGTCGGTGAAGGTGCCGTCATGGTTGTTGTGGTAAAGAATGCTGGGAGCGCTGTCGCAAGCGATGTAAATATCCGGCCAGCCGTCGTCATCAAAATCAAAGGTGGACACGCTGAAGGCATAATGACCGTTTGTCCGGTCAATGTGAGCTTTCGTGGTGATGTCGGCAAAGGTGCCATTTCCGAGGTTCTCGTACAAAATATTTTTTGCGCCGGGCAGGCCGCGCGGCCCGCACATCACTGGAACTCCCTTCCAGACGCAGGAATTTCCCTGGCCCGGTACGGGTGTCGTGGACAGATTAAAGTCCACGTAATTGGCTACGATTAAGTCCAGCCGGCCGTCACGGTTGTAATCCACGAAAGCGCATCCGGTTCCCCAGGCTTTTCCTGATCCTTCCACGCCAGCCTTCTCAGCTACCTCCGTGAACACCCCGTGGTCGTTGTGATAGAGCCGGTTTCTCCCATAGTACGTGACGTACAAATCTTCCCAGCCGTCGTTGTCGTAGTCCCCCACGCAAACTCCTTGGCCCCACCCCGTGGCGAGCAGCCCGGCCTTCGCCGTGACATCCGTGAACGTTCCGTCATGATTGTTGTGATACAGGTGATTCGTGGGAGCTTGATCGGCCGGAAATCCTTCGAGCGTGGTTCCGTTCACGATGAAAATGTCCGGCCAGCCGTCGTTGTCGTAATCAAAAATGGCCACGCCCGTTCCGGTTGTCTCGATGATGTACTTCTTTGTGTCCACGCCGCCGAAAACATTTGTCGCCGTCAGGCCGGCCTTTTCCGCGACATCGACAAAATTGGCCAGTTTCGAATTATCGCCGTTTTTCGGCGCTGGATCCTGAGCGGGCAGGGAATCGCCGTGTAGAAAGCTGAAGACAACGGTCCAGAGCAAGGTGATCCGAAGTAACGCACCTGGCGTCCACGGCTGAACAAACTTCAAGTAGTCACCTCGACTGCGCGAAATCGCAACCCGGCTATCATGGCACCTTTTTCCCCGTGTCGCTGGGCGGCAACCGGAATTCAGGCAGAAAAAAATCGCCAACCAAATTGTAAGCGGGCTCGGCGGTCGTCTCCGCTGAAGCTTCCGCATATTTCGTCGCATTCTGTGCGTCACCCGCCCTGCGATACGCCTTGCTTAGCAGTCGCTTGGCCTGTGTGTTCCCCGGATCCAGGCGAAGCGCTTCCCGGAGTTCCGGAATCGCTTCGTTCACATGGGCCAGCGTCAGTTGAGTCTTTCCCAAGTTGGCATGTGCCTCGGCGTTTTTCGGATCCAGCTGAACGGCCTGCTGAAAAGCCAGCAGCGCTTCCTCCGGTTTCGCCGCACGCGTCAGCGCCAGGCCCCGGAAATAGCTGAGCAGAAATGCGGGGCCCAGTTTCTTCTCCGCGTCAGCAAGCTCGGTTACGGCCTCCTGCGCGCGCCCGGTCCGGAGCAGCACCTGCGCCAACCCAACGTATCCCAGTGGCAGTGGATCGCCCGCCGTCACCAGTTCGTGAAACACGCTTTCGGATTCCGTGTAACGCCCGGCGGCAAGGTACGCCGCGCCCAATCGCAATCGCAGAGCGTAAGATTGTGGATTCGCACCGAGTCCCTTTTGCGTTTCCGTGACTGCTTCCGGAAAGCGGCTGAGTTCCATCAACTCACGCGTCAGATTCAGCCAGTATTCCTCTTCGCGGGGAGCGAAGGTCGCCGCTTTTTGCAACGCCTCTACGGACTCGTCGCCATGCCTCAGGTGGGCTTTTGCAATTCCAACTAACGACCAGGCTTGCCCCAATTCCACGGATTCCACTCCCGCGGAGTGAACAGTTTTTATGTAGGAGACTCCCTCGTCGGCTGCCTCTGCATAGCTTCCGGACAAAAGGAACGCCAGTGCCAGATCGAATTGCGCCCACGACGCGGGAGGCGCGCCACGGTTCTGGTTCAGTGCGCGCACAATTTTGATTGCCGACGCATTTTCGTGGATGGATAGGAGCAGAGAGGCCGCCCCAACGGATTGGACATCACTCAGTGGCAACTTCTGCAGCTGCTCGAGGATTTTGCGCGCATCCTGCATGCGGCCAAGCGCGACGTATCCCTGCGCAGCTTGCAGCAGAAAATTCGGCTCGGCCGGCAGCGGCTGCCCCGAAATCTCCAGCTCGTGAATGGCCTCAGCATATTGCTGCGCGTCCAGTTCCACTCGCCCAAGGTAGTAGTGGGCAAAAGAATCGGTCGGCAAGAGTTCTACTGCGTGCCGCAGCGCTTCGCGAGCCGGACCAAGCTGGCGCTCCGTCCAGCGCAGAAACCCCAGGTTGCGATAGGCGTCCTCCAGTTGCGGATCGAGCCTGACAGCCTCCTGATACTCGGCCGCTCCCTCTGCATTTTTGCCCGTTTGGACCAGCAAGATTCCCCGAAAATTCCGGATCCGCGCGTCTTCCGGATGTTCACGTTCCGCGGCCGTGAATTCCGCAAGCGCGTCCTCAAGCCGGTTCTCTTTCAGCGCTTGCAGTCCTCTCTGAAATGCATCACGCTCCTCAGCCTGCTGAGCTCCGGGAAATTGCGGATAACTTGCGCGCGTTGAGCCAGTGGCGGAATGGAACGCGACGATGAAAATCAGGAAAAAGTGCATGCTATGGATCTTCCGCGGATTTCGCGACTGCGCCCAGGCGTTCCGTTTGTTTTTCCAGCTTCTCGTGCGATTCGCGATTCAGGTTTGTAGAGAGTGCAAATTCCTTCGCGGCTTTCTCTTTCTCACCCAAAGCCTGGTACACCCTTGCGAGTTTGTAGTGGACCGCCCCATCGTGATCGTTGGCGACTGCGATTTTGAAGTGCTCCTCGGCTTTGTGAAAATCCTTAAGTTCGAAATACGCCGTTCCCAAATCCCGATGGATGTCGGCGTTTCCGGGATTCGCTGCCAGCGCTCGCGTCAGGTACGGTAGTCCCTTGTCGGGTTTATGTTCGAACAAATACGTATTTCCCAAATCGTTCAGTGCTCCGGCATGTCGCGGGTTCATCGCGAGCTCCGCCTCAAGCTCAACCCGCGCTTCGGCAACCTTCAGATCCTTCCACAGCAAATGGCCCAGGCTGTAATGGAGATTCGGCGCTGACGGCTTTCCCGCGATTGCCGCGCGATATTCCTCAATCGCTTTCGCGTCGTCATCCTTCGCCCCCTCCAGGTCGCCCATCAATTGATGGACGCGGTACGAGTCAGGGTCGGCTTGGTAGAGCCGAAGATACGCCGCTGTCGCCAGCTTTTCATAGCAGCGCGCTCGCCAGTAGGCCGCTTCAGCGGAGCCGCTGTCGGCAGCGGATAATCCATTCAACGCCTTCAGCGCCGCATCGGGCTGCCCCGCTTCCAGCAAGGCGCTCGCTACCCGTATCCTAAATGCCCCGGAACTTGTTGGAGTTAGAACCTCGCTTGCGCAACCTGAAATCCACGAAAATTCTTCGCGCCGCACTGCCGCATCAATCTCCGCCTCCCTGCAATTCCCGGATGGAGCCACCTTCGCCGTTGCCGAATTCGCAAGCGCTGTTTCCGCGCTTGCCTCCGCAACATTTCCGCTCTGCTCCGCAAGAAACGCCAGCGCCAGGTGAGCCGCGGGAGAATCACGATTTTGCAAACTCTGTTTGAGCGGCTGGAGTTTTACGCGTATGGAATCGGGAAGCTGCTCCAGCGCGGAGCCACCAAACCCGGTTTCCCGAAGCCCCAGCATCCTCTCCACTTGCTCCACATCGATGCCCACTGCCTTTTCCCAATCCTGCAGAGCCGCATCCGTGTCGCCCAGTATCAATCTCGCCTCGCCGCGGCGCGCCAGCGCTCGCAGGCTCTCGGGATTGTGGCGCAACTCTTCCTCGAATTCCCGAATGGCCCGATTTACTTTTCCGGCGTGAAGAAAAACTTCGCCCATTTCCGTGTGCAAACCCGGCCGGTCCGGCGAAGCCGTCAGCGCATTCTGAAAATGAAGAACAGCGGAAGGCCACTCGTTGCTGGAGGCATAGCTCTCCGCAAGCAGTTGCTCGCTGCGCGAAGAACCCGGCGCCACTTTCGCCAGGTGCGCCACCTCCTGTTTTCCCAGCCGCTCATAAGCGCTGCCGAGGAGGTACAGGAGATCAACATCGGCCGGCCGCAGTTCTAGCGCTCGATGGAGTGTGGCCACTTCCGCCTGCCATTGTCCCGCGATTTCCTGCGCCGTGGCCAGCCACAACCAGGTGTCCGGCCGGTCCGGTTCCGCTTTTAACGCCGCCCGCAGGTAAGGGATGGCCTTCGCACCCTGGCCCAATTTGCAATGGTCCACACCCAGGAAAAAATTGGCACCGGCAAGCCCCGGCTTGATCCTTAATGCATTCCGGAATTCCGCCATGGCATCCGCGGAGCGATCCTCCAATTCGTAGACCAAGCCGAGATTCATGTGCACTTCCGCAAACGCCGGGGCAAGCGCAAGCACAGCCCGGTATTCCCGCTCCGCCGTCGGGTAGTCTTTCTCGCGTTGTGCCTGTTGTGCCGCGGAAAAGTGCTCCTCGATTGCCGCACTCTTCTCTGTGGGTCCAGGGGTGCTCTGGCCCGCAAATCCCGTCGCGGGTATCGCGCAGAGGATCACCAGAACTGCAAAAATCCGGGTCGCACCCGAAGCATAGCCGGTTGCGCAATTCAGATTTGCGATTGGATTGTGGATGCGGGGGTTCACGTCTCTCATTCTAATTCTGGGGAGCGTGCGGCGACGTCTTCTCTTTTTCCGACTTGGACAGCTGTTCATACTGCGCCAACTCGTCGGCGGTGCCTTGTGCATCGTGCAATTCGCGATACACCCTTGCCAGCAGATAATGTGGTTGCGCGGCCGTGGGGTCAGCGGTAATCGCCGCCTGGAATTCGGCTTTTGCCTTTTGCAACTGCTGTTGCGAATGGTAGCACTGCCCAAGCAAAACGTGCAGTTGCGGCATATCGGGTTGCGCTTGTCTCGCAACCATCAGAAACGGAAGCGCCTCGGAAAAGCGCTGGTACCGCACCGCAATATCGCCAAGATACAAATTGGTCATCGCATCGTTCGGATTTTCTTTATAGGCCTCTTTGAAGGCCCTCTCCGCAGGCTCCATCTGCCGCTGAGCCCAATACGCCACTCCAATCAAGAACTGCATTCCCGGAGCGTCGGGACGTTTCGCCAGCGCTTTCTGGTACTCCGCGATAGCGTCCGAATAACGCTCCTGATCCGCATATACCTCGCCCATCAGGGCATGCATCTGAAAGGAGTCCGGGTCCAACGCCTTCAGCCCCTCGATCGAATGTAGAGACGCATTTTTGTACAGTCGCGCCAGTTCGTACAGCGAGTCCGCGTCCTTCGGATCCTGTGCGAGCGATTGATTCAGGTGCGCAATCGCTTCATTAATACGGCCGGTCGACTGCAATGCCAGCCCCAAATAATATTGCGTGCGCGGATGTGGTTTGGGGGTCTTCAGCTCCCGTTCAAAGCAATCGATGGAAGGAAGAAACTCATTCTTTCCAAAATAAGAAAGCCCCAGGAAAAAATTGACACCTTTGTAGTCCGGGTCGTCCGCAAGAACTTTCTTGAAAAGCCGGATGGAATCGTCGAACTTGAGTTCGGTTTGTTCCAGGACGCCCATTCGCTTCAGGGCCTCAAGATTTTCAGGGGCAATGGCCAGCGCCTGGCGGTACGTGTTTTCGGCAACGTCGTAGCTCCCTGCGTTTTCTTCTGCGCGGGCCTTCTCCAGCAGCGCATCGACATTGGCGGGTGCCTGCGTCGCGACCGTTGTGCTAGCGCCGCTTCCCGCTAGAGTGACCAGCAGCAGCATGGCAGCAATGCTCCAGCGAGTGCGGAACAGCCTTGGACCAAGGCCCGGTATTGTAGGAAGAAATGTCGCTGAAAAGTCCACGGACAAATACAGCCCCCCCGCTCGAGGTAAGTTCACAAAAACAAAACACTTTCGCAAGAGTATACCAATCCTGCACAAACGCGATTTGAAATCGCGGGAAGCCGCCATACGTCCGGCACTTGCGTCCAAATGCTAGGGTATTCGACGGACGGCTACGAGAGTGGTGGTATTCGGCGCTCCGGAGACCGTGCGCGAACGAATCAATGCCTCAAACCAGATGTTTTGCGACTGGCTGTCCGTGGCGGAAATGTGCAGCGCATTCATCAGCTGGCGTTGATTTTCCTCATCAGCAAGAAACCGTCCGGCCGCCTCGGTCCCCTCCTGTTGCAGTCCCTGCAGAACTAGCACGCTGCCGTCGTGCGTCGCATTGGGCAGCAGCGAAATCGTCGCGTAGTCTTCGCCCATCGTTCCAGTCCAGCGGAGCCCCTCATACTGCGCCAGTTCGCCGGGCAGCGGATTCTTGTTCACAAATACCTTGGCGCTGTTTCCCACCACACCCTCGGTCTCCCGGAAATTCAGCTTGTCCTGCAGTAGCGTTACCCAGGGATTCGATCCCGGGCTGCCGATAAAAACATAATTGTTATGGTCCAGGTCGCGCAGCCGTAAATCCCGTGGGTAACGCACCAGCACCTGGGTCTGTAGCGGCCCCGCCATTCGATACAAGGCCACCACATCCGCCACGTCCGCAAATGATGTCAAAGTCGAGTTTGAAAGATACTCGCTCAGCCGGGAATTCGCCGCGCCAATCTTGTTGGCTTCCGGGCCCTGCAGAAATTCCCGGTGCAGATATTGATCCAGCGATCCGGGTTGGCTGGAAAGGATCCGCGCCATACCATAGTTACTGTCTGCCACAACGATTATGGTCTGATGCCGCGTGTCGAAAATCTGCGAAAACGGCCAGGAAGGAGCTGGCGAAGACGGCACAGCCGCCCCCGCCCGGTGCGTAATCGTTCGATACGCCAAGGCCCCGCATGCCAAAGCCAACACAGCGCAGAGCGCCCAAGGCAACATCGCCCGCCCAGGCCAAGCCAGGGCTGGACTTGTTTTTGCCTCGACCGCCGCGGAAGGCGTCTCTGCTTTCTGAGCCGCCCGAAAAACCGGTGCGTAGGATCCTTTGGGAATTTCAACGATGATCGGCTCGTTGCGGCCGTCCTCGTTGAAGTACTCATGTAGTTTCAGCCGCAACTGCCGCACGTGTACCCGTACCGAGCTGTCTTCCAGCGGGCTGTAATCGGATGGCTTGTGAAACAGGGCGTTGCCGATGTGCTGCTCGGTCAGTTCGTGAGCATTTCCGTGCAGGGTCTGCTCGACGATGTACTGCAACAGTTCGCGAAGCCGGGTGCTCTTCTGAAAATGCGGGCTCGAAACGATTCTCTGGACAAGTTGCCAGCGTTCGTCTGTTTGCAGGTCCACCAGTGCCGGTGCGTGTGCGACGCTCATAGTGCGGGAGGTCAACAGCTATCAGAATTTTCGATTGGACGAAGTGATGCTACCATATACTTTTTCAGAACGAAATGTTTAATCCGCTTCTCCCCATGGGTTTCGACTATCGTTAACAGTCAGAAGCCGGGTGATTCACCTGTGAGACCCTTTGCTTTGGACGATACCTGCTGGATGATTGGAGCTTACTCCAATTACCGGAAGTGTCCCATTTTGAACAAGTCTCTTGGACGATGAAGGTTGCCAAGTAATCCATGGCTGTCCGGCCGACAGGCCGATACTTCTGGCAAACGGAAACGGGATAACCGAACTGTATGCCGCACAAATTTTTCTCCCGACGCCGCTTTATCGAGAACTCCATCAGCAGCGGCTTGGCTGCTGGATTTGGATTGGGTGTCAGACCCTTGTCCGCGGCCCCAGCGGCGATTCCCGGCGCGGAAGCCCTCTCGCTGAAAGTTACCGGCGATACCGCGCAGGGTTTCGGCGCCACTCTACTTTTCAACGGTCAACCCACCGCCCGCCACAACCAGGGCGGAGAATTCTCTGCCGTCTTTCAGAACGAGGACCGTAGCGTCGAGGATCGCGTCGAAAATTGGAAAGCGGCCAGGTGGACCGGTGACTCCACGCGCTTGACGCTGAGTGGCGAATGCAAACTAAAAAACCTCGGCGCAACCGTGTTTGTACAGGTAGCCTATGAACGAATCACTCCCCGCGTCGTGCGCAAGAGAATTACGTTTCGCCAAGCCGATATGTTCCTGATGTTTCACCAGTTGGGCAACCGCCTGGAGCCGCTGGAGACGCCCGCAAAACTTTGGAGCTTCGACCAGTCGGACTGGAAGGGTGAACCCGCCCACGAGTATTTTCCCGCCGCTGGGTTCCGCACGAACAACGGCCTTTGCGTGGGTCTCCTGACTGATTCCGGATATCGAAACCAGTGGACCAGAATCGTTCGCCGGGATGGCAAGCCCGTGAAACCCGCGCCCGCTCGTACTCCCGACGCGAACCTTTATGTTGGCTCTTCGCCCCAGGAGCGCAGCAAGGGCAATTGCTATGTCCAACAGACGTTCGGTGAAGTGACGCAGCAGATCTCCCCGGAACAACCTTTGCAAACCTTGGTGCTGCCACCAGTGTCCGCTTGGAAAACGTTGGGCGGCGCGTCGCTGGAACAACGCGAAGGAATAATGGCAATGTCCACGCGAAGCGCCGACGATGGAGTGCTTGTCCCTCTACCCACCACCGATTCCCCCGTCCTGTCGCTCCGGATGGAGTATCGCTCTGGCTCTCCGGTCGCCCTTCAAATCTGGAGATTGGACGAGCAGTTGCATAAAGCGAAGAACATCACGCTTTACAACGATGCGGCGCCCGAATCGCCGGAAGCGTGGAGTGTCTTCGAAACCCAGGTGTTTGTGCCGGGGCCGCAGGCTCATCGCCACGCACTGTTTCTCTCCGTCGCTCCATCGGAACAGGCACTGAACTTCGCTGCGCCCGGCGGCACCGCCAAAATCGAAGTGCGCGGACTTCAAGTCCGCCCCGTTGCAACGCGCCCCGAACCATACCATCGCCTGGAGATGGATCGCCCTGTAGACAAAACCGTTTTTGTTTTTGCGGATGAAACTGTGCCCGACACACTCAGAGGCCACCGGTTGGCGAGCCAACTCCACCTGGCCGATGGACTCGATTTTAAGGGCGGCGACACCGAAAAAGTGCTTTACGCCGACCTCATGATGCTTACTTGGATCGCCGGGCCCGAAACCCTTCGCCCAATCCTGGCGCCCAGTATCTGGTATTCCGCCGCCGGCGAAATGTATCTTCGTGACAGTTTTTTCGCGCTCAGTGGAATTCACAACCGCGAACTGAATGAAGGTGTATTTGGCCTATGGGGTGATAATCAGGGACCGGACGGCGCAATCAACACACTGGTCGAGCCCAATCTTGCAAACGTCGAGCGCAAATCGAACGATTCCACGCCCCTCTGGCTGATGTGGGCGCTTCTGAATCGCCGCCGCTTCGGCGCACATTTGCCGATGGGAAAGCTACGAAAAGCGTCGGAATACTGCCTCCAAACGTATGATCCGGGCCGCGAAGCGGTCTGCCACGCGCAATTTGTCATGGGCCAACTCGACGTCATCCGCTATCCGGAGGGCACAACAGCAATCTGCGAAAATCAGGGCATGTTGGCCGTCACCCTCAGGACGATCAAGGAATTGCAGATTCCCGGGCTCAGCGAAACTCTGTCCGACGAATACCTCGGCCGCGCGGAAGCGCTCTATCGCAGCTACTATAGTCCGGCGCGGAAATTCATGCGCCCGGCGCGCGAAATCGCCGACGCCATCGGGTTTGCGGAACTATTCCCGGAATATCTTTCGCTCTGGCTTTTCAAAAGAAAAATTCTCACCGGCGAGATGGTTGTGAACCACCTCGATCGCATCCCCGTTCTCATGCCCAGAACCGAATGTCCCTATCCCGAGGCCGGCGGTACGGTGCGGCCGATCCTGATTGGCCTTCCGGAAGGCCGCAACAACTGGAGTTTCTTCACCAGCAAATGGCACCCCATGGTCAGCGATTCGTTTGCGGCAAATTACGCGAACCACGGCATGGACGGCATTTACTACAACGGAGCCAGTTGGATGCGAATCGAGATCTGCGGCTATGTGACCGGCCAGATTCACGGCTGGCCCGGCGCCCGGAAGGCTATCGCAAACCGGCTTTGGGCTGAACTGAATATTTCAACAGACTTTCCGACTAGCCAGGAGTATCTCGCCACCGACCCGGCTCACCCCTTTTTCGGTTATCACCGGGTTTTCGCCTGGAATTCCTTTGTTCTACAGGCGCTGGAACAAGCGGGCCAACGGACCCCGGAAATGGACCCAGACTTCGATTCTAGCCGCGAGCATATCTGATTTTTCATAGAAAATTGTCCCGCGTCCCACGAAATTACCTCTTTTCATAGGATTCCCAACCAAAACAACAAGTTATAAGGTGAATCACAATGAATTCACGTGTTACACCCTTTTCTTCTCACGACCTCAGGACCGAGTATCTCGCTACACCATGCTCGTAGTGTAAAAAGATTAGTCTGCCCGTAAGGTCGTTATTCCGGTCTGTTTGGGGTGATTCGGTTCTGGCTTTCGGTCCTCAAGCTCAGTAAGTCATCGCCTGAGACTTTACCAGTTCCGATCAATCCGGTAGGGGGGAAGTCCATGAGAAAGTTCGTTTTCACACTCGCGTTCTTTGTATTGTCCGCTGTGTTTTCTCTTCACGCGCAGACCACCAACGGCAGCATCGAGGGCTCCGTCACCGACCCCAGTGGCGGAGCTGTTGCCGGGGCCAGCGTCACGGCCCGCAACATGGATACCGGCCTGACACAGGCTACTACCACGACCCAAGCCGGCATTTATTCGCTTCCCAATCTCCCTCCCGGTCGCTACTCCGTCACAGTCGAGGCGCCTAATCTCAAGAAGCATGCGCAGGAAGGCGTTACCGTAACGACCGGGACTGCTATCTCGCTGAACATCTCCATGCAACTCGGCGCGGTCTCGGAAAGTGTGACAGTCACGGCCGACGCCACCCAACTGCAAACCACCACCTCTGAAATCGGCGCGACCGTGTCGACGACGCTCGTTGCCAATTTGCCGTTGCAGGTTTCCGGGACGATTCGCAATCCCGTGCAGTTCATCAAGCTGGTTCCCGGATTCGTTGGCGGCGTCGACAACAACCCCGGAAGCAACTCGAGCGACGACTTCAAAGTGAACGGCGGCCAGGAGGGCGGCACCGACATCCTGGTGGATGGAGTTTCCATCTCTCTCGTTTCGCCCAATACGCAATGGAACAAGGGTGTTTCGACAGACGCCGTCGATGAATTCAAAGTTCTCCAGAGTAACTTTTCCGCCGAATACGGGCAGGCCGGCGACGGCATTGTCAGCCTGACGATCAAGTCCGGCACCAACGAGCTGCATGGCTCCGGCTACGATTTCCTGCGCAACAAGTCGCTCGACGCCAACAGCTGGGCCAACAACCTCCAGGGATTGAAGAGATCCATTGATACGCAAAACGACTTCGGCGCCACGGTTGGCGGCCCGGTCTGGATCCCCAAGGTCTATAATGGGAAAAACAAGACCTTCTTTTTCTTTGCGTATGAAGGATTCCGATTCAGGAACGGCGGCACCGGTCAGGATAGTTTCCCGAATGAAGATTTCCGAAGCGGAAACTTCGCTGCGATCTGCCAGTCAACCTTCGCGGCCAATGGTATCTGCAACGATCGCATCTCCAATCCAGCTAATCCGCCACCGGCAAATAGCCCGTGCGTTGTCGGAGATGCTCGCGCCAATTGTGTGCCTACCAATCAACTCTACGATCCGACCACCCATGCGGCAATCGGGAACAACCTTTTGACCAACGACCCTAATTTCACACCAAGCGTGGTGATGACCAACGTCTTCGGATTGCTCCCGCCCACAAACGGCGGTTTGAATAACAACGTCATCGACCGTTCCCTTTCCAGCACCACCGCGAATCTCTACGACGTCAAAATCGATCACAGCTTTTCCGACAAGCACCGTATCTCCGGCGGATTCGATTACGACAACACCAATACGGGGGGTACTTCTGATTTGGGGCCCATCTTTGGTTCCCACACCCCCCAGAGCACGCGGTATGCACGCGTGAGCGACAATTACGTCATCTCTCCCACTCTGGTTAACCAGGCTCTATTTGGTTTCAGCCGCCGGTTTCGGGGAGAGGTCTCGAATAGCCTTGGCTTGGGCTACCCCTCAAAGATCGGGCTCACGGGAGTCCAGGAAACTACTTTTCCATGCATCAAGTGGGGCGACACCGACTACAACGTAAACAACTGCGGAGCTTCCCAATTTGCTGACAACGTTTATCAGATCAACGACGCAGTAAGTTGGGTCAAGGGCAAACACTCTTTCAAGTTCGGCGGCGAAATCCGCATGCTGCAATTCAACGTCCGGCGTCTGACCACGAGTTCGGGTGAGTTCGATTTTGCGGCCGCTCAGACCAGCAGCACAGGTGGTGCTTCTGGCTTTGGGGGCAATTCAGTGGCCAGTTCGCTCTTCGGTCTATCGGATACCACCACGCTGAATTACGGCAATTTTAGCGGGGTTCGCTACAAGGATTTCGCGATGTATGCGCAGGACACCTACCGGTTCAGCTCCAAACTTACCTTGAACTACGGCCTCCGCTACGATATCGACCTGCCGGCTGCCGAAGCTTTCAATCGATTCTCAATGGTGGACCCAACACTCCCCAACCCCGATGCGGGAAATCTTCCGGGCGCCTACACCTATTTTGGTTCTGGCGCTGGACGAAATGGTCGGAAACGTCCACAGGACATCTACTACAAGGCGTTTGGCCCCCGTCTGGGATTCGCTTACAGCATCAACAGCAAGACCGTGTTCCGCGGCGGATATGGCATCTATTACGAGGCATTGAAAGAGGGATCCTTCGCCGACCAGGACGGACTCGGGTTTTTCAACCGCCAGACTGTTACCCCGGCTAACGGCGGACCCACACAGATCGACAATGGCATCACGCATATCCTTCCCCCAACGGGACCCTTTACCCCAGGGGGGCAAAACGGCAATGGCGGGGTCATTTCCGTTCCTGCGAATTCTGGAAGGCCTGCGGACATTCAAACCTGGAACCTCGACATCCAGCGGCAAGTTACCAATAACTTGATGTTGAGCGTAGCCTACGTCGGGTCAAAAGGAACTCATCTGCCGGCTTTGAACATTATTCCAAATCAGACGAGTCCTTCTATGCTTCCATTTTTCAGCACTTTCAGCACGGAGCTGACCGTGAACTCAAGTTGCCTCGCCGGTCTTCCTCCCCCGGCCCCGCAATGTCCGGGCGCAATTGCCGCCGGCGTCACAGTGCCATACGCCGGCTTCAGCGGCCCCATCAATCAAATTTTTAGGCCGTTCCCGCAATATGGCAACTTCAACCAGGAAGATAATTCGTTCTCACCCGATCGCACGGGGAACTCCACCTACCACGCGATGCAATTGCAACTCAACAAGCGCGTCTCCCAGGGCCTGACCTTCCTCGTTTCTTACACGGTTTCGAAGAATATAACCGACGCCGACTCTGCCGGCCCGGGCGTCTCCGGTTTCATCGGCACCAACAGTTTCATCGGCGAGAACTCATACAATCGAAAGGCGGAGAAAGCGGTCAGCCAGCTCGATACTCCGCAATCCCTGGTGATGAGTTTCTTCTATGAACTGCCACTGGGGCATGGCAAGCGTTATATGAACGACAGCGCCGTCAAGGATCGCGTGTTCGGTGGTTGGTATACTTCGGCCATCCTGAGCTACCACTCCGGCACGCCCACCGAGGTTTATGGCAACTGTCAGGGCACGGCCGGTGATGTCTTGTTTGGCGGATGCAACACATCCGGCGCGGGTGCGAGGGTCAACATCGTTCCCGGTGTTTCCCAGACACTTAAATCGAATTTCCAAACAGCGACCACCCCGTTCTGGAATCCAGCCGCCTTCACGCCTGCAGATGGCCTCACTTTCGGCAATGAACCACGATCCTTGGCATCTGCGCGTTCTTTTGGTGGGAAAAATGAGGATTTTACGATTGGGAAAAAAACGCATCTGATTGGAGAGAAGGCAACGATCGACTTCCAAGCCTCCTTCTTCAACATGTTCAACCGGCACATTTACTCCACGCCCAGCAACGTCTTTGGGCCCAGTCTGCAGACGCCGTTCCTTCCTGTGGGCCACAAAGATCCCATCACACAGAAGGTAGACTGCCCAGGGCCGTTCGCCTGTGGCTTCGGCGCCGTCACCGGCTCCAGCGGGCCGCGCATCATTCAATTCGGTCTGAAGCTCACGTATTAGTATCAAAGAGCTCGGCTCAGGGCCCCCCTCTGAGCCGGGTTCTTCTCACTCCTCCAACACTGGAGTCGCCGCAATATGAGTCAGTTTAACCGGCGTGGCTTTGTAAAAACGCTGCTCGTCACCGCTGTCGGTGCGGTGCCTGCCCACGCCGTAATTACGAATAAAACCGCTTGGCCTCTTTTTGAATTCGATCTTTCATCCACCATCTCGGACCTGGAGCACGGCTCGCAGCAGCTTCGCATCTCGCCGATCGGTTCTCCATTCGCTTTCCAAAATTTCCTGCGAATCAACGACGAATGGAAGCCCGCAACCCTTCCCAACAACCCGTTCATCGCCGGAGATTCCTTTCCCCTTGTCACCTCGCAAGTAAAGAGGGAAGGCTCAGGAGTTCGGTGCACAGGTGAAGGCAAGGCAGAAGGCTTGGACAGCAATGCCGTGGCTTACACCTGGAATTCCGAAATCAGCGCCGTAAACCCTGCCCCGGACTTGCCCTGGTTTCGCTTTCGCACCACGCTTCATCTGCCTGCACCCGTCCGGCTGCACCAGGACACCCGGATTGAGCCACAAATCATCACCTGGCTAAGTTCCTCGTCCACGCTGATGGAGGGCCAGTCCGGCAGTTGGCGCCGCGTCCTGCTGGAACAGCCAACGCGCAACTCCCTGGGCACTTACGGCAACGATCTTCCTGCCCTCTATCTCCTCGACCAGACCGTTGGCGTCGAAACCATGATGTTTTTCGACTTCAGCGACATGAACTGGATGTCCATCGAGAATATTCCGCGATTTCTGGGCTATCGTTGCTCCAGCGTTTCTCACATCGAACGCGACGGCACACAGCGTCTCGGCGTCGGCCTTCTGGCCCAGCAGGCCACCGGCAACGTGTTGCCCGCGGGAGACATCAACTTTACCTACTGGCTGCTGCAGCGCCCCATGGCGCGCCTGCTGACCGCCCAGGAATGCGTTTCGCGCTGGATGCAAGCCCTGCTCCCCCTATTCGAAGAAAAGCTCGCCTGGCCCCCTTGCGCCACAACCTGGAAAGAATTTGCGGCGGGCACCGTGGAAGACTTGCAGGACAAAAATTCCGCGCAAATCGAATCCAGGGGCCACACCGGCCTGCGCGCTTATGTGAAGTCCACATCTCAACTCTGGACTGACGCCCCCGGCAATTTTGAGTTGATGACCGTTGCCGATGTGCTGTGGCCCTCGCTCCTCTATCTTCGATTACACCCCTCGCCTGCATTCGAAAGCGAGTGCAACGCCTTGCTCGCGGACCTGCCCGCGTTCTACCACCCGGAAACGCACAGCATCAGCAATGACTTTTCTCCCAAGAAAGATGAGCGCGCTGATTCCTGGTATCCCTTCGAAAATGCGCTGATCAAGTATCCAATGGTCGGGAATCTGGCAGGGTCAAGGGAGATCACCGGCAAGTTTCTCGATGCCTTTCAGACCGCGCGAAAACTGGCCCAACAATACAACTATCTTTTCCCGATCTACTACCAGGTTGCCACGCTTCGGGCGGAAGGTGCGGGGACGAATTACGCAGTCGGCGGCCTCTACGCCTGGTCCGCGATTCTGGCCGGCAAACTAACCGGAGAAGAGCAGTACCTGGAAGAATCCCGCCGCGCGATCGGTGTGATAAACACCGTTCCGCCCGACCGTCTTTTCCACGAACCGCAGGAACTCGCTTACGGGGCGCTCGCTGCCGCGGAACTCGGCATGGTCGAAGAGGCGAAGTATCTCCTCTACGAACAGTTGCGCATGTTTTATTGGTACTCCGATCCCAGCCAGAAAAATCACGACATCCGCGGAATGGTTCAGGCCGCCGCTTCCATCCTGTACCCCGCATTCAAGGAAAATGTTGAGGCCATTCTTCCCTGGACCGGTGTCATGAAGCGGGGAATCGTCTTTGAAGGCCTGCTGCGTTTCATGGACCAGCAGCGCCGCAACAATTTTTGTTTCTTCGAAAATTGCACCGCCGGCCGCACGGGCGGCTCCTCTCCCTTTATCCCATTCGAAAATCTAGGCACGCTAGAGCTTGCGGGCATGACCGGCAACGTCGGCAAGGAAATCTACGGCGCGGGCGAATGCATCTGGATGTATTTGATGTTTGAAGCCCTTGGACAATCCGACGACCGGGAGCTGATGCTCGTGAACCTGAACCTTCTTGATGTGACCGACCTGACAAAGTTTCCGTCGCGGAAGCTGGATTTCCTTCTCTACAATCCTACGCTCACTTCCCGCTCCGCGAAAATTACCATCCCCGCGGCGAAAGGAGCCGCCGTCCACCTGACGGCAGACGGAAAAGTCGTTTCCGAATCGCTCGAGATTCAGAAGCAGTCGTTTATCCGGTTGCAAGCCGAGTTTTAGCGGCGCAGGGTTTTGATTGCCGTCCAAAGGAAAACTTTAATCAAGCGAGCTCGTGGTCCAAGGAAGGAAGTCTCATGAAGAATCGAATTTCCGGTTCCGCAAGTCGTGCAGGAAGCGGCTTCACCCTTACCGCGCTGATTGCTGCCGCGCTCGCCGCCGCGGCCGCCGGCTCCTTTTCTCCGCCGTTCGGAGCCTGGGCCCGGCTGTCCCCAGATCCCATTATTTCTCCGCAGGGCGACACGTTTGAATCCGCGGGAACCTTTAATCCTTCCGTCGTGAAGCATGACGGGAAATTCGTGATGCTCTACAGGGCCCAAGACCGCAAGGGCACTTCCTCGCTCGGCTATGCCACCAGCGACGACGGCGTGCACTTCACCCGCCGACCCGAACCGGTGTTGGTTTCCGAAGCGCCGTATGAAAAAGGCGGTGGCGTGGAGGATCCCAGGTTGCAGAAAATCGGCGGCACGTACTATCTGACCTATACCGGATACAACAATGTGGATGGAGCCGCGTCGGACAAGAAAGACGCTCAGCTCTGCTTGGCTACCTCAACGGATCTGATTCACTGGCAACGGCAGGGCGTCATCATCCCCAGTTACAAGGGAAAATGGAATGTGAAGTGGACCAAGTCTGGCGCAATCGTCCCCGAGAAAATAAATGGGAAGTACTGGATGTATTACCTTGCCGATGCGCCTGGAAAAGACCAGCAAATGGGCGTGGCCCATTCTGACGATTTGCTCCACTGGACAGAGGCCCTGGATCATCCTGTTGTGGCGAGCCGCCCAGCTTCTTTTGACTCGCAAGTTGTAGAGCCGGGTCCCCCTCCACTCATCACGCCCCAAGGTATCTTCCTCATCTACAACGGTGCCGATGACAACCTGGTTTATTCCACCGGCTGGGTTCTGTTTGACAAGAAAGACCCCACCAAAGTTTTGGCGCGCTCTGAAAAGCCAGTATTTGCGCCAGATAAGGAATGGGAAAAAGTGGGGCAAGTCCCCAATGTTGTCTTTGTCGAAGGTATGGTCCGCGACGGAAACCGATGGTTGTTTTACTACGGAGGCGCCGACAAAACTGTCGGGGTGGCAACGGCGCCTGTGATTTAGAAATGCTGTCGGCGTGATCGCGACGTCGGCTCTTTCTTATTCACACAGCGCGGCGGCCCCGGCAATACCGGCGTCCTCGCGATAATGACCGGGCACTAACGGGATATTCAGCGGGTCAGGATTGAGACATGCGCCCCGCCAACGGTCACGAATCTCCTCGAGATATGGCGCCAGCAGGGAGGAAACTCCGCCCCCGACGACGATGATGTCAGGTTCCAGGAGGTCAATGATGTTTCCAAGCCAATATGCCAAAAGGTCTAAAGTCTCCTTCATCACTTCTTGGGCCACTGGATCACCCGCGATATGAGCCCTTCCTACCATTTCGCTGCTGACCTTCTGCATGTCTCCGCCAGCCATTTCCCAGAGCAGAGAATTCGGATTTTGCTCAAGCTTTTTCCGGGCTCGCCGTGCGATTGCGGGTCCCGCGGCCAGCGTTTCGATGCAACCTCTTTTCCCGCAATTGCAAACGGGACCGCTGCTGTCGATCCCCACGTGCCCGCCTTCTGCCGCGGCGCCGGTCTTTCCGTGATAGATTCGGCCGTCAAGAATGATTCCCGTGCCAATGCCGGTACCCACACTCGCATAAAAAATATTTCGATAGCCGCGTCCCGCGCCCCATTTCGCTTCTGCCAGCGCAGCCGCGTTGGCGTCATTATCTACCTTCACGGGCACGTTATATGTGCGTCGCATTTCGTCGGCCAGCGGATAGTTATGCCAGATCGCGAGATTCGGGGGATTGATGATCAAACCGGTTTCCGGATTCAGCGGTCCGGGCGCGCAGACGCCTATGGCTGCAATCTGATTCCGCGTGGAACCCTCGGGGAAGAGGCCCCGAATCGCTGTTGAAACCGCCGCCAGTCCATTCGATGGCGGGCCTGTGGTCAACATCGGAGTCTTGTTCCGTGCCAGTATTTCGCCCTTGGAATTCACCAGGCCGGCCGCGACCTTGGTTCCACCAATGTCCACGCCAACGACGATCCGGGATTTTTTTTTCATACGTCAGGAGGCTCGAACTGGGAACAGATCAGGATAGCAAGGGTGTTGACCGTTCGCATGTACAGGATATGCGCTTGTGTCTTGCACTTTGTCAACTGCATCTCGCAGTTGATTTTTCGGTAGAAGTTCACACCAACATCACTGCAGCTTTGTGATTGTCGGTGACTGCCGGGACGCAGAGATCAGCCATTATTTCTAGGAAGGTACAATGAAACTCAACTCGTATCTCTTGAAAAGTACGGTCGTGGCGGCGATAGGCGGTCTCCTCTTTGGATTCGACACCGCCGTCATTGCTGGTGCCACCCATGCACTGACGGAAAGATTCCTGTTATCCCCCGCCGCGCTCGGGATGACGGTTGCCTCCGCATTGTGGGGAACGATCCTGGGCTCCATGTTCGCGGGCATTCCCGGCGATAAATTTGGCCGCCGTGACAGTCTACGCGTCATGGCCGTGTTGTACATCGTCTCGGCGCTCGGTTGCGCCCTGGCTTGGAACTGGACGTCACTCGTACTCTTCCGATTCATCGGCGGCCTAGGTATTGGTGGTTCGTCCGTGCTGGGCCCCATGTATATCGCGGAGGTCGCGCCCGCCAAGTGGCGCGGCCGTCTGGTCGGTTTGTTCCAGTTCAACATTGTCTTTGGCATCTTGCTCGCCTACTTGTCGAACTACCTTCTTGGCACGATGGGTTTTGGCCCCGCTGAATGGCGCTGGAAACTTGGCATCTCCGCGGTCCCCGCTGCCTTATTCCTGCTTTTGCTCTTCGGGATCCCGCGCAGTCCCCGCTGGCTGGTCAAGAAGCAGAGAATCGCGGAAGCCAGGGACGTCCTGCGTTTGACTGGAGAAGAAGATTATGAGGAGGAACTCCAGGAAATCATCGTTTCCATCGACGCCGAGCATGTCACCAGTGATTCTCTGTTTTCCTGGAAGTATCGTCTCCCGATCTTTTTGGCCGTTTCCATTGGGATGTTCAATCAACTTTCTGGAATCAACGCCATTCTCTACTACCTGAACGACATCTTTGCTTATGCTGGATTCAATAAGGTTTCTTCGGATTTGCAAGCCGTCGCCATCGGCGGAACAAATCTGCTGTTTACCATGCTGGCCATGTCGGTCATCGATCGGATCGGCCGCAAGACTTTGTTGCTGGTCGGATCGCTGGGTACTGCGGCATGTCTAGGAGGCGTCGCTGCCGTCTTTCTGACCAACAGCCATCAAAGCTTTCTGGTTTGGCTGCTGATCGGATACATCGCTTTCTTCGCATTTTCCCAGGGCGCGGTTATCTGGGTTTTCATAAGCGAAGTGTTTCCCAATCGGGTCAGGGCGAAGGGGCAAAGTCTGGGCAGTTTTTCTCATTGGTTCATGAATGCGCTCATTTCCGGAATCTTTCCACTTCTGGCCGCTTCCTCCGGCGGATACCCCTTCGTTTTTTTCTCTCTGATGATGGTGCTCCAGTTCTTCGTTGTTCTCTTTGTTTACCCTGAAACTAAAGGTGTCTCCCTGGAACAGATGCAGAAGAAACTGGGAATTACGTGAACGAGTTTACTCAGGCAATCTGCCGAACCCAGAAGCACTAGGGCTCCCTCCAGTGCTCAACTCCCGATAAGTTTGAATGGATAGGTCGAGGGCGAAGCGAGAACTATTAAGAAAAATCAGATCGACTTCCTCAACGCGGTCCTCTGGATTCCAGATTCCAAGACACCGAATGGCATCGCGGAAATTCCGTTGACGAAGCTCGCATTGGAAGCGTTCCGGGACCAAGTCGCAATCTCTGGGAATGGAGAGTTCCTCTTCCCTAGTGACCTAAACAAGAACGGACACTTGAGATCTGTACGAACTGCGTGGAGGAAGGCTCTGAACAGAGCCGGAGTTTCATATTTTAGGCTCTATGACCTGCGATCTACTTACGCGACTCGGCTTAGCGCCGGCGGCGTAGCGGACGAATGGGTCATCCAAATGCTTCGTTAAGGTGACTCCCAAGTGTTCAAGAAGTATTCGCAAATGAGATTACAAATGAAAAGGGAAGCACTGGACAAAATCAATCCCCAGGCCAACGAGATGTCGGGAGTTTTGACACAGCGGGCTTCTGGCGAGAGGGGTTTTGACACAATTCTGACACAGTAGAGGGCAAAACGTGGGGTTCCGGAGTTTGCGAATAGTTGCAAATGCTTTAAAATCAAAGCAGGTCTTAACTGTGGGCGTGTAGCTCAGCTGGGAGAGCACCTGCTTTGCAAGCAGGGGGTCACCGGTTCGATCCCGGTCACGTCCACCAACTTTCTACTTTCAAATCATTGCGTTAGATGTCTTGGTGTAGCTTGCGTTGGTTCAGCCTGATTGTCACTGTGCCCAATTTTGTGCCTACCCAGACGAGACATCGCACCGAACACAGCATCCTCCGAGGGATGTACATAGCGCGTGGAAATCCGAATGTCGCTGCGCCCTGCGATTCTTGCGAGCGTCCAGGCGTCGCAGCCCGATTCACCGAGACGAGTCAGGAAAGTATGCCGGAGTGAGTAGAGGACGAATGGATGCATGGCCTTCTGATTATCTTTCTTCGCTTCGTCCGCGAGCCTCTTAAATGCAAGTTTATGTTGCCGTTTGAGACTGGAAGATACGATGTGGCCACAGCGGGTCGGAGCGACCCACACCCAGCCATCGAAGGCTTTCTTGGCGCTCTCCCAGCGGGACTCCAAAATCTTCCTAACTCGGGGCGTCATCGGGAGCACTAGGCGCGCCGCAACCGTTTTGCCGTGCGTTACCTGGAGGGTCCCCTGTCTGCCGTTCGTCCACGTGATTGTTTCCCATCGCAGCCGGAAGCACTCCTCCGGGCGCAGGCCAGTATCCACCAACACCGTGCCAATCGACGCCAGCGGTTCAGGGGCGGCGGCCAGGTAACGCGCCTCTTCGTGCGGCATCACGACTCTTTCTCTGTGGCTCTCACCCCGAAGCAGCTTGGCCTTTGGTGCGGTTGGAATCACTCCCCACTCAGCGGCTAAGCGCAGAACGCGTCTGAGCACCTGGAGAGACCGATTAACGCTGGACGGCTGCAAGCCTTCACTCTCTCGCTGAGCGGCTAAGTCGGCTACAGCCTCTACACCGACTTGATGTTGTTCATATACAGCTGTTCGGACAGCTTGCGGGCATCGATCCGATCACTCTTACTGCCGTTTCGCGAGGCATTTTTTCGCGTATTGCACACCACGACTTCCGTGACGTGGGGCTTCAGCAAGTCATACAGCCAGGTCGCCCAGGTTCCTTCTTCGAACGTGAGGCGCAAATCTCCGCTCAGCCCGGCGATGAACTGCAGAATAGTGCTGGCCTTGGTCTCGATGACACATT
>Ga0247691_1000102_pt1 | contig 22168 bp, 34 predicted proteins | sample CNK32_metaG_FD_182721 | JGI IMG/M metagenome (GOLD analysis project Ga0247691, IMG submission 182721) | Soil microbial communities from Purdue University Martell Research Forest, Indiana, United States - CNK32 | ecosystem: Environmental > Terrestrial > Soil > Temperate forest > Bulk soil...
CAGGCTTTGAGCCTGCGTGGCAGCGAGGATATTCACCACGTTGGTATCGGTCTGCCCTGACACTGTATAGGAATTGGTTCCGCTGGCTGAGTTGGTAATGACTGTGACGTTAGTTCCAGCTGCTACCACACTGGCAAAAGGTGTAAGACCTGTCAGGTGCGAGCCATCGCCATAGTAAAAGCCAGCACTGATATTGGTGCCAATCCGGTTAGTGGAACTTGTTAAGACGAGGTTGCGCGTGTCGTTAGTGAGGACCCGCTGAGAAATCGGGACGGCAAGGCCATTGGTGGCATCGTTAATCGATTGCCCCACTGAATTGGTTTTGGAGTTTACATCAGCAATCGTGTCGAAGTTGTTGGTCAACGCCTGAGCCGCTGAAATCGTTTCAAAATTATTGGTCTGCTGCTGGGCAAAAAGGAACACCGCATTACTCACCACCGTGTCATTGTTCGTCGCTAACGACAAGGCGTTGTTGGTGGCAGACACGAGCTTGGCGTTTACATCTGAAATAGTGTCGAAGTTGTTAGTCAGTGACTCAGCAAACGTGATGGTGGCCAGCCCATTGGTAACATTCTGCGCCTGAATAAACGAAAGGCTGTTAACCACATTGGTGTCAGTCTGGCCTGAGACGGTATAGCTATTTGTCCCACTAGCTGAATTAGTGATCACGGTGGCGTTTGTGCCCGCCGCAACCACGGTGGCCCAGGGAGCACCAACTGCGATCCCGTTAGTAGCATTCTGTGCCTGAACAAAGGCGAGGCTATTAACCACGTTGGTGTCAGTAAGGCCGTTCACTGTGTAATCATTTGTCCCGCTTACCGAGTTGGTCTGGACTAACACATTTGTTCCAGCCTCAACTACGGTAGCCCATAACGCACCACTCCCCGCAACAAGGCCATTAGTGGCGTTCTGGGCCTGGATAAAGGCGAGGCTGTTAACGATGTTCGTGTCGGTAAGTGCGTTGATGGTGTAGCTGTTAGTGCCGCCCACTGAATTAGTCAGGACCACGACATTGGTTCCGGCAGCAATCACAGTGGCCCACAGAGCGCCACTGCCGCTGCCTGCAGGAAGGTTCTCTATATTGAGGACTAAGGTGCTAACCGACAATGCCCGGCCTATGCTTTGGGCGGTTCCAGTTGGAGTAATCGTCAGTTTGCCTGGAGTGGCTGAGACATAATAAATATAGTTAGGCTGCAGCTGACTGGACCCTATGATGCCGGTCCAATCCTGAATGGTCAGCGAGCCTGCGATCAGCACCGGGGTGGTCAGCCCTATCCCAGCATCCTGGGGCAGGATTCCAAATAAGGCATTAGTGATCGATGAACTAGCCCGGATAAAACCACCCCTGAATGGCTGGATAGCAACTGGGGTCCCCTTAGCAAGGGGAAACTGATCGGAATTAAAGGAGTCTACCGTCATCGTGTCCACTGCCCAAGCAGGTAAAAGACAGAGCAGTAAGAGAACGATAAATGGTAATTTCATTAGAACCCAAGTTCAGTTATGCGAGCATGCGCGTTCCAGCGGATGTTGGTCAGGGCGGCACCGGTAACGGCTACCTTTAAGGATTTATTCACGTTATCGGCTGAGACAACGAGGCCACCGACTACGCCCCAGGTGCCTGTGGTGCCATCGGCTATGACGCTTGTATTTACAGCAGCAACGAGGCTGACTGTGTTGGCGTTATTCTGGATCGCCCCAGAGACTGACCACGCCGCGCAAACCCCGGCAGAGGAGCGAGCGGCAACGAGGAAGAAAAAGGCCCAAACGGTGTTGAGCGGGACCACCGCTCGAAGCGAGGTGCCATCCAAAAAGGCCTCCACGTTGGCTGTGGCGTCAGTAGTGGCGATGCGCCACAGAAGTTCAGTGGTTTGGCAATCGCCTAAGGCTGCGAAGATCCCGGCGTTGCGGGCCAGTTGGCCCCAGAGCGAGGCCTTGGCCGAGATCCCGCCCAGGACGGTGGCCAGCCTGACAGTGGCCTGATTGCTGTTGCCGCAGAGCACCGAAGATTCCTGGGCACTAGCCACGTTCCCGTTTCCGGCACCGACAAAGGAATCGGTGCCCGACGCGGTGTTGTTGTCACCCCCGCAAATTGTTGCCCCACCTCCTGCAGCGGAAGCGGTGTTACCCGCCCCGCCAGCCACGGTGTTGTTGGCACCGCTGGCAATATTGTTGTTCCCGCCCCCGACAAAAGCATTGGCTGCGCTGGCTGAATTAGTAAACCCACAAGCCACCCCGGCATTAGCCGCAGAGGCGACATTAGTGCTGCCCCCGCCCACCACTGAATCTGCGCCTGAAGCGGTGTTGTTTTCACCGGCCAAGATCCCGGCAGAGGCACCGCTGGCCACCTGACCAGGGGCTACGCGGGAAACTTGCAGATCAACTGCCTTAGCCCCACGAGCGTTGCCCCCGGTCGGGGTCGACTGGATCGCCCCATCAGTCGTTATTAAGAGCTTAGAGTCTACTACTGCTAACGGTGTCCCAGCTGTCCCACTTAGAACCGCTATGTCCCTGGCTGTCGCTGCCACGTTCGGGGTGATAGTGGCGTAGGCGAGGCCGGTGGGTTGGGTGGAATCTGCGACCAAGGCTTTGCCATCGGTGCCGACCCCTAACCGGACATCCCCTGCGGCGGGGGAGTTAGCACCATTATCAACAATGAGATCGCCCTTGGTCGTGGTCGGGCTGACAGCGTTCAGGGTGCTAACGCCAGTGGCCCCTGCTGCGCCTCGAAGGCCTGCAGGAGAGACTTTCTGAGGGAAGTTGATGACGACACCAGGGGCAGCGTTGCCGGGGTCACCATCGTTGGTCAGGGTGACGTGGGTGGGGTCGGGAACGGCGAAGACTGTGTAGTAACCACCGGTAACGACAAAGACACGTTGACCGACTGCTGCCCAATCTGAGTCAACCACTTGCGCGTTAACATTAGCACCGATGGCTGGTTGAACGAAGTTAGCGGCAGTAGTGGTGAAGGAATCGATCCCCGCCCCGGGAACCCCTGCAGGACTCACCTTGGCGTTAGCACCGACCACGATGCCGGGCACTGCGTTACCGGTGTCACCGGTGTTGGTCAGGGTAACGGCTAACCCAGAGATAGAGGCAACGATGTAAAAGCCGCCACCTTCAATAAAGACTGTCTGACCAACCACCACCCACCCGTCATGGGTCAGAGTCACCACCACGTTAGCACCCACCGCAGGTTGAGTGAAGGCGAGAGTCGTCAGGGAGAAGGCGTTTTCGCCTGCTGGGCCGGGAACGGAGTTGGGCGGGTTAGCCGGGCAGGGGGGAGCGCAACAGCCTGAATTCAAAGGGACGGGTGCGGACATAAAAGCGTTTGGGACTGGCCACGAGTATGATACTATCATACTCGGCATTGCTTGCCTATAGGACCCTGAGACTCTAAAGTCAATAACCAAAGTGAATGTCTAACAAAAAGAGTCCCCCGTGGAACAATTGATCCGCAGTTACGGGTTGCCTCCTGGCTTTAGTCAGTTCGATTACGACAGACGTGCCTTTGCCTTGAAGTTGCCGCCTGATTGCGGGGCACCGCCGAGGGTCGACTTATTCAAGCAGCTGGCTGAATACATCGTCCCCAACCACTTTGAATATCATTCTTGGACCAATCGCTTGCTCGATGGGGTCTGCAACCGGATGCTCGTGGGCCTGCCGGGCTGCGCCGGGTCGGCTAAGACTTTTAACATCGCCAATTTCGCAGCCGTCTGGTGGTTGTGCGACCCGCAGGAGTCCAGTGTCATCTTAGTCTCCACCACCCGCGAATCGTTGCGCAAACGGGCTTGGGCAGAGATTTCGAGGTGCTTTATTGACGCACCGGTGGAGATACGGGGAAAGTTCACTGACTCCACCATGGTCTGGAATTGCGACTATGGCGACACCCGGCACGCGATCTTTGGGAAAGCCGTTGAGGAAGGCTCCGTCATTAAGGTGGCCGATAACATTAAGGGGATCCACACTCGCAGACAGATGGTGGTGATCGATGAGGCGACTAGCGTCCCGGAGGCCATCTTTGATGCCTGCTCGAATCTGTTCAGCTACCCGGAAGAATTCCTGATGGTAGTGATTGGCAACCCGCGCAACCGGCTGGACCAGTTCTCTAAATTCATTGAACCGGCTGAGGGTTGGGGGTCAGTCACCGTGGAGGACGAAGAATGGGAGGGCAAACCACAACACGAATACGGAGGCGCAATTCCTCTGGTTTTAAGGTTCGATGCCGAGAAGTCCCCGAACATAGTTGAAGGGCGCATTGTATCTCGACACCTTCCTCTTCCACACACCGTTGAAGCGCGGAAAAAAGCTGCCGGGGGTCAGACACCTTTATGGTGGTCCAACTTTCGGGGTTTCCCACCGCCCGAAGGCATTTGTAAAACAGTGTTTTCCGAATCTGCGATTGCGGCTCAGAACGGGTTTGGCTCTTTCGAGTTCTCGGGTGAGGCATTCGAGATTATAGGCGGGTTTGATCACGCACGCAACGGTGGTGATCGACCCGCCTTAAGATTTGCCAAGCTGGGGGTCCTCGCCTCAGGCAAGATGGGCATTGAATGGATGGCCCCCATCGTCCTCTCCCTCAATGCCAACTCAACTGTGCCAATTGATTTCCAGTTAGCGGAGCAGGTTCGATTGCACTGTGAACACTTTGTTTATAAAGACATCGATTATCATTGTCCTTTTCAAAATCTAGCAGTTGACGCAACCGGCGAAGGAGCAGGTTTTGCGGATATCCTGCAACGAACAGTTTCAGCAAAGATTGCGCGGGTGATGTTCTCCGCAGCTGCTTCAGACGATGCCGCTTCATTAGAAGACATTAGACCCGCTTGCGAGGTTTTTGAAAATAAAAGGGTGGAAATGTTCTTCCGGTCCCGGGACCTCCTAAACCACGGACAGTTAAGAGGGGTTGACCGAGAGACGGCAGTCGAACTCTGCACCCTGGAATTTGATGATTCCTCTCGCAGGATCAAGCTCCAGAGCAAAAAAGATTATCGCAAGAAATTCAGGAGGTCCCCCGACTACGCTGATTGCGCCGTGCTCTGCTGCGAGATGGCCCGGATCAAAGGACTGAGACTAGTCCCTCAAGGCGAGACAGTGACCCGCTACGCAGATTTCCAAGAGGTGGTCAGCAACTGCCAAGAGGTCTACGCCAATGTCAGCTATGCACCTGAGGACTTCGAGGATTGAGCCTTGGCTATTCGCTCTTTAAGGATTGGCCTTAATTCATCAGCGGTATCATTGATAGCAGCGAGATCCCGGTGTCGATCATAAGGCCAGTAACAATAGACCACTGTCTGGATTGTATTGCCGCAGTCCATGAGGCAGTCATCATGAGGGATTAATCCATATTCTTCAGTGTAGATGATAAAGCTGGACAAGGTTTCGTCCTCAATAAACTCCCAACCCCGTTCAACAGCCTCCTCCATGGTTAAGGGAAGTTCCTGCCCATCCTTGTGGTGAAAAAATACATTCCTCACCGCAGTCTGGATCGCCAGGACGGGGAAGGGGTGAACATTAAAAGTTTGGTCCTCCGCAAAATAACTAACCTCAACACAGTAGGTGCGAACAGCAGGGACACAGGAGGAAAGCAGAACAACTCGGCTGGCACTTGAACTCATATACTCACCAGTATGATCCAATCATACCGGTCCTGTCAAGTTCAACAAGCCTCTAATCTCCTCTTGAGTGGCCTTCCCGCTCACGATCATCTCGGTCCATCTCCTGGCCTGTTCCAGGGACCACTCCCCTCTTTCGATCAGGTCCAGCATGGCCAGGACAGACCGGCCCAGGTCCACTGAACCTCGTTCATAGTCGCTCACGATCAGAGTATGATAGAATCATACTGGTGCTGTCAAGGAAATGGAGGAACAAAATCAGGACTGGTCCCATTACAGATTAACCAAACCAACCGATCCAATCTGGATTTGCGTCTGGCACGTGCCCTGTCTCGATGAAGTTTATTATGGCAACGCTTACACAGGGTCTGGATATCATTAACAGTGCAAAGCCTCAGATCCTTGCGGTAAGTTCGGTGATGTCCAACCAGATTGTGTTGAGTCCCACAACTGGTGCATTTGAACTGGTCACGTTTGAAAGCCTGGAACCTCAGTGCGTGCCAGTGACTGCTTTTGATGTAGGCCAGATAAACCTGCTTGCGCTTGCTCATGTTAAAATAAAAGAGAAGAAACAGGACAAAGCCAAAGACTCCCCCCAAGAAAATACGGGGCATTGCCCTGAGACGCTTCATAGTGAATTGTCGCCCCCAAAAGGAGAAAGAAAAGAAAAGGTCTGCCCCCCCCCCATCACAGGGGGACAGAACTTTTCCGTTCTTCGTTGGTCGGTGCTGGCGTAGTTCCAGCGCGTGCCCTAACAGCAGCACCACCCGCAGGTGGGCCGCTCAGGTTTCAGCAATACCTATGGTTCCAATGCTGGAATGGAAAAAGTTTCCCCAAGGCAGTGGTGCTACCTTGGGGAGTTGCTGGTTGAGAGCTACTCGGACCAGCGGTTATTTTCGGCAGGGGAGCCGAAATCTTTTTCAGTTGGTCCTCTGCCATATCGTCGCATCACAACATGCCCCACCTTTAAAACCTCCACCCCACCTCTGTCAACAAAAAAGTATGATTTTATCATACCCCGTGCTACGCTGGAGGTGAACAACATGCCAAAAGAACCGCATCGGGGGGACAAAGAACTAGCCCGCATACTGCGCTATACCGAGTCCCAAAACGAGGTTCGGCATGGCGAACTGCTCAAGGCAATCAGCAATATTTCCAACCAAAAGCCAGCGAAAGTTCATTTCGATTTGGCCTTTGGTCAGCCCCAACAAAAACAAACACAAAGAGTTATGGTTGAAACAACGATCACAAACGAACAAAAAGTAAATGTCACGCTCAGCCCCAAAACCGATTCTGGGAAACCCGCCAAACTTGATGGCGTTCCGGTCTGGTCGGTGGTCAGCGGTGATTCAACCGTTGTCGCGGCGGCAGACGGCATGTCGGCAGACCTTGTATCCTCTGACACCCCTGGCGACACCACCTTTCTTGTGGACGGTGATGCAGACCTGGGCAGCGGAGTTGAAGACATTCAGGAAACGATCACCCTTCACGTTGCCGGTGCCAATGCCAAGAACCTCGGCATTACAGTCGGCACACCCACGCTGAAGTGACCCTCATCGAATGTCGCCGCAGGCTGGCCTTGGCTCACTGGGCCAGGAACTGGCCTGAGGCAATTCGGCTCTCACAGCTAAAAGAGGTCCTGAAAAAGAAACCTCATCGTTGCCTGGACTGCGGCCAACCCACCCGGGGACTGCGTTGCGCCTTTCATGGAACCCGCCACCGTTACTACTCCAAAATCCTGCTCCCAAATACATTATGATTCCCATGCTCATGGACGTTACAATCAGTTCCGGTGGTGTCGGTCAAGCCCTGATCCTGCTAGTGGTAGCCGTTATTGTCTTAGGCTTCCTCTGGTGGGTGAACCAGAATTATGTGCCTGAACCGATGCGCAAATTCGGGGTATTAGTGATCGTCCTTATCTGCGTTATCGCGATGATCAACTTCGTCCTGTCCCTCTCAGGCCACGGTTTTGTCCACTGGTAGCCCCTAAGCCGTTAACACGAGGTCACAGCAGCCATGGCAGAAGCACTCACCACACCAACCACATTGGATGTGCTCGTGTTGCGCCTTGCCATCTCCCACTAGATACACAAAAAAGAGTGTGGACCCGCAATCGCAGACCATCAGTTTGGCGGGAACTTCTTCCCCATTGTCCCGGGCCGTTACCGTTACGTCTTTAGTTTTCATTCTTTAGTGCGGGCTGGCGGCAGTGACATCATCGGGGTGGGCCGGATCCGCCAAACAATGGGACCGTTGGTCCCGCTGTCGGTGGACTTAATCAAAAACCTGTTGGTGCACAGGGTCACCTCGAAGGTGTAAATGTTGGTTTCCACCACCATCCGTTGCCGAATGTAATTTGTCCCATCGATTCTTTTAAAGTCCCCGGTGTCGATCCAGTTCGTCACCGTGAGCATCACTAAAAAGAGGTTGGTCATAATCATTCATCTTTCCATTTGCCTATCGTGCGCAAGAGTGCTTCGGCGCGTTGTGCGGCGGTGGCGTGGATTGCTTCAAGTAGGTCGTCTATGCTGTCTGGTTCTGCGCCATTCGGTCGGCAGGTATCACAGAGGTGTGTCGTGAAATTCGATTGGCCCCCCCGCTCGAATAAGATGTTTTCGGCCTCTCTTATAGCGTTCAGGTCGTTGAGGTAATTGGGTAATGGGTTCGCTATAGAGGAAGTGCCGCCGTGTGATGGATGGTAGAACCTTTTACGGCTGAATGTGCCCATTATGTCTTTTTCTTCTGTGACGTTCCACCCGCAAAACTCCGCAATCGCTATTCGTTGTGCTTCTGGATTCATCATTCCTCATCGCCCCGGAGCTTAATCCACAGGTCGGGTCTGTTGGTTTGGTTGCCCCCCACAGCCGGTTTCTGCGGGGTTCCGATGTACCGAAAGAATCTGTTTCCGGTCTTGGTTGGAACAAAGAAAGTATCGGGGTAGTCGCCGACAAATCGGGAGAGAAGGTGCCAGTGTTTCAGATCATCACTCCACTGCAGCACCCAGAAAGCCGCAGGACCATTGGTGGGATAAAGGATCGGCGGCAAGGCCCTGGGGGCCGGGACCACCCTGGGGGCCACCTGGACCTCTGCAGTATGAGCAACCCGGATTGGGGCAAAGAGGGTCGGTGGTTTCTGTTTCTTGACTGCGCAGCCTGCCAGGAGTAAAAGCAGGATCCACCTCATAATCCCCCTTCCTGAGGCCAGTTCTTTTGCCAGTCCCGATCCGTTAAACAACAACAACCGGACAGGACGCTTAGGAACAACAAGAGAGCAATCATGATCGCTGTGAGGATCAACCCACAGATTACCCCACCCCAGAACCCAGAGTAAGAATTCCAGAAACAATACCAGCGGGTTCTCATCGGAACAAACATTTGATGTCTTTCTTTAACACCGGCCTGACTTTGATGTAGTAGGCTCGCTTGCCCTCGCACTGCAAGTCAACCACGATCAGCAAACTCTTGCCCTCCAGTATCCCGATTAACACCCGCTCAGGAAATAGAGTGGTGGCCATCCCCAACCTGGCCAGCCGAATGGCCAGCAGGGTCCCGCGCTTCTCCAGTTGTTGCGCAGTAATCATACTGAATCATACTGCTCCCCGTTCGGTGGTCCAGTCCTATCTGACTACTTCTAACAGGTCCAATTCATCAGACTTTCTAAAGCCATCCCGCAGCTTGAATGGCCCGGGGTTCTGATGATCAAACTCCTTATACCCGGCAGGCAGGCGGCACTTGGGCAAGTCCCAGGCGATCATGATCCCGGTCTTGTAATCCTCATCTACCACCCCTTCAGTCCCCTTGGGCACCCCGGAGAGGAGGAAAGTAGAGCGGACCCGCTGCCCGATCCTAATCTCAGATTCTTTCATTACACCCCTTGCCGCACGTGCAGTTGCAGCAAGTCAGGGTTGGCGGCGAGTATCTCCTTGGCGTGTTTGGCACCGAAGACGACCGTCGCGATGTTCTGGTCCCTCGCCAGAATAGTATCCGGCGCAACGATCATCTTCTCCTGCCTGTTTTCTTGCTGCACCTCCAACGGAGTTGGAAGCTGCGTCACTGCAATATTGAATATCATAGTCTCACTTTGTTTGTTTGTTTGTTTTCTAATCGTCCATCCCCCGAGAGAACTCCACTCCCACCGGCCACCATTGCTAACCCAGTGCCTGTGGCCATCAGCCAGCACCCCCTCAACGTAGTAGTGCAGTGAATTAGTAGGGCGTGGCTCGTTCTCGTCTATTTCTGAATCTCTCACTTTAAAACTCCAACTCGAATTCAAACGGCTCGACCTCATTCAGGTTCAGTTTGAAGGTGAAGGGAGCTACGGGGTGCAGACCATCGAACTTCCGAATAAAAAGTGACACCTCGGGTGGTGTGGCGCGGTAGAGCGTAAAAGCCCCTTCCTTGCACACCCGAAGAAAAGAGCCGTCCACCATCCAATATTGTCCAGTTTCCCTGGTTAAGGCCAAGGCCACCGCGCAAGCACCGGGATCGCCCCGGGTGCCTTTATCAATGTCTTTCTGTGTTACGTGAATATTCATGCTGTCCTCCATGGTTGTAGGCCGTGATTCTGCATCAGCATAGCCCATCGGATCCGATCATACTCAAACTCCGTCCAGGACTGCTCCTCGATAATCTGGATGCACGGCCTCACCGCGCCCAAATCGGAGTCAGCTATCATCCCCAGGTGGGCGCTGCGGATCTTCTGCTCACGCTTCATGGTGATGATCACACTCAATCATACCCAAAGCATCGTGGCAAGAGAAAAGTTATTCACCAGTTTCGATGAAGTGCCTGATCCGGTCACAGGCAATCTGCGCCCGTTCGTTAACACTTAAACTGGCAAACCATTTATCGTTGAATGGATAGGGCCACCGGTCGGCATAGAACAATGCCGTTGCCTGCGCATCATTTAATTTGAGCAGTTCCATCGCCATAGGCTTAAAGTCCGTAGGCACGATCCATTCCGGTTTCTCTTTGCCCAAGGCCAGGGTGATCGCCCACCCGGCGATGCAGGCAGTGGTGCCGCAAAGACCCTGCCCAAACCAGTTGCGCATGGAAAAAAGCTCCGGGTTTTTCTCTATTCTCCTAGCGATCTCACTTAATAATTTGACATGATTATCCATACTTTAGTCCTTTTTACATTGCCCGCACAAAAACCGGCCATCTAACCCGACTCAAATCTCCCAAATCTGTTTGACCTCCCCGCACCTATCACACTGCTCCAGGCTCTCCCAAAATAAACAGACCTCTGCCTCCAGCTTGCGCTTAATCTGATCGTGGATCTGGCGCTCGGCTACAGTCATATAGTGCCTTCAATGTGTCGTATCTCTCCAACAACTCCCCCTGGGCATCAGCCTGGATGTTCCTGAAGATCTCCAGCAGTTCCTTGCGGTGCAGGGTCCAGTTGTCCGCATGCGGGTTGCCCACGAAATTACCCACATGCTCTACCCACTGCTCAGCACTCTTCATCAATAACCCTTCTCATTCTTCAATGACGCAGAGGTCGGTTAAATCAACCACGAAGCATGGAAGAAGGATGCCTCCCAACTTTGGATCGCAACACGGTTCCTCCTGCCCGTCTTCTCTTCGGAGAATGTGCGTTGCCAGCCGCCCATGTGAATTACACCAAAGCAGGCGATTCCCATCATAGAGACGGTAAAGAGCCTTCATCTCTTGACAATCACTCCGAACCCCTTAATACAAATAACCGGTAAGCCTCCACTAACCCCATCGAATTGTTTATGTCCGACCCGTCCCTCCTCCCACATCCGTAGAGCGTGATTGAACTCCCCTTGGGTTTGACCGCAGCCACCACACCAGCCCCGCCCTTGCCACCCACGACAGGCTCTTTCCCTCCCTCAACGCCAACTCCTTTAACTCCGCTAACATCTTTGCCGACACCCGCACTCTCAGTATTGGACTCATATTCTATTGCCTTCATTGTGCCACAATGCTCCCACTGTGCCACAGTGTCAACACCCTCCTTGAACCTGCCCTGGCCCTTTTGTGCGTTTTCCCCTGATTTTCCGCTGGCGCTCTGCTCGAACTTTCCTTTACATTCGCTCTGAACCCTCGATAATAAACCCCACTCCACAACACCTCTCACAATACCAACCCCACCTATACCCCTCCCGCATCCCCTCAGGTATCTCCCGCCGATAACCCCGATGCAAAAACCGACACATCACCTGCCGGTGAATGTGAAACCGCACCCGACCCCAAAAACCCATCTCCACCACCTCACCCCGCCCCTCCATCAATACCCCACCCTGCTCCCATACCACCCTGCCCGAAGGCAGGCCTGTCCTGCTTTTGCTGCGGGTATACCGGATTTTCATGAGAGAGGGATATCGCAATCAGGCGGGGGTGTCAAGGGGGGTGTGGCCGGTCGAATCGTGGCCAATTGGCTAGAAAAAGAATGCTTCTTTAAGCTGTGGCACCCTGGGGACCGATGAGAGATGACAACAGCTGATCTGTAATCAGTAGGCCAACAGTCTAAGCTGTTAACCCTGAGGGTTTTGGCCTTGTGGCCCTTGACCTGTATACCCCGGATATACTCTCGGCATTGATTGCCTTGAGGGTTGCGCATCTGGCCTTGTCTGCCCGGGGCGAGGTTTCCCGGTAGCTAGATGCCATGTCTCGCGCAGGTCACGTAAAGCACGGGCCAGCTGTGCCCTTTGCTGTGGGTTACGCTCTTTCCGCACTAGTTCCAGTGTCTCTATACATGCCTGGGACAAGGCTGGAGAGAACGTATCCGTTGACACCTCGTCAAGAACGGGCAAAGGCACGGGATTAAGCAGGGCTTGTTCCCGCTCAATTTCCCGTTGTTTTCGCAGGGCAACGGACCTTTTGCCCATTTCAGACGCAGTTTCAACGGTAAACTTTGGCATAAGTCATTGATAACTGCGGTATATGCAGATTGTCAATAAATACCTATTGACACCTTCCCTATGTTCATATATTGTGGGGGTGCAGTAAACAATATAACTTAAGGTCAAAACAATGAACGGAGTGATTATGAGACGGCAAGAGATTAACCCTGTGACTGGCCAGCCATTTGTTCAAGGTGAACCAATCCGCACTAAAGACGGATTGCGGGCTAATTTCTGGGCTTATCACGTCAAGGTTGGGATCGTCTTAGTTCAGACGCAACCCGATTCTAACACATGGCAGCATTCTATACGGGTAGACTCGATTGTTAAGGGTTGATTCTGGCGCATAAGTTAAACTCACAAAACAAACAAGTAATAATAAGGTCAAAACAAATGAAAATAACGGAACGTGAATATCGGAAACTAGAGCGCAGTGTGTGTGCCCTGTTGAAAGAGCTTAAGGGTCAAATTGGCGATGAATACAGGGCCACTGACGATCCTGATGATGATATTCCAGGGATGCAAGTAACGATTGGGGCAACCCCGAATGAGGATGGATCCTTGTCGTGGCACTATCAAACTGGGGATAATTCCTACAGTGGGGGTGCCTATGGTCACCACAACTGGGGGGTTGTTTCTCTTTACCGTAGATCCAATTGCGCCCAATTGGCCAAAGAGGCAGTAGAACAGATTGCCGATTCAATAGCTCAGTGTGTGGCGGGTTTTATTTGAAAGCAGCCTAGGCCAATTGTTGCACGTTTTGACCCTATCTGGCATGGGGTCAAACCGTGGGTAATTAAGCCCCGATTGAATGGAAAGCGAAACTATGAGTATTGAAGCAAAACCCTTTACCCTGCCCACATGCCATTGTGAGCGGTGCCAGCATGACTGGATCCCCCGGGGGGCAGTTGTGACTGTGTGCCCCAAGTGTAAAAGCCCATATTGGCGCACCCCCAAGAAACAGAAACCAGCCGATCAGGCTGCTTAACTATTCACACTGAACAAAAGGTCAAATTATGAAATCCAAAGTTAGAGAAATACTTCCAGCGGTTTTTAGCCACTGGCGCATACTGCACCCCACCGGGCCGGGCTGCTTGTGCTTTACGAAATGCCAGGACCCTGATCCAGTGGCAAGAGGCAGAGAGAGCAGGGCTAGTGAAATTACAGGCTGCTGGTGGATCGTGGCCAGTGTCGCTACTGGTGATAAGTGGGAGCATGCTGATTCAATCGGGATGTGTGTCTATGAGGACCCGCTAGACCCTTTCCAGAATTGCTATGTGGTGGATCTAATGGCCACAGCCTTGGAAGCAATTCCGCAACCCGGGGAGGCTTGATCACCTTGCAACCCTGGATCCCTTCCGGGGTTGCAAGGTGGGCAATTCCGCTCACAAGAAAAAAGGTCAAAAAGAAATGAACGATAGAGACGATACAATCAAGCGGATCAAAACCGCACTAGAGCGCAGGAGCAAAAAGAAATGGTCTGTAACCGGGGGCAGGGGCACTGCTTGGGGCTGGATCACCATTGACGCACCCCCAGCCCGCAGGACGTGGAGTAATCGCTTAAAAGCTAACGCCAGCCCAGCCCAGCTGTCTGAAGATTACGAAGAATACGATACGGGCACCCCGGATGCTGGCCACATTGGCCCCGCTGAGCGGGCTGAACTGGCCCAGCTGCTGGGATTGGAGAGAGTCCACCATCAAGGGGTGAGTATCGCGGCTAGTGGCGAGTATTACCGTGAATACATTGATCGGGCTGAGGGCAGGACCCCGGCCAAGATTGCCCAGCCTTACTGGGATTAGGGTGAGCGCAACGGCACCCCAGGGGCAATCCCTGGGGGTTGCTGTTTTGTGTTGCACTGTGCTGATCATACTGTATCATACTGAATAAACATAAGGTCAAAATATGAATAAAGACACATCCCAGATCAAGACCGCAGAAGAAGCGCGAGATTACGCCATTACATGGCAGCACTGGCAGAGCATGCGGAATATGTCCTACGGTGAATTGCACCAGTGGCAAGTGATTTTTGAGAAGCTGGCTGATCGATTCGGGTTAACAGCCGAATTTAAAGAGAACGGCATTCTATGAGCATATCCGAAGCAATCCAGTCAACCAATCCCGTCCCCTTTTTGGTGGCGTTCATCTGTTACACCATCGTCGCTTTAATCGACTATTACATCTGGCCAGACGCTAAGAAACCCGAAGGGGAAGAGGAGGAGCAATGAGCCAGCATTGGAAATCCAGGGGAGATCGGGTCTATGAGCGGCTGGGCGATGGGAAATTCTTTGAGAAGGTCAAGATCGGGGGCAAGTGGACTTTTCGCCTCCTCTCGGTTTGCAACGTCACCGCAGCCCGGGAACTGGCTCGAAAGAATCAGAGCAACCAATCGTTAGCCCAAGCTGGGGTAGCGGGGGTTAAGGACCCCTATGCCAACAATAGCGGGGCTGAGCTTTCCAGCCTCTTCAATGGCTGGATCGAGGCCAACTGCCCGGGCAAGAAGCAACGGACCAAAAGCGGGAAGCAGCTGGATCAGGAGTTAAGCCGGATCGGGTTCCTGCGGTCTTTCTGGGACGCTAAAAGAGTCGACCAAATCGAGGAGGCCGATTGTGTTACCTACTGGGAGAGCAGACAAGGCCAGATCAGAAAAGGTATGCACGGGGGCCGGGCCGTTGACATGGAACTGGGCACCCTTTGCTCGTGTCTGGGCTGGGCACTGCACACTAAACGCATTAAGCGGCACCCCTTAACCCACCGGCCAAAATTCAGGGGCACCGGGGCAGCTGCTGAAATTGTCCATTGCCGGGAACGGATGCCAAAATCGGCTCATGAACTACATAAGCTGGCCCGGGAGTTTTTCTCCAGACGTGGCAGCGAGGTCCTGGGCTGGCAATTATTGTTCGAGGCCTTTACGGGGTGCAGGACCTCTGAGGCACTACGGATGCGATGGGATGCCGAGGAAGGCCAAGCCGGGTATATCGAAGGCAATTCCCTTTATTTGGAGCGCAGCAAAAAGGGGATCAACCCGGAAGTCGAGATCCACCCCGCGCTGGCCCAGCTGCTGGAGGCGATGAAGCAATGGAGGACACTCCGGGGGATTGACTCTCCCTGGTTCTTTCCTGGGAAGGACAAGACCAGTCCCGTTAAGGGCGGCAGTCTCTCCAAAGCTCTGGCCCGGGTTGCCCCTGATGCAGTCGGGCATGACGTGATAAGCCATGGATTGCGGGCTTATTATGTGACTGTGCGCAGGTCCCAGGGGATCAACGATGGCCAGATCGCCTGGGAGATTGGCGATAAGTCGGGACCTGCGATCATCTCCAGCACCTACGGCGACCCGCCTCCCAGCTGGAAGACAGGGGGCAAAAAGTTGGAATGGATGACCCCGGACCCCGCTTGGATGGCCCTGGCACTACAGGAAGTAGCATGAAGACGAGCTATTTTACTTTCGGGCAAATCCACGTTCATTCGCTGAACGGAAGGACTTTTGACAAAGATTGTGTTGTTAAAATAACAGCCGAAGATCCCCGAGAGGTAATGGTCTTGATGTTCGGGCGCAAATGGGCAAGGGAATATTCAGAACCTCCCCCAATGAAGTATTTCCCAAGAGGGATAGTTGAAGTAAGCGTCTAATCAGAATCCGATCAGAATCCCCCAGCTTTAACCGGCTGGGAATTTTCTTTGTCGAGTATATAGGGAGTATATGAGGACTGATGTTACTTTGTAAGTGGCGCACCCAATAGGAGTTGAACCTATAACCTTCTGATCCGTAGTTAATTACGGGGTATAGACACCTAGTCCCTAAAATAGCCAAGTAGCTGGAGCTTGAATTACTTGCGCAATTTGGTATGGACACATGACCCCTCGTAAATAACCACGTGCAGTATATGGGGAGTATATGGAAGACTTAGCGATGCCAGCGGCAAATCAGGCAGAATCCAACAATCAGGGGGACGAAGATCCAGGGGCCAAGAGCGAGCAGCAGACAGAAAATGACAAGAAACGTGGAAAATGCCGAAATCACCCCCAGCCACCTCAAAAATGCCGTCCAGGGCTTCACCATTTGCCCTATACGGGGCTTTTGGGAGGTGGGTGGAGTGTTGACACCCCCTTTTTGGCCCGGTTCGCATCAATGGCCTTCTGGGCATTTATGTGGCTTAGATACTCTTCCGGGTAATCGACTTTGATCATGGTGCACACACACCGGCCTGGGATCCGGCCCAGAAACATATTTCTGGTGTCGGGGGGATCGTCTGGGTCAATGGGCTGCATGCTCTTTAATGAAGGCCGTGATCCTCCTGGCGGCAACCTTGGCCATTTTCTTGCGCAGTCGCAATCGAACTTTCTGGCTGGTGGTTCGATCAAATTGCCCGTCCAATATGTAAAATTGCGACTTGAATGGTTGAGGCCAATTATCCACAAAGAACAGTTGACTGCTCTGGAACAGTTTAAGGCCAAGAAGTCTCTCGGCCTTGTCCCTCGTCCAAAATTCATCACCTCGATAATTATGCTCTTTCCCTTCGATGAACCTGCCACCGTTGCGCATGTGCCAGCGAGGATCCTCAATAATCTGCCGGGCTAAAGCATACTGCTCTGCAGTCCACTGTTTACGCTCTGCCCGGTCCTTAAGCCCGACCGGTCTGCCAGTCCTGGACTTCAGCCGCTCTCCCATTGCGGCGACCTTGGCTTGCCTGCGCTGCTGATGAGCTTTCTTCATCTTGGCCGCAAACTGCTTGCGTTTGTGCGTGGTCCTGACGTGGGTGGCCAACTGCTGGTTGGTGTCAAATTCCAATCCGCAGGTCTTGCATTTTGGTTTTGGTGTGGTCATGGGTGCTCCTTCGAGGTGTTTATTGATGATCCGAGTTAGCTCGCTCATATGTTTTGTTGTTGGTGTTAAAAGGAAGTGCCCAGCCGATCCAAAGCGATTGAAAGACCGGCTGGGCTTTTGGTTACGGACCCTGCGCGAGGAAAGCGACGATTAATTTTGCCAGGACAAAGACGAGGATAACGCCCCCTTTGTTTCCAGTTCATAAGAAAAAGTTCCCCACCCCGGCCCAAAGCAGGTCTTGAGGAGAAATGCCCTCAATGCTTCGTGGGAGGAAGCAGACTTTAGACCGAGGCAGGGAAAGTGGTTTCATTTCTGTTTTGACCTGATGTTCGTTTGCTGAATCAGTATGATGTATTCATGTTGCTGTTGCAAGAGGTTTATCCCATCAAGCTGCCACCTCCAGCTTTTGCTGTCTGCGCAGCCTGTTTCTCTGTTGCCGGGCGCAATCCGCGATGAAAGCGGAGAAGTTGTCGCCATACCCGTTTGACAACATTAACACCCGGCAGTCCTTGTAAAGAGCACGGTCCATCGTGATTGTAGTCCGCACAGACCGGCCTTGCCATGATTTCCTACTCATACGTTTTTTACCGAGAGTGAACATATTGATTCACACTCAGTATGTTAGTCATTTCTGTTGCCACCTGTCAATAGGCCAGTATGATAAAATCATCATGAATGTTCAGACCGAAAATTGCCAACGTAAGGCCGATTACGTATATTTACCGAATGGCACCCGCCACTCTTCTCTTCTATGAAAAAACGCGCCGATAAATTACAGCATTCCGTTGGCGATTACGTAAGGATCAGCCTCTCCATCCCTCGCGATATCTGGCCCTGGTTTGAGCGCCAGAGTAAAAAACCCCAGCACATGGGCAACCGCTCCAGCTACGTGCGCAGCCTGATTGTCTCGGCCATGGCCCGGGAGAAACGGGCCAAACTTCCGGCATGAAATCCAAGCGCAAGCGATGGTCCCCGGATATCCAGTCCCCCTGGTTAACCCGGAGCGAAGCGGCAGACTACCTGCGTTGCTCCATGAAGACTATCGACCGGAAGTGCATCCTGATGCGAGAGAGCCACGTTCCGGGCAAGCTGCGCCGACAATGCATTAATGGCGAATTCATTCAGGAGGTCAGGATCCTGGCTGAAGACGTCTACGCGATAATTCCCTTACCCGATGATGTCCATAGACCAGATCGTTTCACTCACCCACGAGCTAAAGCGGCTGGGGTGTAAGTGTTCCTTGAGCCTCAGCGTTCATTTGCCCATAGACGAGGATGAGCCGACCAAGGCCACGATGAAGACAGTCCTGTGGGCCTTGAACCGGCTGAAGGCTGCGCCGGGCCAGCCCAGCCGGGATGTGATCAGGGCCTTCCTCTTTTATCGCGGGTGGATCCAGGCAGCTGAGGAACCCGAAGAATGGGACCTGCAACACGTCCCCACCTCAGTCGAGGCCCTTAAACAGTTGTCGAGCGACATCCTTAAATTCGATCAAGACCGGCATGCGCCGGGACCCTCATGAGTGGAAGACCAAAGGAAGGATACCGGAATAAGGCCGGGGAGAAGATCCCGGGCTGCACCACCATCGTGGGCCGGTTCAAAGATTCGGGGGCCTTGATTTTTTGGGCCTGGAACTGCGGCAAAGAAGGCAAGGACATTCGCACCGAGAAAGACCAAGCCGCCGATGCCGGGTCCTGCTGTCACGAGATGATCGATTGCCACTTGCACAACCGAGTATTTCAGACTGCCAAATGGCCCCCCATGGCCATCGCCAAAGCTGAGCACGCCTTCCTGGGCTACTTGGATTGGGTTCAGCAAAGTAACCTGAGTGTCGAGGCCTCAGAAATCTCCCTTGTGAGCGAGCAATACCAGTTTGGCGGGACCTTTGACCTAATCGCCCAAAACCGGATGCGCTGTGTCTTGGATTACAAAACCTCCAACGGTTTATACACTGACATGCTGGTGCAGGTGGCCGGGGGTTACTCGCTCCTGTGGAATGAGCACTTTCCCGATAAACCACTCCAGGGGATCGACCTCTTACGGATCAGCAAACCCAAACGGCCCGACGATCCGATCAGCTTTGAGCACCGCCATTGGAGTGCGGAACTTTTCCCCATTGCCCAACGCTGCTTCATTTTGATGCGCGAACTTTTCGACATCGATAAGCGGCTGAAGGGACTTTTGTGATCGACCGCAATCAGATCCCGAAGCTCCATGAGGTTTACTGCCGGGAAACCGGGCTGCACATAGCCCTGACCATGCAGCGGATCTATTTCTGGGAGATGTTCCTAGCCCGTGAATTCACCCAGACCGATCTGGAGCTAGTCTGTCGCGGGATGAGGAAACTCGTGAAGGATAAAAAGCGGGGCATGACCTGCCTCTCTTTCCACCGGCTGATCGCGGACTTGGAGAATTTTGAAGAGTTACTGGCTGAATATCGGGCACTGGCCAGGAGGCCCAAGATCAACCGCCACCGGGCTGAGGTCCTGCGGGCCACCGGCAGACCGGTGGAGGACAAGTCCAAGCCCGCCCAGCCAGTGGGCAGCATCGTCTCTCGCCTGCTCTTAGCTGATGGCCTGCGGAAATACCGCAAGGAACACCTGTGAACGACAAGCAGTTTAACTCGGTGAAGATCGCCTATACCCAGTGCAGCAATACCCTGCAGGAACTGCTGGACCAAAAAGACACGCCACGGGCTATAATTTTCGAGTTATCCGCTACAGTAGGAATGCTGCGGACACTCATCCAACGCCACATCAACGAAAATAAACCACATGCACATCTCACAAATCAAAGACTTAAAGTATCTGCGCAAGGAAGATTGCGGCAAGGGCATCCTAGTCACCATTGACAAGGTAGAGCTTCAGACCGTAGGCCAGGGCCAGGAAGCTGAAGAAAAGTATACGCTCACCTTCCGTGAAGACGTCCTGCCGATGGTGCTCAACATCACCAATGCCCGGCTCATCGCCAGCATCACCGGCAGCGAAGAAACCGAGGACTGGCAGGGGCACCAGATCGTCTGCTACAACGATCCGACTATCGCCTATGCAGGCAGGGTAACAGGCGGTATCCGGGTGCGGGCACCTAAGGCAGCAGCCAGAACATCAGCACCAGCACACCGGCCAGCCCCAGCACCGGCACCGGCACCGGCACGGCCAACACCAGTTGAGGAAGAAGGCGATGATGTGCCATTTTGATCCCAGCGTGGATCCAATACATAATTTTCCTGAACGATTCCTAGCTCATTGTGCAGATTGCCAGGACTGCCGCAATGTAATGGAGGCCTACCTTGCCGAGAGGCACCAACCCAACCGACTGTGCGACCAAGGCCGCAAGATCTTAGAAGCTCATGCACATCCGCGAACTCAAACGCAAAGAGAAACCCGGGCCACCCCAGGTGGGGGATCGGCAGTTTGATAGCTCTGAACATCTATGCGAGTCCTGCGGCCACTGGGGTTACCTCACCTTTAACGGTGACTGTTGGATCTGTGAAGAGTGCTGGAAAGAACCCAGGTTACCCTATGGAGCACAGTGAATGTCAGACCCGACCCAGATTGCCCGGATTGGTATTGGGTGCAGTCCCTCAGCCGCCCCAAGCTCGAACACTTGGTTGACGTCGCCTATCAAGATGAACCCTGGCGCACACCCTATGAGGCCTGCTCTTGTGAGCGATACACGATCAGCCTCTATTACATGGGCAAAGTCTGTCACCACATCCGGGCAGTGAGGAAATGGCGCAAGGCAAATGAATCGAGTATCCAAAAAGCGGGCCAAGGAACTGCCGATCCTGCGCAAGCTGGTAAGGAAAAAGCTGCAGGAAACAAGGTTCTGTGAAAGGTGCGCCACTAAGAGCTTGTTAGTCCGGGCCACCTGCGTTCATCACTGGGCCGGTAGGAGATGGAACCTGTTAGTCTATGACACGTTCAGGTCCAGCTGTTGGAAGTGCAACCAGTTTGCCAAAGAACATCCAAAGGAAGCCCGGGCTGAGAACTGGATCGCCCCGGTAGGAGTTTATGCCACATGAAGCCTAAGGAATTGATCGAGTGTTTACGCATCGAGGCCAACGAGGGCCGGTCAGTCATCGATGTGGTCTTTAATCTGCAGTCGGCCCCCGGCCCAATGTGTAAAGGCAGAACTCCAGTCACGCGGCAGGACCTGCGGGATCTAGTTGCCTACTTTGATGAATATGAAACGACAAGAATTATTAAAACGTCTGCGGACCCTGGCAAAGGTCGGGGCACCAACTCAAACCGTTCTCATCGCCCCGCTCAACATGGCCTACGCCCGGGACCTGATTGACGAGATCAATTCAGAGGATACTACTCCCTCGAACCTTACCCGGTTTGAGGGACAAGTTACCTCCCAGGACCTCGCTGATCTTATTGAGTGGATTGATGCTTTGGAAGCCTACGCTGCTCCTACCCATGAAAGCTAAAGCCAAGGAATTCGCTGCTGCCATCTCCAGAGTCACCCGGGTGCTGCGGACCCGGACGAGCCTGCCTCTCCTCACCTGCGTCAAATTGGAGGCCTCTGGGGGCATCCTGGCGATGACGGGGACCGATCTGGACGCCTTTGCCTCGGCCACCTGCCCCTGTGAAGGGGACCTGCCAGCCATCTGCGTGGATGCGATGATGCTCGATTACATGATCCATCATGCCGTTGAAGACGTGGAACTAACGATCAATAAGCAACGGCTCTTTATCAGCAGCAACGGCACCGCGCAGCTGAGTATTCAGCCAGCTGTGGAATACCCGCCTTGGCCCGACCAGAAGGCCACCGCCCTGGGAATTAACACCGCTGACCTCGCTGCCGCCATTAAGGGAGTGGCCTGGGCAGCTGATACTGAACCCAAGATGACCGGGGACCTC